>ENA-OPCB01001350-OPCB01001350.1-human-gut-metagenome-genome-assembly--contig:-NODE-1350-length-14768-cov-2.862978_pt1 | contig 14768 bp, 9 predicted proteins | sample MGYA00241561_ERZ501473 | MGnify/ENA primary metagenome ERZ501473 (study PRJEB25962, sample SAMEA2042519) | human gut metagenome | biome: human gut; feature: human-associated habitat; material: faeces... | reverse complement strand
GTCGAGCCGCATCGTCTCGAGGAGCCCGCCCGCAAGGCGCGCCTTGACGATCGCCGACTGCGGCGCCTCGGGCGTGCCGAAGGCGGCGCGGGCGTTCACCGTGAGGTCGCTCGTCCACGCGCCCGTGAGCGCCACGTTCCCCGTGAGCGACCCTTCGGCCTTCGCGCCCGAAGCCTCGCCCTTCACGTCGAGGCGCGAGACCGTGAGGACGTTCTGCTTCCAGGCGGCCCGGGCGTGCAGAGTTTCGAGACGGTTTCCCGACGCCTCGACGTCGGCGATCGTGAGTTCTTCAAGCGCCACGTCGACCGGAGGACGCACCTCAGGAAGCGCGGGCAACAGGGGTTTCGAGAAAAGCGCCGTCAGGCGTTCGCCCAGGGGTTGGGCGGACGGTTCGGTCGGAGTTTGGGCCGGAGCTTCTGCGATGTTGGCGGACGCTTTGCCCTGCGAGGCCCCGTCGGGCGCATCGGTTTTTTCGGGCGCTGCGGATTTCGTTTCGCTCGCCGGAGCTGCGGTTTCCTGCGGCTGCGCTTGTTCTTCGTCCGCTTCCTTGACGTCGGAAGCGGCGAGGACCGCGGCCGCAACGGCCGTAGGGGCCGATTCGGTCGTCCCGGCCGAAGTCGGCGCGGGCGCGGTTTTCCCGTCCGCCGTTTCGGGGATCGAGACGCGAACGCCCGTAAGCGCGGCGTTCGTAATCGTCACGTCGCGCTCGAACCAGCGCCCCGCGACTTGGAAATCGCGCCAGGCGATCTTCGTCTCGTCGACGTCCACCGAGACGTCGGCAACCGTGAGGTTGTTGAGGAAGAAGGGAAGCGGCGCGCGCAGTTCCGTGAGCGGCGTCGAGGGTTCCGTCGTAGTGTCGGCCGAAGGAGGCAGATCCTTCGTGCGCACGACGACCTCCGCCCCCGTGAGGCGCACGTCGTCGACGACGATTCGGTTCGAAAAGACCGCCCGACCCGTCACGTCGTAGGAAAAGCGGTCGGCTTGAAAACGGATCCCCGGCGCTTCGTAGCGGACGTCCGAGAGCCTCAGGTGCAGCAGCGACCCCGAGACATCGCCCACCTTGAGGCCGTCGACCGCCCATTCGGCGCCGCTTGAGAGGACGCGCAGACCCGTCGACGTGCCGAGCAAAAAGGAGACCGCCGCCACCGTCGCGAAGACGAAGGCGCCCGCTCCCATGCCGATCAACTGATAACGCTTCCACTTCATAGTTCGGGCCCGAGTCCGATGTAAAACTGCCAGCCCTTTTCTTCCCGGTCACTCACCGGGCGGGCGATGTCGAATTTGATGGGGCCCAAAGGCGACGCCCAGCGCACGCCGACGCCCGCCCCGACCTTGAAGTCGCGGCTGTTGAAGTCGTTCACGGCTTCGCCCGCGTCGACGAAGACGGCGCCCCACCACTTCCCCGTCACGTTGTATTGGTATTCGATGCTTCCCACCGCCAGGCGCGAGGCGCCCGTAAGTTCTCCCTCGTCGTTTTCGGGAGAGATCGACTTGTAGTCGTAACCGCGCACGCTCCGATCGCCCCCCGCAAAGAAGCGCAGGTCCGGCGGGACCTGGTCGAACTGACTCGTTTCGATCCACCCGAAGTGCGAACGCAGCACAAAGCGGTGCTTTTTGGCGTAGGTGCGGATCATCGCGACCTGCGCCTGCAGGACGGCGAAGTCGACGTCGGACGCCCACCATTCGCTCGAGACGTCGAGGCTGTAGCGCTGCGAATCGCCCCAGGTCGGCATCATGCCGCCCTTCGTGCGGGTGCGCGAGATCGACACGCCCGGCGTGATGAGCATCGTCGTGTTGGTGACGTCGGCCTGCGTGAACTTGTCGAGCGACCAGCGCAGATTCACCGTGCGCTGCCAACCGTCCTCGTAGTCCCAGTTGCGACTTGCCGACAACATGGTCGAGTCGGACTTCGTGTCGTTCAGGTCTTCGTGCTTGTAGCCGCCCTGAAAGAGCCAGTACTGCTCGAGCGCGTTTTCGGCGAGCGGAAGCTTGTAGCCAAAGCCCAGCTCCTGCTCCTTGCTCGAGAGGTCCAAGACGCCCGTCAGGCTGTGCCCGCGGCTGTTGAGCCAGGGCTTTCGCCAGGTCGTCTTGAAGGTCGGACCCACGTCGGTGCTGAAGCCCGCGCCCACTTCCACGGAATTCGCGCTCTTGGGCGTGAGATTCCCCGCCATCGGAAGGACCTTCGATTCGCGTCCCTCCTCCATCTGCGGAACGACCACCACCGAATTGAACCATCCCGTCTCGGAGAGACGGCTGTTGAGTTCGGCGACGCGGTTGGAGTTGTAGTAGGACCCCTCCTTGTAGGGAATGAGGTTCTGCAGAATGTCGTCGTCGATTTGGGAACCTTCAAAGGTCGTTTTCCCGAAGCGGTAGCGCTCGCCCGAATCGTATTCAAGCCACCAGTAGGCCTCGCGCTTTTCGGCGTCGACCCCCAGGACCTTTCGCTTGAAGCCGCCGTCGAAGTATCCCTTGCGCACCGCCACGGCTTCGATGCGGGACTTGAAGTCTTCATAGTCGCCGTGGTTGAGCACGGTCCCCTTCTTGGGAAGGCGCCTCTTGAGGCGTTCAAAGGCGCGGTCCTTCTCCGCGCCCCCGCGGAAGGTGACGCTCGTTTCCGAGACGAGCACGGGTTCGCCCGGATCCACCGTCACGTGCAGAAGATCGGTTTCCTCGCCCTTGGCGTTCTTTTCCCATTCGTAGCGGATTTCGGGGCGGTAGTGACCAAGCGCGCGAAGGCCCGTGCGGATCGCGCGGTGAAGCTGGGCGCGAAAGGCCTGCCGCTCTTCGGGGACGCTCCCCGCGAGCAGAGTCTTGACCTGAACGTCGACGTTTTGCGCCAGGTTGCCTTCGAGCCCCTTGACGTCGACGCGATATGCGGCCGCCCGCACACCCGCCGTGCAGGCGAGCAGGAGAAGACCGACGACGGCCGCCCCGCCTCTGCGAAAACCCAAATCGCACCTCCACGCTTTCGGCTCGGGATCTTCTCCCGATGCCGTTCTGAAAAAACTCTTCGCCTCATTGTAGCGGGATGGATGTCAAAGAAATGTTTCCATTTGCGTTCCGACGTCCCCCTCCCCGTTGCAGCTGAATTCAGCTCTCCGCAAAAACAAACGGGCTCCCTCGTCACAAGGGAACCCGTTGCCAAAGCCCTCCGCTCTTCGTTCCAACGAACGACGGCGCGGAGATTACGCTAAAGCGCTCAGCGGGACTTGAAGAGCGACAGGTCGTCGGACCACTGGCCGACGAGTTCGCCGTCGAGCGTGAAGAGCTTGATCTTCATCGTGTAGTCGACGAGCTTCTGACCGTCGGGAGCGCGGGTGACGATGTCGGTGATTTCCGACTGCATGATGTAGTCGAAATTCGTGGCCGAGCTGTCGAGCACGCGCACGGCGCCGGAATTCAGCAGCACTTCCTGGATGCGGTCCTGGATGTCCTGCACGCGAAGATTTTCGTCGTGCGTGTTCTGGCGCAGGTTCCCCACGACGATGCGAGGCGGCTTCTTGGCCTTGGAGATCACCGGGGTCGAGAGCATCTTGTTCGTCAGGTTTTCCGCGAACGCGATGATGTCGGAGAGCGTCACACGGGTGTCAAGCTTGATTCGTTCGGACGAATCGACGATCGAGATCGAGCGCATGTGACCCGTCATGACCGGCATGCCCATGCCGCCCGTCGAGCCCGTCGTGGCGCAGCCGCTCAGAAGCGCGGCCGAAAGCACGGCGCTCATCAAAAGAAAATGTTTTTTCATGGGACTGTTTCCTGTTACTGATTGGCGCCGTTGAGGAGCTGCTGGTTGTACTGCTGCTGCATCCGCATCGTTTCCACCGGATCGGGTTCGGCGGAGTAGTACTGCGTGACGTTGGGCACGCGGACCGTAACGGCCGCGCTCTTGGCGTCGACGCTCTTGCCGATGCTCGAAACGGCCTTTTCGGTGTTCCCCGTCAGGGTCGCCTGAAGCCAGCCGTTCGAAACGAGAAGGGGCGCACCGTCAGCGTCGCGCCATTCGATCTGATATTCGATCGGAAGGCGCTGGCTCGAGAGGTTGTGAATCCGGAAGGTGAGCTTCGGAAGACGCGCGCTCGTGTTGATGCGGGCGTCCTTCACTTCGACCATCCGCGCGACGAGCTCGTTGTCGTAGTGCACGGTGACGCCCGGCGCGATTTCGGCGGAGAGCACCGGAACGGGTTCGGGCGTCCCGGGCTGGCTCACCGGCTGCTGCGCGCAGCCGGCCAGAACGAGAGCCGATGCGGCGGCGATCAGAGAGAGTTTTTTCATGATGTCTTTCCCTTGAAACCCTCCTGCCGAAGCATATCCTCGGCAGGGTTTCCGTGGCAGGGAGTTCGGGAGGAACCGACGTTCCTCCCCTTTCCCGCGCTACGGTTGTGAAATCACTTCACCCACGAGAATTCGTTGGCGAAGGTCTGAAGATGCGTGCCGTAGTTGACGGCGTAAACGACCGTCGGGCCCTTTTCGGCGATCTTCACCGTGTTCTTGGCGAGCACCTTGCCGCTCTTGTCGACGGTCGAAATGTCGATCGTCTTGAGGTTGGCGGGCACGACCAAACGGCTCACGAGCACCTGGTTCGGAAGCGAAAGCCACGAACGGGTGTCGGGATGCTGAACGGCCGACATAAGCGCGTCGCCGAGAATGCCGAGCTTGTCGTTGGCCATGCCGGAACGAAGGAGCGCCATGGCCGTGTCAAAGACGCGCCAGGGCATGCGGTCCTGTTCGTCGCGAAGGATGATGGATTCCATCTTCGTGAGGCTCGACATGCGCGTCGTCTTGCCGCCGGCATTCACCTTGGCGCCGACCACGGGCGTGTCAACGGGGGTGGCGTTCGCATAGTTGAGCGTGGCCTGATACTTGCCCACGCGGAAGGACTTGGAGGATTCCTTCTGGTACGGAGCGAAGCCGTCCGAGAGGATCACCTGAACGAGCTTCTGATTCTTGCGAAGCCCCTTCATGACGTCCTTCTTGGCGACGACGGCGGCCTTGCAGTCCTTGTTGTTTTCCACGACCTTTTCGTAGGAAATGCGGGCGTTGTCGCGAAGGCTGCGGTCTTCGAGGCTGTCGAATTCCTGAAGAAGCGCGTTCATGTAGTCGCCGAACGGGTTGACGTAGGCCGAGGTCACGAGGCCGGCCTTCTTCTTGGTGTCGGCGGAGCGGTCGTCGACGTCGATGGCGCCGATGATCTCGGGAAGCGCGGCGAGCGCGTCGAGAGCCCCGACGGCCGTCTGCGCGGCGTTGCCCGCGGCTTCGGTCGAGCTCTTGGCGTCACTGCCGCCGAACATGCCGCCGAAAGCCCCGGCGAGACCCGCAAGGCCGTCCTTCGCCTGCTGCTGCGAAGCCGTCTGCTGCGCCTGGGCCTTCTTCTGAGCCTCGGCCTTGGCCTTCGCCTCGGCTTCAGCCTTGGCCTTGGCGGCGGCCTGCTTCTTGGCGGCTTCCTTCTGGGCGTTTTCGTCAAAGAGTTCGGGGTGTTCTTCCTCGAACTTCGCCTTTTCCTGCTGGAACTTTTCCCATTCCTCCTGCTGCAGGTCGATCGCGCGGCGCGTCACGTTGTAGGCCTTGCGGTCGCCCTTGAGCATGTAGCAAAGGGCCTTGTAGTTGAGGAGCATCACCTTTTCGTAGCTGCGGACTTCGTAGTCGGCGAGTTCCTTGGCGCCCGTCACCGAGGCGAGAAGGGACTTCGAAGCGCCGGCCGCCTGGTCCGTCACGCCGGTCTGGTCTTCGGCGAGGTTGAGCTTTTCTTCCGCGGCGTCAAAGAAGAAGAGCGCACGGTCGACGTCCCCGGTGTTGAGGGCGAGAAGACCGCGTTCCATGATGGAGAGTTCGCTCGCGGACGTGAGGAGCTTTTCGTAGGCCTCTTCCTTCGTGAGCGCCTTGCCTTCCTTGTCCTTGCCGTTTTCAAGCACCTTGGCCTTGAGTTCGTCGAACTTGCCCGCAAAGAGCATGTCGCGCGCCGGCTGATAGGCTTCGGCGTAGGTCTTGACGGCTTCGTTTTCGGCAAGACCGAGGGAGTCGCTGCGGGTCGTCGCGCAACCCGCAAGAGCGGCCGAGACGGCTACGGCGAGAAGCAGCTTTTGAACGTTTTTCATTTTGGATTGGTCCTTTCTAGGGTTGAGTGAAAGAGTTTTGGTCCGGATCAGAAGACGTCGAGACTCGACTCGACGCTTCCGCGGCGGTTGCTGTTTTGGAATTCACGGGTCGGTTCCTGCGCGGCTTCTTCGGCCTGCGGTTCTTCCTGCGGTCCCTCGAGGATCTCGCGGGCGCGCTCGATGCCGGAGAAGCGGTAGGCCTTGACGACGCCGACGAGCGTGTGGCCGTCGGGCGTGTCGTACGTCCATTCGTGAACGGTTTCGAGGCCCGTGAGGTGCGCCTGCGCACGCGCGACGCTTTGCGAGCTCACGCGGTCCGTGATGATGCGTTCCGTCTTTTGAACGCCCGCGTCGCCGGTTTGGGCGTCACGTTCCATGAAGCCTTCCTTGGAGTCCCCGCGTTCGGTCGTCCGTTCCGTGTTGAAGGAAAGGTTCATGAAGCGGGCGATCTGGGCGGTCGCTTCAGAATCGGCCTGCAGGAAGGCGCTTTCCACCGCATCGGCGGCGGCATGGAAAGTATGCCCGCGGTTGATGCGGCAAAGTGTCTTGTCGTCGGTACTCTCTATGCCGTACTCCACTAAGAGGAATGTATGCCGGTTCATCTCCTCCAGATAGTCCAGCAAGCTGTCGGGCATACAGTCCGGACGGGTGCCGATAACCAGGCCCACCACTCCGTCTGCCGACAAGGCCTCCTCGTATTTCCGCTTCAGGTCTTCCAATTCGCCATACGTATTGGTATAGGCCTGGAAATAGGCGAGATACTTCATCTCCGGATATTTGTGTGCAAAGAACTGCTTGCCCTCTTCCAGCTGGCGGGTAATGGATTTCTCCGTACGGCAATAATCGGGGTTGAAGGTCTGGTTGTTGCAATAGGTGCAACCGCCGACTCCTTTGTTTCCATCCCGGTTGGGGCACGTAAAACCGGCATTCAGCGATATTTTCTGTACCTTATAGGGAAAATATCGCTTCAGAAAAAAAGGGAACTCATTATAGAGCGTAGATTTGGTTTCCATACATATTCCTTATGTAAGTGGCAAATATAGGATTTTTCCGTGGGATGAACCTGCAAAAACAAGAATACTTTCCACTTGATTTGTTAACGAACATAAAACAAAGAATTTCCGCCTGCACTAAAAAATGTTTCATCTACTGATATATAACTAATTAATTGAGAAAGAGTACATCCAAGCTCAATTAAATTAAACACAATTTAGTGATTAGACACTCTTTTTACACACAATTTCCTCAGTTTATACTCCTCAAGAATGAAATAAATTCATAGCTTTGCATACAACCTTAATGAATCAACCTATAAATACTATAACACCATGGCAACAATCGCATTGGACATAGGCGGCACAAAAATAGCCAGCGCCATTTTCTTTCCGGACGGAAGCATGATGTTTAACCGCAAACGGCTCCTGAAAGGAAGAACCGGTCACGAAGTGGGCAAGCTCGCCGCGGATATCCTCGCCAAACTTCTTACCGTAGCACGCAGAAGCCGTATACACATCGACGGAATAGGTGTCTGCATCCCCGGTATCGTTTACTCCCAAACCAACCGGATATGGGCCCCCAACATACCGGGCTGGGATAACTACCCCCTCTATGAGGAGCTGCGCAGTGTAACGCCTCCGGGCATCGAGATATACATCGACAGCGACCGTACCTGCTATATGTATGGAGAGATGTGGCAAGGTGCCGCCAAAGAATGTCACAGTGCCATATTCATTGCCGTGGGAACCGGTATCGGTGCCGGCATCATCATCGACGGGCACGTGTTGCACGGAGCCAACGACATTATCGGCGCCACCGGCTGGATGGCCCTGCAACCTCCCTACCGGGAAGAGTATGACGCATGCGGATGTTTCGAATATTACGCTTCCGGCAATGGTATCGGGGCACGGGTACGCGATGCCGTACGCGCCAACAAGGCATACAAAGGGAAACTGCGCCAGAAACCCATCTGCCGCATATCGGCCTATGATATGTTCAGTGCCTATAATGAAAAAGACCCTATCGCCATCTCCGTATTGCACAAAGCCGTCGAGATGTGGGGCATGGCTTCCGCAAATCTGGTCAGCCTGCTCAACCCGCAGAAGATAATTTGGGGCGGAGGCGTCTTCGGCCCTGCCGGTATCTTTATAGATGACATTTATAAGGAAGCCTGCAAATGGGCGCAGCCGCTCAGCATCAAGCAGGTGGAATTTGTACCTTCTCAGTTGTCCGGTAATGCCGGACTGATAGGAGCAGCGTTTCTTGCCATCAAAAATCACTTGTATGAGTAACAGTTATCACAAGAATCTCGTATTCACGGCAGCGTGCATCGGGATGTGTTTCTTCGGAGTCTCCATGATTACATTGGGAGCAGTGTTGCCATCCCTCATAGCCAAGCTGAATCTGAGCGGGTTGCAGACAACCTCACTGGCCACTTTCCTGCCGCTGGGCATGCTGGCCGGTTCCCTGATTTTCGGTCCCATCGTAGACCGGTTCGGACATAAAGCCCTGCTGGTGCCCAGCTGCATCATCGTACTGCTGGGGATGGAAGGACTTGCCTTCTTTGAAAGTGTGCCATTACTGCAAGCTTCCATCGTCGGCATCGGCTTGGGCGGAGGCATCCTCAACGGAGAAACCAATGCATTGGTATCCGATATCTCGGGAGAATCCGAGAAAGGGTCGCGTCTCAGCTTTCTGGGCATGTTCTACGGACTGGGCGCATTGGGCATACCGATGTTGCTGGGCTCCCTTTCCAAGCATTATTCATTCGAAACCATCTTGCTGGGAATTGGTGTAGTGATGCTTGCGGGCATTATATTCTGCATCCCCGTACGCTTCCCCGCCCCTAAGCAGGCACAAGGTTTCCCGGTAAAAGAGGGATTGGGACTGCTGAAAGAAAGCAGCTTACTGCTACTCAGCTTCATTCTTTTTTTCCAAAGCGGCATTGAGGGTGTCTGCAACAATTGGTCCACAAGTTACTTTGGGCAGATGACGGATATTCCGGCCAATCAGGCATTGATTGCACTGACCTGCATGGTAGCGGGACTGACCGTGGCACGTATGGTGCAGGTTGCGATATTCAAGAAGATAAAACCGGAAACCGTACTGCCCTACAGCCTTACGCTCACTGCCATAGGATTCTGTTTCCTTATGTTCTCGCCGGGTTTTGCACGCGCAGCAGTCGGCATGGTGCTGGTAGGTATGGGGCTGTCGGCCACGTATCCCGTGATACTCAGCATTCTTGGAAGCCGGTACCCGTCCTTATCGGGAACAGCATTCAGCGTGGCGCTTGCCATAGCCCTCATTGGCCAGACTGCAATGAATGGCCTGATGGGAATGGTTTCCCAATACACCAATGGCATCGGGCTTTATCCTTATCTGATGATTGCCTCACTTGCCGTCATGCTCCTTTTGTATAAACGCTCACTCAAATAAATTTATTAACTTCTTAAAAAACAAAAAAGTTATGTTAGCACTCGAATGGTTAAAGAATGCCCATGGCATTATGGAAAAGCTGGAAGCTACCCAGTTGGAAAACATCAAAAAAGCAGCCACTGTTATGGCAGACTCCATCGAAACCGGTCGTTGGGTCCACACGTTTGGTTGCGGCCACGCAACGATTCCCGTAGAAGAAATGTATCCGCGTATCGGCAGCTTTGTAGGATTCCACCCGCTTTGCGAATTGCCTCTGACATTCTTCACGCAGATTATCGGCCAGATGGGTATTCATCAGTTCCTCTTCCTGGAACGGGCAGAAGGCTACGGCCAGGAAATTATGAAGAACTATGATTTTGATTCCAAAGACTGTATGTGGATTTTCTCACATACCGGTATCAATGCCGTCAATATAGACATGGCATTGGAAGCCAAGAAGCGCGGCATGAAAGTTATTGTATACGGTTCGGCCAGCGAAACGGGCGACAAGGCCAGCCGCCACTCCAGCGGAAAGAACCTCTTCCAGTTGGCAGATATCGTAGTGGATTCCTGCGTTCCCCTGGTAGACGCCTCCGTACCTTTGAAGAACCACTTCGACAAGGTAGGTCCGTTGTCTACATTGAGTTTCGTCACCATGGTATGGATGACCATCACTACCGTTGCCGAAATCCTTGCCGACCGTGGCGTACACTTGTACATCCATCCGTCGCACAACGTTCCGGGTGACACAACCGCCCACGAACGACTGGATGCAGCCATTGCAGAATATCAAAGAAAAGTCAAGTGCTTGTAACGAAAGATATTCCAATCATCATCTCATCCAATCATCATCTATGAGTGACGGACGTCCGTCCCTGCTTCGCCCCCAAGGAGCAGGACGGGCTTTTTCTGTTCAAAAAGAATAAAATCGGCCCACTGCTTCGATAAATCTTCCCTTTGTTGTATATTTGTTCCCCAGAAAAAAGATGGAAACAGATAAGCATAAAAGATAGATATGAAACAGATAAGCATCGCACTTCTCCTCTGCCTCTGTACGCTGGCAGGTTTCGCCCAAGGTGGCAAGGCGCTCGATTTGAAAGAAATCATATCGGGCAAGTTCACTCCGAAGAACATTTCCGGCGTTATCCCCATCCCGGGAGACGGAGAACATTATTCGCAAATGAATGCGGACAGGACACAAATCATCAAATACTCCTTCAAAACGGGAAAACCCGTGGAAGTGCTGTTTGATGCCGCTACCGCACGCGAATGCACGTTCAAGACATTTGACAGCTACAGCTTTGCTCCGGACGGCAGCAAACTGCTCATTGCCACCGAAACAACTCCCATCTACCGCCATTCCTATACGGCTGTGCATTACATCTACAGCCTGAAGCGCAATCTGGACGGTAAAATCAACAATATTGTGGAAAAACTTTCGGACGGCGGCCCGCAGCAGGTGCCCGTATTTTCACCGGACGGCAACCAGGTGGCTTTTGTACGCGACAACAATATCTTCCTTGTGAAACTGCTCTATGGCAACAGCGAAAGCCAGGTGACGGAAGACGGAAAACAGAACGAGGTGCTGAACGGCATCCCCGATTGGGTTTACGAAGAGGAGTTCTCCTTCAACCGTGCGTTGGAATTCAGTGCCGACAGCCAGATGCTGGCTTTCATCCGCTTCGACGAGAAAGATGTTCCCTCCTACTCTTTCCCTCTTTTTGCCGGACAAGCCCCCCACTTCACCCCTTTCGAGAAGTATCCGGGAGAGTATACTTACAAATATCCTAAAACGGGAGAAGTAAATTCCAAAGTGTCCGTACACACCTTCGATATCAAGTCGAAAGTGACCCGCAAGATAAACGTGCCGGTAGATGCAGACGGCTATATTCCCCGCATCCGCTTTACCCAAGACCCCAACAAGCTTGCCGTCATGACACTGAACCGCCATCAGAACCGGTTCGACCTATACTTTGCCGACCCTCGCAGCACGGTAGCCAAACTGGCTCTGCGTGATGAAAGCGATACCTATATCCGCGAGAATGTATTCGACAACATCGTCTTCTATCCGGAAAATTTCAGCTTTGTCAGCGAAAAGAGCGGATACAACCATCTGTACTGGTATAGCATAGGTGGCAATCTGCTGAAACAAGTGACAGCCGGACCATATGAAGTGCAGGAGTTCCTGGGTTATGACCCCGAAGAAGGAAGCTTCTACTTCAGCAGCAACGAGGAAAGCCCCATGCGCAGTGCCATCTACAAGATTGACCGGAAAGACAAAAAGACCAGGCTATCGTCACAAGCCGGAACAAACAGTGCGCAGTTCAGTACGAACATGAAGTACTATATGAACCGTTATTCCAATCTGGATACTCCGACCGTCATTACACTGAACGACAATACGGGCAAGACTCTTGCCACCCTGATGGACAATGCGGCATTGAAGCAGGAAATCAGTGGCTATGACATGCCACGAAAGGAATTCTTCACTTTCCAGACTTCCGACGGAACCACATTGAATGGCTGGATGATGAAACCTGCCGACTTCTCCGCCGGCAAGAAATACCCGGTACTGATGTACCAGTACAGCGGCCCCGGTTCACAGCAAGTGCTTGACAAGTTCAGTGTAAGCTGGGAAACCTACATGGCATCGCAAGGCTATATCGTGGTTTGCGTAGACGGGCGTGGCACCGGAGGACGTGGTGCCGAATTCGCCAAATGCACCTATCTGAACCTGGGTATCAAGGAAGCCAAAGACCAGGTGGAAACCGCCCTCTACATGGGCAACCAGCCTTATGTGGACAAAAACCGCATCGGAATCTGGGGATGGAGTTACGGTGGATACATGACCATTATGAGTATGAGTGAAGGAACACCGGTATTCAAGGCCGGAGTAGCCGTAGCTGCCGTTACCGACTGGAACTACTACGACACCGTTTACGGCGAACGCTTTATGCGCACACCGAAAGAAAACGCCGAAGGCTATAAGGCCAGTTCCGCCTTTACCCGTGCCGACAAGTTGCACGGCAACCTGCTGCTAGTACACGGCATGGCAGACGACAATGTACACTTCCAGAACTGTGCCGAATATGCCGAACAACTGGTACAGCTCGGCAAACAGTTCGATATGCAGGTTTACACCAACCGCAACCACAGTATCTACGGAGGAAATACCCGGTTACACCTATATACGCGGTTGACCAACTTCTTCAACAAAGAATTGAAATAATGCCTGAAAGAGTACGTAAGCCTGAATGGCTCAAAATAAGCATCGGTGCCAACGAGCGCTATACCGAGACCAAACGCATTGTCGAGTCGCATTGCCTCCATACCATCTGCAGCAGCGGCCGTTGCCCCAATATGGGGGAATGTTGGGGGAAAGGCACCGCAACCTTCATGATTGGGGGAAATATCTGCACCCGGTGCTGTAAGTTCTGCAACACAGCAAGCGGGAAGCCCTTGCCGCTGGATGCCGATGAGCCTACACATGTGGCAGAATCCATCGCCTTGATGAAACTCTCCCATGCAGTCGTCACCTCTGTAGACCGTGACGACCTGCCCGACTTAGGCGCATCGCACTGGGTACGTACCATCCGGGAAATCAAGCGGCTCAATCCGGACACCACCGTCGAAGTGCTGATTCCCGACTTCCAGGGAAGAAAGGAGCTCGTGGCACAAGTTATCGATGCACAACCGGAAATCATTTCGCACAACATGGAGACTGTCCGCCGCATCAGCCCCCTCGTGCGCAGTGCCGCCAAGTATGAGACAAGCCTGGAAGTGTTGCGGCAGATTGCAGAAAGCAATACCACCACCAAGTCCGGCATTATGGTGGGATTGGGCGAGACTCCGGAAGAAGTGGAAGAACTGATGGACGACCTTCGCCAAGTGGGCTGTCACATACTGACCATAGGGCAATACCTTCAACCCACACACAAACATTATCCGGTAGCGGCATATATTACTCCCGAACAATTTGCACTCTACAAAGAGAAAGGATTGGAAAAAGGGTTTCAGCAAGTGGAAAGCGCCCCATTGGTACGCTCCTCCTATCATGCAGAAAAACAGATTCATTTTATACAAAAAAGAAGTAAAACAGGAAACATTTAAATCTCCCAGTTGTTATGATGTAAACGACAAAATCATAATACGGATAATGAATCATCAAAGAATTCTATCATCAAGATTCAATATGTCGCTGGGATTCATCCCCGTTATAATATCCATCATATTATGCGAGTTTATAACGCAGGACATGTCCATCTACATCGGTACAGGTGTAGGACTCTTCTTTAGCATCTATTCGGTGAGGCATAGAGGGACTCATGTTCCACAAATCATACTTTACTGCACTACCGGAATGTTACTGCTATTATCGGTAACAACCCTATTCCTCGTAAACTACTGTCCACGTTTTATGCTTCCGTTCACACTGGAAATCAGCGCTATCATTCCCCCATTCGTCATCTACCTCAATAGGAGAAAATTTCTGGACTACCACATGTCTCAGACACAGAAATGCTGCAAGCAGCTTTTTGCACAAGGGGCAGAAGCCGCCATCGTATCCTCACGCGTAATCCTTATCATAAGCCTGCTGCATTTTCTGATTATCTCCTTGGCGATTCTGGTCAGTTACCCTTTGGGAGATACTACCCGCCACATTCTGTTTTATGTGGCGCCTCCCCTCGTCTTTATATTAGGCATTCTGTTCAACCAATTCGGTATCTTCTATTTCAATATAGTGATGAACCACACGGTTTTCGTACCGATAGTCAACACCAAAGGAGATGTCATGGGGAAAGCCATCGCTTCAGAAGCCATCAACCGGAAAAACGACTATATCAATCCGGTCATCCGGATTGCCGTTGCCTCACACGGCATGCTGTTTCTCCTCCCCCGCCCCAAATGCAACGTTTTCGAGAAAGACAAAATCGACTTACTGATGGAGGGTTACCTGATATATGGAGAAACATTGGAACAAGGCGCACACAGAATTTTACGGCAAACGCTTCCCACCGCCCCATTAGACCATTTGCACTTCAACTTCATGTATCATTTTGAGAATGAAGCCACCGACCGCCTGGTCTATCTCTTCACGCTAGACCTGGACGATGACTCCATCTTATGCAATAAGAATTTCAAGGGTGGAAAGCTATGGACGTTCCAGCAAATGGAACACAACCTGGGACGGAACTTCTTCAGCAGTTGCCTGGAATATGAATTCGAGCACCTGGAAGCTATTATTTATACAAGAGAAAAATACAA
>ENA-OPCB01001347-OPCB01001347.1-human-gut-metagenome-genome-assembly--contig:-NODE-1347-length-14777-cov-2.430512_pt1 | contig 14777 bp, 11 predicted proteins | sample MGYA00241561_ERZ501473 | MGnify/ENA primary metagenome ERZ501473 (study PRJEB25962, sample SAMEA2042519) | human gut metagenome | biome: human gut; feature: human-associated habitat; material: faeces... | reverse complement strand
GACCTGCGCATAACCGCCGCCGGCTGCCCCGCCCTTAATGCCAAAACAAGGGCCAAGAGAAGGCTCACGCAGCGCAATCACCGCTTTTTTGCCCATTTTTGCAAATGCCTCGCCCAGTCCGACGCTGGTCGTTGTCTTGCCCTCTCCTGCAGGGGTCGGATTGATTGCTGTCACTAAAATCAGTTTTCCGTCTTTGCGGTCTTCGATGGATTTTAAATATTCGTCGGAAAGCTTCGCTTTATATTTGCCATAAAGCTCCAGATCGTCTTCCGGAATATCCAGATGCTCGGCCACTTTCTGAATCGGCCATAAAACAGCTTCCTGTGCGATTTCGATATCTGATTTCATCTATTCATTCTCCTTTGCCTGTGTTTGACATGTTCTATGCTTTTGTATGCCGGTATCAGAGGATTTCCTCTACCAGCTGTTCAAACTCTGTTTCGGTCATCAGTACCTTACGGGGCTTGGTACCCTCTTCTTCACCGACGACACCGACCTCCGCCAGCTGATCCATAAGCCGGGCGGCGCGGTTAAAGCCGATCTTAAAGACTCTCTGCAGCATACCGATCGATGCTTTGTCCTTTTCGATAATAAAGCGTCCCGCATCTGCAAAGTAGGCATCATATTCCGGTCCGGATGAGCCGGATGTAGCACTGCCCGAAGAGGTTCCGATGGATTTCATCTTTTCCTCGATTTCATTGCTGGCATCGTAAACATTACCGATGTTCTGATTTTTTAAGAAATCTACGACATCAGACACTTCATTATCCGAAACGAATGCACCCTGCACCCGGACAGGCTTGGAATAGCCCTGTGGGTAAAAGAGCATATCGCCCTTTCCGAGCAGCTTCTCTGCTCCGTTCATATCCAGAATGGTACGGGAATCGACGCCGCTGGAGACCGCGAATGCGACACGGCTCGGCATGTTCGCCTTAATCAGTCCCGTGATGACATCGACGGAGGGGCGCTGAGTCGCAATGATCAGATGGATGCCTGCCGCTCTTGCAAGCTGTGCCAGCCGGCAGATCGCTTCTTCCACCTCTCCCGGCGCAACCATCATCAGGTCGGCAAGCTCATCCACGATAATAACGATCTGCGGAAGGTCGTTGGGTATGCCCTCTTCTCCCTTTTGTCTTCGTTCTTCGAGCTTCTTATTATATCCTTTTAAGTCGCGGACATTGCTGTCTGCAAATTTCTGATATCGGTCGGTCATTTCCGCAACGCCCCACTGCAGCGCAGCCGACGCTTTTTTCGGATCGGTTACGACAGGAATTAACAGGTGCGGAATGCCATTGTACACACTCAGCTCTACGACCTTGGGGTCGACGAGGATCAGTTTGACTTCCGAAGGCTTTGCCTTATATAAAATGCTCATAATCAGCGTATTGATGCAGACGGATTTCCCGGAACCGGTGGATCCTGCAATCAGCATATGCGGCATCTTGGCAATGTCGGATACGACCACCTTGCCGGCGATATCCTTGCCGACCGCAAAAGCAATTTTGGACGGGAAGTTCGAAAACGCATCCGTTTCCAGAAGCTCCCGCAGTCCGACTGCCATCGTCTCTTTGTTCGGAACCTCGATACCGATTGCAGCCTTGCCGGGAATCGGTGCTTCAATTCGGATATCTGTCGCAGCGAGGTTTAGCTTGATATCATCCGCCAGACTTAGAATCTTGCTGACTTTTACGCCATGATCGGGCTGCAGCTCATACCGGGTTACGGTAGGTCCCTGGCTGATATCTGTAACAGTGACCTTTACGCCGAAGGTCTGCAGTGTATCCTCGAGGTGCTTCGCCGTTTCTTTCAGCTCGCTCTCGCTGTCCATATTATTGGCGTTGTTGCTTTTATGTAGCAGCGACAGCGGCGGATAATGGTATACGACAGGCTTTGGTGGCTGTTGCGCCGCCTGCTTTTCCTGTTCTTTCTGTTTCTTAGCAAGCTCCTGACCAACGACAGTGGCTTCTGTAGCGGTCTGGGGTGCTTTGGGAGGCACAGCTTTAGGGCGCTGCACTCCGGTACTTTGCAGGTTTTGGGTTGGAATCACGGTCGGCTCCTCCGCAGCGTCCTTGTTGCCATTCCATGGAAGCTTGGGCGGCACAGCGTCGTATTTGTCCGAATCCGGCTGCTCCAATTCCTGTACAGGAGCAAGCTTCTGTGATGCACAGGCAGGCTGTGTATCCATATGCAAGGGAACCTCCGGTGCAGAAGTTTCCACCACAGAAGTTTCCACCCTGGATTCCAGTGGTACAAATGCTTCTGTCTGCTGCGGCTGTTTCGGTTCGAGGTAGTGAACCTCTTTCATATCCTGATAAACATCCGCCTGCGGATGGCTGGTCACAGGGTCCTGCATTCCCGATAAAAATGCATCCGCCGGTTCTGCGGTGTTGTCCTGGGGTACAGGGGTTGTGTCACTGTCATTGTTCAAATATGCGGAATGAATCCGCACATGGCTCATGAAAGCTGAGCCGGATGCATCCGCTGCAGCCGCAGGAATGCTCTCTTCTGCTGTGATGATCGGTGATGTCGCTAAAACAGCTGCCCCACTCGCAACCGCTGCATCGGGAAACGTTTCATTCCTGCGGTCTGCATCGAGGTTGACACTTACCGGTCTGACGGTATACTGCTCCGTCACCTGACCGGGATTTTCTGTTATGGTGATTTCGTGCATGTCCTCGCAACGGCCGACAGATGCCTTGCGCAGCGTCGTGTCCGCCATAATGCCCGTGCTTTTTTTCTCCATCCGGAAGATCTGATCTGCATCCTGACGTGCCTGAGCCTCTTCCTTACGGCGTTGTTTGGCTTCGCGCTGCTGCTCTGCATTAAGCTGCTTCTGGCGGGCGAGCTGTTTTCTTTCTTTTTCGCGGGCGAGTTCTTCTTCTCTGCGTTTCTCGGAACGTTCTTCGTTTTCCTGGCGGAGACGTTTGCTGCGCTCTTCGTTTGCCTGTCGGCGCTGTTCATAGCGCTCTTCGCTCTCTTTCCGGCGTCTTTCGCTGCGCTCGCGGTACCTCTGCGCATCGGAACGTGCCGTCTCATAGACATATCTGCCAGAAGTCTTTACACCGTTCACAAACGAACGCTCTGTAATAATAACTGTGCAGATAATCACCAACACCAACAAAAGCAGTACTGTGCCGACCATACCAAGAAGCCGGTGCAGCCCCCAGGCAAGGGAGCCGGATATGACACCGCCGCCCAGCCGCTTTTCAGCGCTTTCCAGATACAGCTCCCGGATCGAATAATCCATCGACAGCGTCCCCCCCTGAAACAGGAGCGAGCAGACTACACCAAGCAGAAAAAACAGAATGATTCCCGCCGTCAGCTTCATGGACGCGATCCGATTTCCCTGATTGGAAATGCCAAACGCGATTGCAATAAAGGCAAGTACCGGCAGTGCATATGCCATCGTGCCGAAAATACCGAACATTACGCGGCTGATCTGATTGCCGATGACACCGATCACGCCGAAATTGCATAAAAATAGCAATATTGTGAGTGCTAATACGCCGATCAGGATAATTTCGCTTGTAATCGCGCTTTGTGCCTGAAGTTCAGCTGCACTCGGTTTTCTGGTTGTTTTTTGTTTTCCACCCTTTGCGCCGCCTCTGCCTGTTTTCGCAGGGGTCTTTTTCCTTCCTTTCGACGCAGTTGATGCCATAATCATCCCTCCAACTGACCTGCCTTTTTTCTACATCTGCAAAATGGATTTTTAAATTAGCATAGGCAGAAAAAGACTAGATCAATTTAGTATATCACTTAATTTTCTTCTTGTCACTATTGCTGTTTTTCTTTTTCATCCGACCTGCCCGATAGCCGTCTGCCAGCTCATGAAGCTTCTGCACTGCCTCGCGAATACCGCCGACGGAAGAAATGATCCCTTCATACACCGCCTGCTCTCCGACAAGAATCGTCCCGAGGTCACGGCTCAACATCCCCTGTCTGATCATCATCTCTTCCATCCGCTGCTTGGAAACACTGCAATGGCTGCAGACAAAACCGGTGATCCGATCCTGAATCTGCCGGAAATAATCATAGGTCTGCTGTGCGCCGATCACCGTCCCGTTCATGCGAACCGGATGGATTACCATTGTCCCGGACGGCACAATGTAGGAATAATCCGTGCTCACCGCGATCGGGACGCCAATGGAATGACTGCCGCCCAGCACAAGGGAAACGGTCGGCTTGCTCAAAGAAGCGATCATCTCTGCAATCGCAAGCCCCGCTTCGACATCTCCGCCCATCGTATTTAGCAAAACAAGCAGACCGCTAATATTCTTACTGTCCTCTATCGCCGCCAGCTGCGGTAGAATATGTTCATATTTTGTCGTTTTGGAGCTGCTTCCGAGGTTGTCATGCCCCTCAATTTCCCCGATGATCGTCAGCAGATGGATCGAGGTTTCTTCCTTATTATCTGTAAGCGTTAACTGACCGGTCTGCTCGATTCGCTCGTCCCGGTGCATTTCCTGTTCTTCTTTTTTTCCCATAAAAAATCACTCCCGCATTTCTTTTTCAAAAAGGATGTGCAGGAGTGATTTATTTTATACATCAAAATCATCGTTATCCGCAACCGGAATTTCATAAAACATAAGATCCGGCGATGGTTCAAAAGCGTAATTCATTTCTTTGCGGACATGTCGTTTGGGAACGGGAAGCGGGTTATCCAGATATTCTCCCGGCGCAGGCTTTGGTGGTTCCTTTGGCGCTTTCTCAAAAAGCGCAGACTCCCCCTCCTGCCTGAACTCAGCTGCCGGTATGGTATTCTGTGAAGCGTGTTTCTTCTTTTTCCCCCAACTCATGCTTCGCCCTCACTGTGCAAAAAAACTCTTTCCCATAAGATCAAAACGCAATACGAGGATTTTAGAGTGCCTGTTCCAGATCCGCGATGATATCGTTTACATTTTCAATACCGACGGAAAGACGGATCAGATCGGGCGCTACGCCGGCCTCTTTTAGCTGCTCATCGTTCATCTGACGGTGCGTATGGCTGGCAGGATGCAGAATGCTGGTGCGGGAATCCGCCACATGGGTAACAATAGCTGCAAGCTTTAACTTATCCATCATTTCTTCCGCCGCCTTGCGTCCGCCTTTTAAGCCAAAGGAAATGACGCCGCAGGTGCCGTTCGGCATGTATTTCTGTGCCAGCTCATAATATTTGCTGCTCTTTAAGCCGGGGTAGTTGACCCATGCAACCTTCTCGTTCGCTTCCAGAAATTCCGCAACCTTCTGCGCATTGTAGCAGTGGCGTTCCATCCGAAGCGGCAGCGTCTCCAGACCGACATTCAGCAGAAACGCGTTCTGAGGAGACTGTACCGCGCCGAGATCGCGCATCAGCTGGGAGGTTGCCTTGGTTATGTATGCCGCCTTGCCGAATTTTTCGGTATAAACTACACCGTGATAGGATTCATCCGGTGCGCAGAGTCCCGGAAACTTATCCGGGTATGCAGACCAGTCGAAATTGCCGGAATCTACGATCGCACCGCCCAGCGCCATCGCATGACCGTCCATATATTTGGTGGTGGAATGCGTTACGATATCGACACCCCATTTGAACGGATTGCAGTTGATCGGGGTAGGGAACGTGTTGTCAACGATTAACGGCACATGATGCGCATGTGCTGCACGGGCGAATTTTTCAAAATCCAGCACAACCAGCGCAGGATTTGCCAGAGATTCCGCCATGACGCATTTGGTATTGGGCTGGAACGCCTTGCAGATCGTCTCGTAATCCGCATCCGGGTCTACGACAGTACAGGATACGCCCATTTTTTTCATGGTAACCGCCAGCAGATTGAAAGTTCCGCCGTATACGGTGGACGATAATACGACATGGTCGCCCGCCTCGCAGATATTGAAAACGGCATAGTAGTTTGCCGCCTGTCCGGAACCGGTCAGCATCGCTGCTGCGCCGCCCTCCAGTTCACAGATTTTCTGTGCGACGCAGTCGTTGGTCGGATTTGCCAGACGGCTGTAAAAATATCCGGATTCCTCCAGATCAAAAAGTCTGCCCATCTGCTCAGAGGATTCATATTTAAACGTCGTACTCTGATAAATCGGGAGCACTCTCGGCTCTCCGTTCTTCGGCTTCCAGCCAGACTGTATGCAGATCGTTTCCTTTGCGTATGCCATAGTATCCTCTTACCTCTTTGTCTTTCCGACAAAAATCCGGTCTTTTGTCCGTTTTATTCTTCGTCCCAGTTGTGATATACTGCCTGAACGTCGTCATCCTCGTCCAGCAGATCCAAGGTACGCTGCAGTCCCTTTAATGCAGTCTCGTCTGTTACCTTGACATAGTTCTGAGGAATCATGGTAACATCTGCGGATGCCATCGGAATGCCTGCCTTCTCCAGCGCTTCGCGCACTTCTTCAAAAGTATCGGGATCGGTCAGAATTTCGAAGCTGTCCTCTTCCTCGCTGAAATCCTCTGCGCCTGCATCCAGAGCGGTCATCATCAGATCGTCCGCTTCCATATCGCATTCTTCTTTATCGATGATGATCTGGCCCTTCTTATCGAACATAAAGGATACACAGCCAGGTGTGCCAATGTTGCCGTTGCCCTTTGTGAACGCGCTTCTGACGTTGGCAGCGGTACGGTTCTTGTTATCGGTCAGGGCATCGACAATGATTGCGATTCCGCCGGGGCCATAGCCTTCGTAGGTGATATATTCGTAATTAACGTTGCCGACATCGCCGGCAGCCTTCTTAATTCCTCGTTCAATGGTGTCGTTAGGCATGTTGTTGGATTTTGCCTTTGCAACGACCTGTGCCAGCTTGAAGTTGTTCGCAGGGTCAGGACCACCCTCTTTTACGGCAACTGCAATTTCTCTTCCGAGAATGGTGAAAATTTTTCCCTTTGCAGCGTCATTTTTTTCTTTTTTATGCTTGATGTTTGCAAATTTTGAATGTCCGGACATTTCTTTTCTCCTTTATCTAACGTATTTCTAGTTCTTTATCATAGCATTTTGGCTGGAAAACGTCAAGAAAACATCTGCTTTGTACGGTTTCTTTATGTATCCAGCGAAAGGCTGACCTTCAAGGCAGAGTTTACGCGGTTCATCACCCGCGCATCCAGATGGCATACTTTGTCTTTCAGCCTCTTTTTATCTATTGTGCGGAGCTGTTCCAGTAAAATTACGGAATCCTTTTCGATTTCATATTCCCCGGAAAAAATTTCGATATGGGTCGGAAGCTTTGTTTTATTCATCCTGGAAGTAATCGCCGCACAGATCACAGTCGGGCTGTAACGATTGCCGATATCGTTCTGGATAATCAGCACCGGGCGGACACCTCCCTGTTCCGATCCGACCACGGGTCTTAAATCTGCATAATAAATATCTCCGCGCTTCACTCTTTTTTCTTCCTTTCCTGTTTTTTTACCTCAGGACAAGTATTGGCTGCTTTCTCAGCGCGTATACCATTCTTTAAAAAAAGAGTTTCTCTTCGTGAAAATAATCCCGCGTACAGACGATTTTTCCGCCTTTTTCATAGACGCGTGGAATCCGCTTTCCGAGGCAGCACGCGGTTTCGTAGTTAAATCTGCCGGAGCGGTCGCCGATTTCTTCCATTGTAATCGTTTCGATGCCGTCTGTGCCGATAAGCGTTGCGATATCCCCTACCTTTGCCTCAGGAATCTTTGTCACATCGACCATGAACTGATCCATGCAGACGCGTCCCAGGATCCTTGCGCGCTTTCCGGCAATCAGAACATCGCCCTTGTTGGAAAGCCCACGCGGATAGCCGTCCGCATAACCCACCGGAATCGTCGCCACACGCATAGGATTCGCTGTACAGAACGTCCCGCCGTAGCTGATTTCCTGCCCTGCATCCAGCTCTTTGATATAAGCGATACGGCTCTTTAAAGACAGGAGCGGTTCTAACACGATGCCGTCGCGCTTGACTTCATCTGACGGCCACATGCCATAGAGAATGATTCCGGCGCGCACCGCATCCATGTGCATGTTGGGCAGCTCCAGGATGGATGCACTGTTGGAGCAATGCCGCAGCGGGATTTTCAGGGAAAGTTCCTTTTCCACACGATCGGTAAAGCTCGAAAATTTTTCATACTGCACATTCGTTTTGGATTTATCTGCTTCATCCGCTGTCGCAAAATGGGTAAAAATCCCCTCAATTGAAAGATTCGGACACTGCATCGCGCGTGCGACAAAGGAAAGTCCCTCATCGTCCGGGCGGATGCCGATTCTCGACATACCGGTGTCTACCGCGATGTGAACATGCATTTTTTTGCCAGCTTTTTGGGCAGCACGGTTCATATCCTCCAGCATCTGATCGGTGAAAACCGTCGCATGGACACCCCGAAGTGCCATTTCCTCATAAGCCTCCGGAAAGGTATAGCCGAGCACCATCGCGGGCTTTTTGATTCCGGCATCTGCCAGCAATACTGCCTCTTCCTCCGTTGCCACCGCATAGCCGATGACTTCCGGAATTTCATCCATTTCCCGCGCCAGCATCACCGCGCCGTGTCCGTAACCGTCCGCTTTGATGACCGCGATGATTCCGGCATCATTTTTCCGACAGGCTGCAATCTGGCGCAGATTGTCGTGCAGCGCGTCCAAATTTACGCAAGCCCACACTCTTCTATATGGATTTTTGATTATTTCCTCACACATAATTTTTCTCCTGCTTCACAAGTACCGCCCAGACCGCTTCCGCGATATCATTGGAGGTCATACTGTATTCGCCCTTTGTATGGGCTGCCAAGTCGCCTGCCAGACCGTGCAGATAGACGCCGATACACAGCGCCCAGAACGGATCGTCGATCGCAGAAAGCAGTGCCGTCACAATTCCGGTCAGTACGTCCCCGCTCCCGGCCACCGCCATGCCGCTGTTGCCGCTGCGATTGATATATATGCTGCCGTCCGGCGAAGCTGCAATGCTTCTCGCACCCTTACACAGAACAGCTGCCTGCAAACGATTCGCCCACTTTTTTGCATAGAACACGGGCTGTTTTAAAATTTCTTCAATCGCGCAGCCCTCCAGCCGGGCAAGCTCCCCGGGATGCGGCGTTAAAATCAGCTTCCGGCGCGTCGCCGGATTCTGCTGGTGTTCAATCAGCTCCTGTAAAAGTGCTTCGTCCTTTGCGATAAGATTGATTGCGTCCGCATCCAGCACAAGCGGCTGCAAGGTCTGCTGCAGCACAAACAAAAGCTCTTTCCGGGCGCGATCAGATAAGGATAGCCCGGGACCTGCGCCGATTACATCCGCCCAGCCAGCGGATGCTTCCACAGAATCTGCGGTCATTGCCTCCGGAAGCGCCGTCTGAATCACCGGATGTATCAATGTCGGGCAGGAAAGCTTTACCATGCCGCTTCCTGCATAAAACGCACTCCGACCGCACAGAATCGCCGCTCACGCCATAGCTTCACTGCCTGCAAGCAGCAGCACTTTTCCAAACGTGCCCTTATTTCCATCCTCAGGGCGTGCCGCAAGCAGCTCTGCCACCGGTGCAGTAAATGTAAAGGCTTCCGGCGTCTGATCCAAAAATCCATCCTCAGTGATGCCGATCTGTGTGCAGATCACTTTTCCGGTATATTTGCAGCCCGGATAGAACAAGAGCCCGCGCTTCCAGAAGCCGAACGTGACTGTCACGTCTGCCCGGACAGCGCAGCCAAGCACCGCCCCGGTATCCGTTTCGATTCCGGAGGGAAGATCCACCGCAAGCACAAAGGCATCCTGCGCGTTGATCCATTCGATTGCTTCCCGATAAATTCCTTCTGCCGGACGGCACAGACCGATTCCAAACAAAGCATCTACAATAATATCATATTCTCCATCCGGGATTGTGTCACAGATAACGGCGCCGTAAGCCTTTGCCGCATGCAGCTGCAGCTTTAAAAGTTCGCCCGCTTTTTCTTCACTGGACGTCAGATAAAAGGAAACATCATATCCTTCCTGCAAAAGAAGTCTGCCAATTGCGATACCATCCGCCCCGTTATTGCCTCCGCCCGCTGCAATCAGGACGCGCCGTTTTGGATGTAAGCCAAGCTGTCCTGCCTGCTCTTCCAGCTTTTTTTGACGCGACACAATCACATCAACACAGGAAAGAGCAGCCCGTTCCATCAAAACGACGGACGGGACCCCGAAAATCTCAGAAGTATTGCTGTCGCAGCGCTTCATTTCTGCCGCAGTTAAAAGCCAGCAGACAACTGGATGGCCAGAGCCCGACGCTGGCAAAACGCATTTATTCATTCGTTTTCCTGCTCTCCTTTTCGTAACGCTCAAGCATATAAGATAGCTTCATCAGGCTGTCGGACAGATGGACGTTCTCAACCTGCACTTCTTTTGGAACCTTCAAATCCACATGTGCAAAATTCCAGATCGCATGGATGCCAAGTTCTACCAGCTTTTCCGCTGCCTGTTCTGCTTTTTCCTTCGGAAGTGTCAGAACTGCAATATCCACACGCTGTGTCTTTAAAAACTCCGGAAGTTCATCCATCATATGTATCTCAATTCCACGTACTGACAATCCAGCCAATGCCGGATTTACATCAAATAATCCTGTGATCACAAATCCACGTTTTTCAAATTTTACATAATTTGCCAGTGCCTGTCCCATATTACCGGCTCCGACAACAATAATATTATGCTGTCTGTCAAGACCAAGAATCTTACCGATTTCCTCATACAGATACTGTACATTATAACCATATCCTTGCTGACCAAATCCGCCAAAATTATTCAGATCCTGCCGAATCTGTGATGCTGTAACTTTCATGCGGACACTGAGTTCATTGGATGAAATCCGTTCGACTCCATCATCCAATAATTCTCCCAGATATCGATAATATCGAGGCATGCGCCGTATGACAGCCTGTGAAATTTCCTTCTGCATTGTTTCTATACTCCTTCAACCATCTGCAACGTTCTGCAGTTATCTATGGTTATTATATACAGTTCATTTCTTTTTGTCAATTTTTTATCAATCCGATGCAAGTGCTTCCCACTCTTCATACAGACCATCCAGTTTTTCCTGGACTTCCACCTGCTCACTGTGCAGTTTTCCTAGTTTGGCTGAATTAGTAGCCACCGCCGGATCCTGGAACTGTTCCTCCAGCTCCGACAGTTTTTCCTCCAGAGATTCAATTTCTTCCTCAATCTTTTTCACACGGTTCTGGATTTTGCGCTTTTTGGCCTGCTCTTCTTTCTGAGACTGCCAGTCTGTTTTCCCCTCAGAAACATCTTCTTTCACAACTTCCACCGTCTCACCGGTATTCAGATAGGCCCGTTCATTTGTTTCTTTTTTCTCCAGATAATAATCATAATTGCCAATGTAATTGACAATCTTCTGCTCTGTCAGATTCAGAATCCGGGTCGCTGTCCGGTTAATAAAATAACGGTCATGAGATACAAACAACACCGTTCCCTCATAACGGTTCAGAGCCGATTCCAGAATCTCTTTGGAAGCGATATCCAGATGATTCGTAGGCTCATCCAAAATCAGGAAGTTTGCCTCAGAGAGCATCAGTTTTGCCAGTGACAGACGACCGCGCTCACCACCACTTAAATCACTGACCCTTTTAAACACATCGTCCTCGGTAAATAAAAATGCAGCAAGAATATTTCGAATCCTGGTCTGGGTCAGTTTTGGATAATCGTCCGCAATCTCCTCCATCAATGTCTTCTCCATATGAAGAACCTGCTGCTCCTGGTCGTAATATCCGATTTTCACATTCGTTCCCAGTGTGAATGAACCTGCATCTGCATCCACTTTTTCATTTAATATTTTTAAAATCGTTGTTTTTCCGGTTCCGTTCTGACCGATGAGAGCCACCCGTTCGCCACGCTTGATTTCAAAAGAAATGTCCTGAAACAGTTTCTTTTGATCATAAGCTTTGGACAGACCTTCCACCCGCAGTACATCGTTTCCGCTAATAACAGAAGGAGTCAGTGTCATATGCATCTCAGATTTTTCTTCCTGCGGTTTTTCTAGTACATCTATTTTTGCCAGCTGTTTTTCACGACTCTCCGCACGCTTTATCGATTTTTCACGATTGAAAGATTTCAATTTTTCGATAACTGCTTCCTGATGTTTGATTTCCCGCTGCTGATTGTAATAGGCACGCAGTGCTTCCTCCCGGGCAAATGCTGCTTTCTTCGCATACTCCGTATAATTGCCGTCAAAAACCGCAGATTTATGCATACTGATCTCCACTACTTTTGTGACAATCCGATCCAGAAAATACCGGTCATGGGCAACAATCACAACAGCACCTTTGTAATTCATCAGAAATGTCTCCAGCCACTGAATAGATTCGATATCCAGGTGGTTCGTCGGCTCATCCAACAGGATGATATCTGGATGAGTCACCAGCAGACGCGCCAGAGACACACGTGTCTTCTGTCCACCGGACAGTTCGTTGCAGTGTTTCTCAAAATCATTCTCGGAAAATCCAAGACCTTTTAACACACCGGAAACCTCACTGCGGTATGAATAACCATCCCTGGCTTCAAACTCATGCAGCAGCTTATGGTAGCTCTCCATATAAGATTCCATCTCTTCTTTTGATACAGACTGCATTCCTTCTTCCAGTTCACGGATTTTCTGCTCCATATCAATGAGCTGGCGTTTTCCTTCCAGTACTGTCTCATAGATTGTCCGTGCATCGTCCATATCCTGATGCTGTGCCAGATACCCCAGTGTCTTTCCTTTTGCCAGGGTCACCGTACCTTCATCCGCCGGCAGTTCCCCAACAATAATTTTCAACAGCGTGGATTTTCCGGCACCGTTGATTCCTACAATCGCCACTTTTTCCTGATCTTCCACATGAAAACTCACATTTCGGATCACCGGTTCCACACCAAATGATTTGCTGATATTTTGACATGCTAAAATCATATATTTTCTTCCTCACCTTAAAAATGGAATCCTGCAGTCCGCAGGATTCCTGTTTTTCATTTTTCTTTATCGAATCAGTGTCCATTTATGCCGGATAGATCTGAGTCTTTCTGTTCTATCTGACTCTGAACCATGCTTTGTATTTGGCAGCTTGCAGAATCAGCGATTAAAGCAGCACTGCTTTTTGTGTACTTCGTATGCGTACAGTTTCTCCAGTGTCTCACGAATTGCTTTGATAAAATCAAGGCTGTTCAATACAACCGGGTTTTCTAATTCTGTAATTAATGCCAAATCTTTTGTCATTTTACCAGATTCTATTGTATCAATACAAGCTTTTTCCAGATTATCTGCAAATTTTACTAATTCCGGCAGACGATCCAGTTCTCCACGTTTGCGCAATGCACCGGTCCATGCAAAAATCGTTGCTACAGAGTTGGTAGATGTCTCCTCGCCAGCCAGATGTTTGTAATAATGTCTCATAACGGTTCCGTGTGCAGCTTCATACTCGTATACGCCACTTGGGGAAACCAGTACAGAAGTCATCATAGCCAGAGATCCGCATGCAGAGGAGATCATATCACTCATAACATCACCGTCATAGTTTTTGCAGGCCCAGATAAATCCGCCTTCTGCTTTCATGACACGGGCAACCGCATCATCGATCAGTGTGTAGAAATACTCGATGCCTGCAGCCTCAAATTTTTCTTTGTACTCTGCATCATAGATATCCTGGAAAATATCTTTGAATGTATGGTCGTATTTTTTGGAAATCGTATCTTTTGTTGCAAACCAGAGATCCTGCTTCAAATCCAGTGCGTAGTTGAAGCAGCTTCTTGCAAAACTCTCGATGGATTTGCAGATATTATGCTGTCCCTGAACGACACCTGCACCTGTAAAGTTGTGTACAAGTTCTCTTACCTCAGTTCCGTCCTCAGCAGTATAAACCAGTTCAACTTTTCCCGGTCCCGGGATCTTCATCTCAGAAGCTTTGTATACATCACCGTAAGCGTGACGGGCAATGGTGATCGGTTTTTTCCAGTTCTTTACGCATGGCTCAATGCCTTTTACCTTGATTGGTGTACGAAAAACTGTTCCATCAAGGATCGCACGAATGGTTCCGTTCGGGCTCTTCCACATTTCTTTTAAATTATACTCTTTTACGCGGGCTGCATTTGGTGTGATAGTTGCACATTTTACAGCTACACCGTATTTCTGTGTGGCATAAGCAGAATCGAAAGTTACCTTGTCGTCTGTTTCATTTCTGTACTCCAGTCCCAGATCGTAATACTCTGTCTTCAGATCTACAAATGGAAGTAATAACTCGTCTTTGATATATTGCCAGAGAATTCTGGTCATTTCGTCTCCATCCATTTCAACTAACGGTGTGGTCATTTTAATTTTTTCCATGGTAATTATCCTCCGATCCTTATTTCCCGTTTTTCTGATTCTCTACACTTGATTCCTGCAGCAGATTATCCCAGCCACAGTGATCGATATTTTCAATGGTTCTCATGATATGTTGATTTGCCAGCATTTGTGCTTTCTCCGGATCATGATCATGAATGGCCTGTGCGATCATCCGGTGCTCATCATTTGATTTTTCCGAACGCTCCTTTGACTTTAATGTCATCTTGCGTACCCGCTGCACATAATTATGAAAATCTGTCAGTACCCCGGCCAGCACTTTGCTTCCGGATGCCTGATATAATGTCTCATGAAACTTATTATCCAATTCAAATACCTGACTGCTATGTCCCTTCGACACATGAAACTCTGTCAGGTATACAATTTCTTCCAGTTCCTCAATCTGCTCCGGAGTCAGATCGACAATCTTGATGCCGGCCTTGATAAAGCCTTCACGGGCCTTGGCCTCGTTTTCCGGGTACAGCTTCGTACGCTGATAGGTCAACGCTTCAGCGGCGGCTTC
>ENA-OPCB01001336-OPCB01001336.1-human-gut-metagenome-genome-assembly--contig:-NODE-1336-length-14888-cov-3.796535_pt1 | contig 14888 bp, 10 predicted proteins | sample MGYA00241561_ERZ501473 | MGnify/ENA primary metagenome ERZ501473 (study PRJEB25962, sample SAMEA2042519) | human gut metagenome | biome: human gut; feature: human-associated habitat; material: faeces... | reverse complement strand
TAGAAAATTTTACAGGTACAAAACCTATTCTGTTATTACAAGATATATACAGCACCATATATCTGAGCAATTTAGTCGAAGATATCATATTAGACGCAGAGCGTGAACTGGATCAGAAGGAAACAAACAGAAAACATAAAATGATGATCAATCAGACAGTTAGTATTGGAATCTTAAAAAACGATCTGATTTATATACTTCTTGAAACGGATAATCAAAAGAAAAATATATTATTTCAGCAAATATATGAAGACATCAGTAAGAATCTGGTTCCTATTCGTCCTGATCGGCATTATACCAGAACGAAAGGGCGGTTAGCAGGGAAATATTCAAATACTCATAAAAGAGCATACTAATCTAGAAAATACGAGTACAAAGAGAAGGGGATAAGTATGCCCATATAAAAAAACAAAAAGCAGGAATCATAGTTTTATAAATACTTACGATTTCTGCTTTTTGCTAAAGTTAATGACATTGAGTATTTATGCGGCTTTTGGCATAGTGAATTTCGCATTGTTTGTAATTTCATATGTGGCATCATAGAAATACCACATGTTCTCTGCATCATTATATTCTCCTTTGCTTGTATCAGCGGATAACTTTTTCACCTCATCCGGTGTCATTTTAATTGGCAATGTGACTGCAATCTTATCTTTTAAGAGCTGCTGTCCAGCAACAGTTTTCACTTCTGTGATTTCATAAATAACTGTATTCTTATACCACAGTCTTCAATCTGAATCAATGGCAAGGGCTTACGCCGGCAAATATGCCCCATTGACACAGTTTCAGTCTGTTGTATAAAATGAGCAAGCAGAACAAGAAGATGTTCTGCTAACGCTATATCATTCATGATTGTTTAGCTTTGTAATGAGGATGTTAGTATTAGGTTATAAAGCATTTCAGTGTTCTTACAGAATATGGGTTTTAGAGCGGATGCCAAAGTACAATTTAACATTGCTACATGCCACATTCCATATTTTATGAAGAAAAATAAGAAAATTACAGATTAAATATATAACATAAAGACTTTCTTATAAAAAAGTGGTAATATGCCATAATCAAATAAAGACAGTGCTGACAGCCACTTTCAGCGGTACCACTTTTTTCTTATTCTGCCATATTTGTGGTATATTACGGTTTTAGAGTGAATGATTCTTCTATTTTGTAACATTGAAAAAGTCATTTATGGATCAGTGTAAATAATACAAAATAAAAGAACTGATGGCCATATGCATGAAGCAGTGATATAATTACCAGCTCTTTTAGTGTCTGTATCGTATTAACACAGTTTCTACCTATTACAAAGAGAAAAATGAAATCTCTTGCAAATAGTTATTCGGTAGTGTAAAATAGTTTGTGTTTTTGGTAAAAAATAACTCCTTTTTGGTAAGAATTCAGATATGACAATTCTTATCGAAAAGGAGTATTTTTTATGGCAGTTGCAAAAGAACAAATTCGACAGATCCTCTCAGAAAACAACATTAATAGCGTTTATATACACGCTTCTGAAAGACAGTTTCAAGGATATCCTGCAGGAGCTGATGGAGGCAGAACTGGATGCAACTCCTGGCTACGAGAAAAACCATAAGGGAGATCTACAGACAGACAATAAAAGAAATGGTCATTCTACAAAAAACTTAAAGAGTCAATACGGTGAATTTCAAATCGACGTACCAAGAGACCGTAACGGTGAGTTTGAACCAAAACTCATCCCTAAATACCAGAGAGATATTTCCGGGATTGAGGAAAAAGTGATCTCTTTATATGCCCGTGGTATGAGTACACGTGACATCCACGACCAGCTCCAGGATCTTTATGGAATTGAGCTATCAGCTGAAATGGTCAGCAAGATCACAGACAAGATACTTCCTCAGGTTAAGGAATGGCAGTCCCGTCCTCTGAACCCGGTTTATCCGTTTGTCTTTATGGACTGTATTCATTATAAAGTACGTGAGGATGGCAGAATCCTGAGTCGTGCTGCGTATGTAGTTCTTGGCGTTACAGTGGAGGGATACAAAGATATCCTCAGCATCACAGTAGGCGCAAATGAAACCAGCAAGTTCTGGCTTGGGATGCTTAATGATCTTAAGAACCGCGGAGTAAAAGATGTCCTTTTCTTCTGCGTGGATGGTCTTCCGGGTTTTAAAGAAGCTATTCAGGCAGTTTATCCGCAGGCAGAGATCCAGAGATGTGTGATCCATATGCTACGCAATTCTTTCAAATATGTAAATTATAATGATCTGAAAAAGTTTTCCTCAGATTTCAAAGAAGTGTACAATGCTCCGAACGAAACAGCCGCTTTAACAGAGCTGGAGAACATGAAAGAAAAATGGGGGAAGAAATATCCGTACGCGATCAGTAACTGGGAAAATAATTGGGAAGATGTAAGTTCCTTTTTCCAGTTTTCTAATGATATCAGACGCATTATGTACACGACAAATATCATAGAAGGATTGAACCGCCAGTATCGGAAAGTCACGAAAACGAAAAGCGTATTCCCAAGCGATTCTGCATTGGAAAAGATGCTGTATCTTGCCAGCGAGAATGTAGTCAAAAAGTGGACGCAGAGATACCGGAACTGGGATCGGGTATTGAATCAGCTGATAGTCCTTTACGGAGAACGGCTTACTGCTTATCTGTAAGAGAAAAGAAAAGCAGGAATGGGGAAGCTCTTTTAAGCCCCTCATTCCTGCTTTCTGTCTATTCCTTCGGCATTTATATTATTGCCAGAAATTTCCGATCCTATTCCAGAGGTCGGGTGTGGGCAGAGCCCACAAAAGGCAATAATCATGATGCATTACTTGTCATGCAAAAAAATCGAAAATGATGTATATAATTTTCCTACATGGCAATACTGTAAGTACAAAGATATATTCGACAGCCGCATAATCATTAATTCGACAGCAAAATTTTACATATCTATTTCTTATCAGAAAGATTTACTTTCCATAGACACAAGAATTTTTACACCCTCGCCCAGATTATACTTCGGACAGTCTCGCTTTTTATTTACTCATTCACCGGATTCACATGAACCATGCAGTGTTTTACGTCTTTAAAATTTTTCTCTATAGTATGATGAACATTCTCTGCAACGTCATGTGCCTCATTCAGTGGAATCTCACCATCTGCTGAGATTTCAATATCCACATACATCTTAGAACCAAATAATCGTGTCTGGAGAAGGTCGATTCCCTTCACTCCTTTCACTCCCATGATCACTTCTCTCATGCTCTCTTCTGTTGCCTCATCGCAGGAATGGTCAACCATCTTATCAATTGCATCTCTGAAAATATCTACAGATGCTTTCACGATCAGTACACAGATTGCAACACTGGCAAGTGGATCCAGGATCGGGAATCCAAGTCTTGCACCAAGGATACCAATAAATGCACCAACAGAAGACATTGCGTCTGAACGATGGTGCCATGCATCTGCCATCAGTGCACCGGAATTTATTTTCTTCGCAGCACTTCTGGTATACCAGAACATCCACTCCTTCACTACAATAGAAACTACTGCTGCAATCAGTGCCAATGTTCCGGGAACTGCAATACTTGCTCCTGAAGTACTCTTAATAATGTTCTCAATTCCACTCATACCAATTCCGATACCGGTTGCCAGAAGTAATCCGGACAAAATAATGGAAGATACACATTCCATCCGCTCATGTCCATACTGATGCTCCTTATCGGATTTTTTGCTGGATAAATTCACACCGACTATTACTACGAAAGTACTTCCCACATCAGATGCTGAATGAATCGCATCTGAGATCATGGCACCTGAATGTGCCAGAATTCCGGCAAGTAATTTAAATAAGGAAAGTAACAGGTTTACTGCAATACTCACACCTGATACCTTCATTGCCACCTTATGTTCCCATGCAGGCTCTTCCTTCTTAGCTGTCGTATTACTGTTTGTCTTGTCTGACATTGCTGTCATGTTTAATTTTTTTGTCTGTTCCATAACCAGGACCTCCTAAATTTTCTTTTCAAATATATAAGCTTTTGTACTTTCCTATATTTGAGTTTACAGGTTCTTCTTATGTCACATACATTGCGCCACAGTCAGAAAACATATTTCCTTTCTGTGACTTATCAAAGTGCGGTCTTACAGGGGTCTTTTTGTATTTCGGAACTGCACCTGTCTCAGAAAATCCTCCTAAAAAAATCCCTCTAAAAGAAAATCTTTCCAAAACATACTTTTCAGAAAACAAAAAGACACACCTGCGGAACATACACTGTCCCACAGATATGTCTGAAAATGTTCATATCTGCTGCCGCTTCGCGCGGCCCGGCCCCACGCCCTCGAGCATCTCGGGCATCGCCTGCTCAGTTTGTACTGTTGATCTCGCATTCTGTTGAATGTAATGCAGTGCAAAGAGAATATAAATATTTTTTCTGATAATACACTATAGTATATCGGTTAGTCAAGCCAAATGTTATTGAAAATTTTTATCATGATGAAACAATATTCTGCAGCCACACACCCTTCTTAACCAGCACAAACCCAATCACACACTTAATCAGATCTGCCAGCTGCACACATGCATAAATCACAAGCACATGAATTCCTGTATAACGACTCAGCACAAACGCGATCGGCACACTGACGCACCAGATAAACACACTATCAAACAGGAACGTAATAATCGTCTTTCCACCGGAACGCAGAGTAAAATAGGTTGCATGCAAAAACGCATTCTGCGGCATAAAGAATGCAGTGATCATAATCAGATACTTCGCCAGCTCCCTTGCCTCATCATTGGTATTATAAAGCATTGGAAACAGCGGCGCCATAACAAACATCACCATTGCCACACAGGTACAGCACATCACTGAGAACGCAATCATCTTGTTATCTGTATCTCTCGCTTTCTTCATATCTCCCGCACCCAGAAGCTGTCCCACAATAATCGCAACAGAATCTCCCAGCGCAATAAACACAATATTAAACACATTGTTGATGGTATTGGAAATATTCAGCGAAGCAACCACATTCAGCCCTCGAATCGAATAACACTGAGTCAGCATCGCCATGGCAGAAGCCCATAAAGTCTCATTAAACAACAGCGGTGTACCCTTGACCAGAATCTTCTTTGTCAGATTCGCAGGAACCTTAAGCGTGCTGTACAGCCCCTTTGCAAATGCATTCTTCTCCGTATGCCTGTGTGTCCAGCCTATTACAATTGCAGCCTCCACATAACGTGACAGCACAGTTGCGATTGCCGCACCTCTCACACCCAGTCTCGGGAAGAAAAACACACCATAGATCAGCAGGTAATTAAACAACAGATTCACACAGATTGCCACAACCCCGGCTTTCATTGGCAGAACAGTCTCTCCGCACTCTCTCAGAGTACTGGAATAAATCTGCACCATCATAAACGGCGGCAATCCCAACAGCATAATATCCAGATACTGTTTTCCATAATTCAGCGTATCTGCAATCTGCTGCGCAGTACCCTCTCCCTGAAGATACATACTGATTAGATTCTCTCCAACAGTCAGAAACAGTAAAATTGTCCCAATCGTCAGAATCACAGCCATCCAGAACTTATACCTGAATGTCTGCCTCACACCCTCGTGATCCTTCTGTCCAAAATACTGCGCCGTGAAAATACCCGCTCCGGATACCCCTCCGAAAATGCACAGATTATAGACAAAAATCAACTGATTCACAATGGAAGCCCCCGACATCTGCTCCGTACCGATCCGCCCGATCATAATATTATCCAGCAGACTCACGAAATTCGTGATTCCATTCTGGATCATGATCGGAACAGCCACAGCCAGAACCATCATATAAAACTTCCTGTCACCGATAAACTTCTTACGAAACGATGACCTTTCTTTCGTCCTCTCCATAAAACTTTTCCTCATCCTTCTTCACAAAAACAGACTGTCCCGAGACAGCCCTCGCCTTAAGCGTTGTATCATCTACATTACTATAAAAAAAACAACATTTCAACCCCATATCAATAAATTTATACTACCATTTTCTATTCCGTTTCTGTTCCGTTTTTTCTCCACTCCATATCCGATAACACACTTCCATACTATCCTTCACAGTACCAGCCAGTTCACAGCGAAGAAAAATAAATGTTTTGAACCACATCTACAGGGGGTGTAGCCGTGGTTCAAAACATTTATTTTTCTTCGCGTCCCCTTTGAAACCATTAAAAAACTGCCGTTCCCCAATAATGAGGAAAACGACAGCTTTTCAAAAAGTATTTGCAAGCCTATTTAATAGCACCCTCAACCATACCATTCATAATCTGCTTCTGAGCAAGCAGGAATACGATGATCATCGGAATCATTGCCAGGAGTGCTGCAGTAAGGATCAGATCCCACTGCTTAACATAAGAACCAACAAACGCCTGTACAGCAACCGGAAGAGTCTTAACCTTACCATTCTGTCCTAACATCAGAGAAGGAAGAAGGTAATCGTTCCAGATCCACATACCATTCAGAATAGTAACAGTAACAATAACCGGTTTCAGAAGCGGAAGGATAATGCGGAAGAAAGTTCCCTCAGGAGAACATCCGTCAATCGCTGCTGCTTCTTCCAGTTCATATGGAATACCTTTAATAAAACCAGTTAAGATAAATACCGTCATAGCACCACCGAATCCACAGTATGCAAATACAATACCAGGAATAGACTGAAGCATATTGATTCCAAGGAATTTACCTACATCACGGAATGTAGAAACCAGAGGAAGCATAACTACCTGGAAAGGAATTGTCATGGATGCGATAAATGTCATGTAAATAGCCGTAGACCATTTTGTCTTGTTACGGCAGATAACCCATGCAGCCATACCGCCGAATAAAGCAAGTAATACAAGGGAAACAACTGTAATGATCGCAGATGTTCCGAATGCACTCCAGAAACTGAAGTTAGAGTTGTTGACAACGTTTGAAATATTTGTCTTAAACTGTGCAAAGCTTGCACCTGCAAAGCTTACAGGGTTGGCAACAATACCGTTTGCATTCTTAAATGTATTAATAAGTACCAGATAGAAAGGAGATAATATGTACGCTGCGATAACAATCGCAACAGCTGTAAGCACTACCTTTGGAGTTTTCTTCGTAACCATTACATTTCAACCTCCTTCTTATTGGAAATTCTAACCTGAATAATAGATACAGCAGCCAGGATAATGAAGAACAGAATAGCTTTCGCCTGACCAAGTGCATAATTGTTCTTGGAGATCGCTGTATTATAAATATTCAGAGCCAGCATCTGAGTACCGTTTGTCAGATAGTTTCCGAAGAAACTTGTGACAGAACCTGTACCATTTGTCAGAGCCATGTTAACATCGAACTGTTTGAATGCAGATGTTAAGGTAAGGAATGTACAGATTGTAATTGTAGCTGCGATCATCGGAATCTTGATCTTAAATAATGTTGTAACAGCATTTGCGCCATCGATCTGAGATGCTTCCAGTACATCTTTAGGTACCTGTGTCAGACCTGTTACATAGATCAGCATGATATAACCTGCATACTGCCAGATATAAACAACGATGATAGCCATCATAGCTGTGTTTGTCTTTGACAGAAGTGAAATATTATTTGTCATCTTGATCAGTACGTTATTAAATACGAACTGCCATACATAACCAAGTACGATACCACCGATCAGGTTTGGCAGGAAATAGGAAGCTCTGAAGAATGAGAGTCCCTTAACCTTAGAGGTACAGAGTAAGGCCAGCATAAACGCTACTACGTTTACCAGAACCATGTTCAGAACTACAAACAGAATTGTGATGATCAGTGACCAGAGAAAACTTGGTTCATTGAACATTGCCTTATAGTTTGCAAATCCTATAAATCCTGTCATCTTGATTCCATTCCAGTCTGTAAAGGAATAGAATACACCAAGGCATAATGGAATAATAACTGTTACTACAAATGTAAATAACAATGGAAATACAAATATAAAGTTAACGATGCTTCTGTGATGTTTTAATGTCGGGAATAAATACATTCCCAGTAAGATGCCGATTGCACCGATGATCAGCGCCGGACCTCTCCAGCCTGCTCCGCTTCCGGAAATATCCTGGATCAATGATGCTGCCAGTAAAATAATACCGGCGATCAGGCATACCATGGAAATTGCTTTTTTACTAGCACTGTTTGTATTCATTTTGCCTTCATCCTTCCTATTTCTTATTTCAAAGCAAAAATCAATGCGTCTTAGACTTTTTTGCGTACCTGGATAAAGGTCTGTCGGACCTTTACTCAGGTATGCAGCGCAAATAAAAGTGGGCGGCAACATAAGCGCCGCCCATAAGTTTCAATTATTAGTTTGCGTATGCACTCTGGATAACCTGTTCCAGTGTCTTAACGAATCCGGCTTCATCAAGGCTGCCAGATGCATAGTCAGCAAATACCTGACCTGTATAGTTCTGTGCAAGTCCTTCTTTCTGCTCTAACCAATGCCAAGCAGATGTCTTTCCAGCAGATACATAATCAGTGATTGTCTGAGCAAATGGATCATCACCAACGATTGTGCAGGACTTGAACGGGCTTACGAAACCAGCTTCTTTAACAAGAACTTCCTGAGCTTCATCTGTTGTCAGCCACTGAAGGAATGCTTCTGCTGCTTCTACATTACCATCTTTATATACTGACCACCAGGATGGAGAGTTTGTAAGGATTGTATCAATTCCATCTTCAAATGCGTATGGAATCATACCAACTTCGAAATTACCAGCTTCTTTATAAGCATCTGCATCATCACCTGTCATAGTTGCACCGATCCAGGAGCCCTGAGTAACGAATGCATATTTACCAGATGAGAAGTTAAGGATCTGCTGATCATATGTACCGGATACAAGAAGTGCCGGATCTGAATACTGATTCAGAAGACCTACAAAGTTAGCGAAATCTGTTAAACGATCTTCGTCAACCTTACCGCCATCATTGAGCATATCAATATAAGTAGTGTCATCTCTGTCAAGACCTGAATCCAGATAGTTTCCAAATAAGTGGTTACCTGTTGACCAGTAAAGGTTAACTGGTTCTGCTGCATAACCTACAACTGCTGTCAGTCCAAGCTCATCTTTCTTGGAATCAATTGTCTCAAATGCTTCTTTGATTGCATCAGGACCTGTTAATGTAGAAGGATCAATTCCTGCTTTGTCAAGGATGTCTTTGTTATAAGCAAGACCGATTGCTTCTGTTGTATATGGGAAACCGATTGTACCCTGGCTCTCATCAACATAAGCTGAATCTGTGTCAGAAGCCCATTCCTGATCACTCATATCTACTAAAAGGTCTGTCCAGTTAGCGAAGTCTGTAGCACCACCGTTTACGAAGATGTCAGGCATATTATCTGACTGATAGTATCCTTTCAGAGTACCCTGGATATCGATTCCGCCACCCATGGATTCGATTTCTACTTTAGTTCCTGTTTCTTTCTCATACATTTCAGCTAATTTCTTCAGCTGAGCGTCAACTTCGATCTTACCGTTTACAAGACGAATACTGTCACCGTCTGCTGCCTGTACGGATACTGCTGCCGGAACCATTGATGCGATCATAGATACTGCTAAAAGTGTTGCAAATACTTTTTTCTTCATTTTCGTCACCTCGTCATTTTTTTAACTGTTTCTTTTTACCTTTTGCGCATAAGGTTTTTTGATAGTTGTATAATACCACTTTGTTTCTGAAATAGCAATACCTTTTTCGCATAAGTTTGAATTTTTTTATCTTTCTTTTTCGTCATTTGTTAAATATGCACAATTTATTTTTTCTATCTTATTACACTATGTCCAAAAAAGTGCTACTTTGAGGTCAAAAAAGTGCATACTCTTTGAATTGTATCCTATGGCTTGTGCCTGTTTTTCCTTCGTCAGACAAGTAAAAACTTCTGCGCAGAACATTACGGAATAATTTCCTGTAACATAATAAAACAGCATTTCAGGTTCTGCACCCGAAATGCTGTTTTATTATGTCTTATTCATTTTGTTTCCGTTTATGCTGCCTGTTCTTTTTTCTTACCGGTAACTGTAAGCAGATGACTTTTGATCAGTACCGGACGTACTGCATTGTAGATCACTGCTACCAGAATCACCGAAACAACTGCATTGAATAATGTCGCTACAGCACTCATTTTTGCAAGTGCCTGTGCCAGTTCCTGAGGCTGTCCGAGAATATACTGTTTGTAGAAATATCCTACGATCGGATCTGCCACAACATTAAATGCAAGACCTGCTACAGAAGCAATCACACTCCATTTGAAAACATATTTCTTATCTGTACTTTCATTAATCTTTGCAATCTTATGTGCTACCAGACCTGTGATCAGGCCAATACAGAATTTCAGTACAAATGTCTTTGGTGCGCCTGTGATATATACAGGATCCATCAGGTCTGCGATTCCCATTCCGATGGCACCGGACAATCCGCCGTATACACCGCCGATCAGAAGTGCTGCCAGTACGCAGAATGCATTTCCGATATGGATGGATGTTGCATCACCGCCCGGTACAGGGATCTTAATCTGCAGGAATGTAAAAGATACATAGCATAACGCAGCCATAAGAGCTGTCTCTGCAAGTTTTGTAATTGTGCTGTTCTGAGTATTCATAATAACTGTCCCCTCTCATATGATCTGATAGAAAGCTCATATCAATAAGCCAGATTGCCTGTTTGATTCTCACTATCAGATTTTTATATATTGACGCATCAATATGTTGAAGTTATCATACGCGAAATGTGTCATTATTTCAATGACCAATTTTTTGAATTTTTTAGAGGTCAGATTGAATATTATGCAAAAAGCCCTCCGTCTGCATGCTGCTCACATGAAAACAGAGGGCTTCATTATTCTATTTGCTTAAATCCTTGCTACGCCTGATTTTCTTGCTGCTTCTGCTACAGCTTTAGCTACAGCGTCTTTTACGCGTGGGTCAAATGCTGCCGGAAGAATATATTCCGCTGTTAATTCTTCGTCACTTACCAGACCTGCGATTGCATATGCTGCTGCAACTTTCATTTCATCGTTAACATCTGATGCTCTTGCGTCCAGTACACCACGGAAAAGTCCCGGGAAGCAGAGTACGTTGTTTACCTGGTTCGGGTAATCAGAACGTCCTGTGGATACCACTGCTGCGCCTGCTGCTTTTGCTTCGTCAGGGAAGATTTCAGGTACCGGGTTTGCACATGCAAAGATGATAGGATCTTTTGCCATTGAGCGGACCATATCCTGTGTCAGTGTTCCAGGTGCGGATACACCGATGAAGATGTCTGCGCCTTTGATCACTTCTGCAAGAGTACCTTTCTCTTTGTTGAAGTTTGTAATCTTAGCCATCTCTTCTTTAATCGGGTTTAATCCTTCTCTGCCTTCGTAGATCGCACCCTTTCTGTCTGTCATGATTACATTCTTAAGTCCCATGGACATTAACAGTTTGATGATAGCGATACCTGCAGCACCTGCTCCGGAAGTAACGATCTTCACTTCATCAAGCTTCTTGCCAACCAGTTTCAGCGCATTAATAACACCTGCAAGTGTGATAACTGCTGTTCCGTGCTGATCGTCATGGAAGATCGGAATATCACAGCATTCTTTCAGTTTCTTTTCGATTTCAAAGCATCTTGGTGCGGAAATATCCTCAAGATTGATTCCTCCAAAGGATCCTGCCAGGAGGCTTACTGTCTTAACGATCTCATCAACATCTTTACTGCGGACGCAGAGCGGAATCGCATCTACACCGCCAAATTCTTTAAAGAGTACACATTTACCTTCCATAACAGGCATACCTGCTTCCGGTCCGATATCTCCCAGTCCAAGTACCGCGGTTCCGTCTGTTACAACAGCAACTGTATTCCAACGTCTTGTCAGATCATAGCTCTTGTTTACATCCTTCTGAATCTCCAGACAAGGCTGAGCAACACCCGGTGTGTAAGCAAGGCTTAAAGCATCTTTGGAATCTACTTTGGCTCTTGATACAACCTCAATTTTACCTTTTAAGTCATAATGCATTTTTAAAGATTCTTTTGCGTAGTCCATTTTGTTTTGGCTCCCTTCTGCACTCTTTTTTTGAGACGCCTACATTGTAACATTAACTTGGCTCAGATTCTACTGTTTTTCTGACCTTTTTTATCAAAATAACTAAAACAGCATCTTTCTGTAGAAAATTGGAAAGATGCTGTCTCAGTTATGATACTTTATTTTTTGATATCAGGTTAGGGGCAAAATACCTTTTGACCCTAACATCATTATTTATCTGTATCAAAATGCACTTCTGTATCGGCAACTGCCCGCTCATCCAGGAGCTGTTTGAAGGTCTTGGTCTTTGCTTTTTCTTCGTAGTCATCGGACCAGTAGTAGCCTTTCAGCTCGTCCATATACTCATAGTAATCACAAAGATAGATATATACTGTGGAAATATCCCTGTCCTGTATTGCATATGTGTCCGCATTACTGTTTGCCACTCCGCCATATGGCATGATATCTCCATTGGCATCCAGCATAACAGCAAAATATTTTGTTTCCGGATCCTGCATTTTCATAGTGATCTCAAATGGTGTTTTCGTAATGGAGAGAACACCATCTCCATTTTCATCTACCACATTTACATCCTTTTCAACCGTATCAGAAGTATTTTTCTCTACATCTACGTTGAACTTCCAGTCACCCTTCAGTGTCCATGAGTTATATCTGTTATTACCTTCAATTGCCTCAGGATACCGTTCAAAATACTCATTCCACATCTCAGTGAAAAACTGATGTTCCAGATCCTTCTGTTCTTCTGTCAGGCTCTCATAATCTGCATCATCTGTGCTGATTCCATGCTCTGCCATTTTCTGATTATATTCATCCCGCAGATCCTGAGGGATATCCGGGGTAGTATCCTGGTCATCCGGAAGAGTACCCACAATATCTTTCAGATCCAGCTCCATGGCAAACCTGTCAGGTACTTTGATGTCTTTGACATAATCGCTGATTGCCGGACCTCCCACCTGAGGAAGGTTCTCATCACTGTATTCATCCATTCCCAGTGTCTGGGCTAACTTGTCAAAACTAAAGTCCTCAGAATCTACATCAATCCCTTTTTCCTTGAAAAATGCATTACGCACCTCATAAAATTTTGTCCATCCTGCATCATCCACTGTCATATCTTCTACAGGAATACGCAAAACTCCTGCATAGGTGTTATCATCCAGCATTTTTCCATCCAGATAAGCATTGAACAGATTACTTTTTCCATCCATGTAATCATATTTCACTGTAGAATTTTCGCTGAGCTTAATATTAGGTTTTCCCTCAGATGTGATGAAGGTATCCGGAAATTTATCCTCTGTATGGATTGTCATGGACAAGTACAGAGCCATTTCATTACAGTATACTTCTGAAAGCGTGACAGTTGTTCCATCTACTGTTTTACTGTATGATTCATTGTCTTTCGTTTTATCTGCATTGTTATTTTCTGTTGTATTCTGATCCTCAGCCTGAGCACTTTGAGGATTACCTCCGTCCTCCTGACTTTCATCAGTATCTGCCAACTCTGCATCTTCTGCAGAATCTGTCAACTGCTTTGCATATTTCGAATAATCGCCATAAAATCCCATGGAATTACCGAGCTGCTTAAATACATTTCCAACCAGAGGGATGTTCTCTGCAAATGCCGGATTTGTGATACATACTGTTGAAAATACAGCTGCAGCTGCAGTCAGTCCCAAAGCTGTTTTGTATACTGTTTTGAATTTCTTGTGCGATTTTGCTGTTCCTGTGGATTTCTTTCCGGAACTTCCTGTTGATTTTTCTGTTGATTTCTCCTGTAATCTTTGCACCATATTCTCTGTATTTTCCGTATGTCCAGAAGCTGCTGCCATTTCTCTGATTCTGGAAAATGCTTCGTTTTTTGCATCTTCTGCCTGCTTTGGCAACGGAAAGTCTGCCTGCATGATTTCCTCTATCACATTGTCATTTCTGTTATTCTTTTCTTTATCAAAATCCAACTTCTTCGCCATGATCACTTCATTCCTTTCTTGAACTTACTGTTATGTTTCCTGCTGTTACTGATCCTGTTCTCAGATTTTCATTCTGATATTCTGCAAACCTTCTGCTATACCTGTGAATTCTCTGTTTTTCTTTTTTTTCTGCTGCAGTCTCTTCTTCTGAATATTATCTTCTGCTGAAGTATATTCCTGCTTTAGCTGCATACGGGCTCTGACCAGTCTGGTTTTTACAGTGTTTTCATTCATATTTAATATAGAAGCAATGTCTGCGATCCGAAATCCCTCTACATAATACAGAACCAGTATGATCCTGTAGGATTCGTCCAACATTCCAAGCATTTCCTTGAACTCAAATTCCTCAATGGACATATCCTGTCCGGGGACTTCCGGAAGTTCTTCGGCTCTGCTGAAATTTTTGTAGTGTCTGTGGATTTTATTGCATTCATTGATCAGGATACGGATCATCCAGGTTTTGAAATATTCCGGATTCTTCAGTGTATGTATTTTTTCAAAGCAGGTAAGTATGGTATCCTGTATGGCATCTGCGGCATCCTCATCATTATCCAGGATTCCCCTTGCCACCTTGTACATTGCCAGAGAATTCTTTTCCATCAGTTCCAGAAATGCATCCGCATCTCCTGAGATGGAGCGTTTTACCAACTGTATCAAATGCTGATCCTCCTTGCTTAAAGTTTTATGTGTTACTGTTTACTTCATGTCCAGTAGCTCTTATGTTTTTACAAATATGTTTCATTCGAATGAAGCTTTGTTGTTTTGTTTTACACTTATTAGATGGGGAAATGCAATGAAAAGTTTCAAAAAGCTGCCACTTTTTTTGTGACAGCTTTCTCAGTAATTGTCATATAAAATTTTATAACTACTGCTATTTCTCTTCTGCAGAATCCAGCC
>ENA-OPCB01001333-OPCB01001333.1-human-gut-metagenome-genome-assembly--contig:-NODE-1333-length-14922-cov-3.027107_pt1 | contig 14922 bp, 12 predicted proteins | sample MGYA00241561_ERZ501473 | MGnify/ENA primary metagenome ERZ501473 (study PRJEB25962, sample SAMEA2042519) | human gut metagenome | biome: human gut; feature: human-associated habitat; material: faeces... | reverse complement strand
TGAACTCCATGAGAACACTGAAAGTAAAATAGATGTCAAAAGCATAAAGTAAAACAAGAAAGAATTATCCTTAACGTGATGGGGATAATTCTTTTTTGTTTTATAGGAAATTGTGTCCTATGAAACAAAAAACGCTCCGCGGGATGCGCACTCGCGCGAAGAAAAAATATGTCGCAAGCGACCGCACGAGGCGCCCGAATGTGCTTTGGCACATTCGTTGTCCATCCCCGAGTTATAATCAGGAACAATATAACTCCATAAGCAAATAATAATAACATCTATAACACTATTTTTATTTGATTCTGACGAAGAAATGATATATAATACATTATAGAAACAGAAAAGTTCACAAAAACAATTTGGAACCATAGGGAATTATGTACAAGATTGATGAAACCATCGTCAAGTATTTGTGGTAACCATAGTTCAGTGAACTATTCAAACTTATATACATATCAGGAGGTATTATCCAATGAGCAAGTATGTTGACAGAGTTCTTGCAGAACTCAAAGAGAAAAACGCACATGAAGCCGAATTCCTTCAGACAGCAGAGGAAGTATTATCCACTCTGGGTCCGGTTGTAGATGCACATCCGGAGTACGAGAAGGTTGCTCTTCTTGAGAGAATGGTTGAGCCGGAGAGAACTATCGAGTTCCGTGTACCGTGGGTAGATGACAACGGCGCTGTTCATGTAAACCGTGGCTATCGTGTACAGTTCAACGGCGCTATTGGACCGTACAAAGGAGGCTTACGTTTCGCTCCTTCTGTAAACCTGTCTATCATGAAATTCTTAGGTTTCGAGCAGACATTCAAAAACAGCCTTACAACACTCCCCATGGGCGGTGCAAAGGGTGGTTCTGACTTTGACCCCAACGGTAAGAGCGATGGAGAGGTTATGAGATTCTGTCAGTCCTTCATGACTGAGTTATACCGTCACATTGGTCCGGATGTAGATATCCCGGCTGGTGACCTTGGTGTAGGTGCTCGTGAGATCGGTTACATGTTCGGTCAGTACAAGAGAATCACAGGCCTGTATGAAGGTGTTCTGACAGGTAAAGGACTTTCCTATGGCGGATCCCTTGCACGTACAGAAGCAACAGGTTATGGTCTGTTATACATGACAGAAGAACTTCTGAAATCCCATGGACAGGATATCGCAGGCAAGACATGTGTTGTATCCGGTGCCGGTAATGTTGCTATCTATGCAATCCAGAAAGCACATCAGTTAGGCGCTAAATGTGTAACATGCTCTGATTCCACAGGCTGGATTTATGATCCGGAAGGAATTGATGTAGATTTACTGAAAGAGGTTAAAGAAGTAAAACGTGCACGTCTGACAGAGTACGCAGCAGTAAGACCAAGTGCTGAGTATCATGAAGGCCGTGGCGTATGGAGCGTAAAATGCGATATCGCACTTCCATGTGCTACACAGAACGAGCTGCTTATCGATGATGCAAAAGCATTAGTTGCAAACGGCTGTATCGCAGTTTGCGAAGGTGCTAACATGCCTACAACGCTTGACGCTACACAGTACTTACAGCAGAACGGTGTATACTTTGTTCCTGGTAAGGCTGCAAACGCAGGTGGTGTTGCTACATCCGCACTTGAGATGTCTCAGAACAGCGAGCGTTTAAGCTGGACATTTGAAGAAGTAGATGCAAAACTGAACCAGATCATGGTAAATATCTACCACAACATCGACGATGCTGCAAAACGTTATGGCAAAGAGGGCGACTATGTAGCAGGTGCTAACATCGCAGGCTTTGAGAAAGTCGTAGATGCTATGCTTGCACAGGGTGTATGCTAATACAGGATTACAAAGAGAAAAATTTTCCTGATTGGCATGTGATTTGCTTAATGAATAAGTGAAAAGGTTATGGGACAAGACGATTGTTCCATAACCTTTTTTTGAGAAAAAAAACGACTAAGAAATAATGAAAAATGCGTGACAATTCAGTAAAAGTAACGGTTTTTGAAAAGATGCTTGTAAAATTGCGGAATAAGGGCTAAACTACAATAGTATTAGACGGAGGTTAGGAAAAGCGTATGAGTAAGAAAGAAATTGTCATTGCAGATGTCGTAGACAAGTACGATAATCCAATTGCAGAGCTGGTACAGGTAGCCTGCCAGTTTTCAAGCTCACTGTATTTAGTACGGGGAAATCATCGGATTAATGCAAAAAGCATTATGGGAATTATGGCATTTAACCCGCACAATGGTGTAGAAGTTGAGATTGAAGCTGATGGAGCAGATGAGGCAGAGGCATTGACTGCCATGGAGAAATTTTTGCTCTGCATGTAACTTATAGTATATCAACAGTTTAAAAAAGCATCAGAATGTCTGATGCTTTTTTTGTTTGAGAGGAAATTATGATAAATTCCTCTCAAACAAAAGCACTTCGTGCAAACATAAAAAAAGAGCACCTTGACAGTGCTCTTTTCATATATGTGCTTTTTGATTCTGTTCGGATTACTCTTCCGCAGGAATCTCGCCCTTGTATTTTGCAACCAGAGTCTGGATTCTCTGATATGGATCAAGCAGATCGCTGATGGATGCATCATGATTTAATGTATCAATGATGTAAGCAATGTATTTGCTCATGTCACAGCTGATGTAGTACTCTTTGCTTAACAGCTCCGGTGTCTGGTATGCAAGGTTTGTAGTAACCACTTTATAGATCAGTCCGTCTTCTACCGCTTTGTCGAATTTCTCAAGACCGTTTGTGAACAGACCGAAAGTAGCGATTACAAAGATTCTTCCGGCATTTCTCTTCTTTAATTCACGGGCAACATCGATCATACTTCCGCCGGAAGAGATCATGTCATCTACAACCCATACATCCTTGCCATCCAGAGAAGAACCAAGGAATTCGTGAGCAACAATTGGGTTGGTACCGTCTACGATATGACTGTAATCACGACGTTTGTAGAACATACCCATATCTACGCCAAGTACGCTGGCAAGGAATACAGCACGGCTGGTAGCTCCCTCATCCGGGCTGATGATCATCAGATGATCATTGTCGATCTTTAAGTCATCTACAGCATTCAGGATACCTTTTACAAACTGGTAAGCTGGCTGAACAGTGTCAAATCCGTGAAGCGGGATTGCATTCTGTACACGAGGATCATGTGCATCGAAAGTGATGATGTTGTCAACACCCATGCCGATCAGCTCCTGAAGTGCAAGTGCACAGTCCATGGATTCTCTTGCGGTACGTCTGTGCTGACGGCTCTCATACAGGAATGGCATGATAACTGTGATTCTTCTTGCTTTACCGTTTGCAGCAGCGATCATACGTTTCAGATCCTGATAGTGATCATCCGGTGACATGTGGTTCTCATGTCCACAGAGTTTGTAAGTCAGGGAGTAGTTGGTTACATCTGTCATGATGTAAAGGTCATATCCACGAACGGATTCATGGATCATACCTTTTGCTTCGCCACTTCCGAAACGCGGGCAGGATGCATCGATAATATAGGAGTCACGCAGGTAGCCTTTGAACGCGATGTCGTTCTCATGCTCGTGCTCACGTACACATCTCCATTTTACAAGATATTTGTCTACTTTTTCACCGATCTCACGGCAGCTCTCCAGCGGAATCATTCCGAGAGCGCCGGCCGGGATTGTTTCTAAGTTTCTCTGATCGTTATGCATTAGAAAAGTTCCCTCCATCAAATCTTTTCATTTGTTTTTATAAATACGAAGGCATTATAGCACTGAATCCCCTGTTATGACAAGGGATTTCTTGTGATATGGGCATTTGCACATATAATTAAGGAAAAAATCTTATTTTTCGGTTAGTTTTTTGCAAAGTCGGATATCATTGCCAAACAGATGCAGGATGATAAAGCTGTTCGAAATCCGGGAAAAGATACGTTCCGAATAAATAGATGCAATATCGAAGAGCTCCAGATTCGTGGAAATCAGCGTGGATTTCTGCTTGCGGATCCGCTCATTCAGGCATACAAAAAATTGTGATGTCGTGAAGGTGTTGGTCAGCTCTGTACCCAGATCATCGATGATGAGCAGATCACAATCGAAGATATTGCGGTAACTTTCTGCTGCCTGCGGTTCTCTGGTAAAGGTTTTCTGAGCCAGCAGTTCAAACAGGTGGTGAGCGGAAAAATAAATTACGGAGTGACCGGTATCCAGCAGCTCTTTTGCGACGCAGTTGGACAAAAAAGTTTTGCCGACGCCGGTGTCACCGAAAAGCAGCAGATTCTCAAAGGTATCATCAAAGGTATCTACAAAACGATGGCATTGAACTACGGCGTTTCTGGCAGCTTCCAGGGAGGACAGTTGTGTGTTGTCGTAAATGTCATCGGCATAATAGTCGTAGGAAAACGTGTCAAAATTTTCCTTTTCCAGAATGCCCTGCAGATTGGACTGGGTGTAGACCAGGTCAATGGCGGCCTGCTTCAGACAGTGGCAGCGTTTCTGGCCGATATAGCCGGTGTCCTGACAGTCCGGGCAGGTATAGGGTGGCTGAAAATAATCTGCCGGATAACCGGCATTTTGCAGACATTCCTGTTTGCGGGCAGAAAGGGTCTGGATTTGATCGTGCAGATCCGTCAGGGCAGAGGCATCGCCATCCAACAGCTGTCTGGCCCGTCTGACGCTTAAAGATGCGATCTGTGCATCCAGTTCGGTAATCTTTGGAATCTTTGCGGCAATCTCTTCCCGACGGGTATCGATGAGCTGCTGGCGTTTTAACTGCCGGTCCTGATAGCCCCGCATGATCTGATCATATTGTGTATTGGTAAGTGGCATAATATTTTTCCTTTATAGTTGGTCTAGGATTGTGGTTTGTTTTCGGTAGCAGACATGGATTTCTGAAGCAGTTGCTGCTGCAGATCCTGATAATTGTTATTCCGCTGTTTGAAATTTGTAAACTGGCTGGCTGTGGCCGGCTGCTGCGAACGTTCCGGTCTGGATTTTTGCTGCTGATATACCTCATCCGCTTTTGCCACCGCGTCCATGGTATGGATCCCCGCTTTGTGCCATTTCTCGAGAATGGAATTTGCATATCCAAAGTTCGGTTCATGGATGGCACGGATGGTTCGGCTGCATGCTTCTGCAATCAGTTCTTCCGGAAAACCAAATTTTGTACTCCACTGTTTCAAAAAGTTCATTTCAGGAGGTACAAGGTTACGTCCGCGGATACCGAAGGCTTTTATGACGGTATGGTACAGAGAACTGTCCTGGTTGAGCATCTGTCTGGCCTCTTCCACAGTACGGATATTGTGATCAGCAAAATCTTCTGCGATACGCTGCATATAATGAAGGCTGGTGTGTCCTTTGGAAACACAGTTTTCAATGAGAAATTCAATGAGTTCTGTGGAAAAATGCAGTTCATCGTACCAGAAGAAGATCATATTCAGATCGTTTTGGTTCAGGGTGCGTCCCAGATATTTTTCAGTGATAAAGATCAGTTCCCGGACATCGGATTTTTCACAGAACGCACGGGTGTCATCCAACGTGTAAGCTGGGCGTTTGCGGGTTGCTGCCTGAATAAAATGATCTGTGACGTTTTCAGTGGAAGTACTTTGTTCCTGAGCGGTATTCTTTTTCGGATAAGGTGTTGAAATATTCTGCCGGTTGGATACGACAGGGGAAGGAGATATTTTTTTCTCCTGCTGAGCAAGGTCTGCCGTGTCGTTCACCTGTGCAGCAGAGTACGCACTGTTAAGCATCCGGATGCCGGAGAGGTTGTCATTGGCATCGTATTCCAGATGGAACAGCCGCAGCTTTTCCCAGTATTTTAAAGCCCGGAGAATATCCCGTTCTGTGCAGTCGAAATGATCTGCCAGACCGGAAAGGGAAAAATCCGCAGAGGGCTGCGCAAAACAGCGGAGCAGGTACAGATAGATTTTTACGTACTCTCCGTTGGCGCGGGTCATGTATTGATCAATAAAAATATTCGGCACGCAGGTTGCTGCCGCCGACTGGTCATGATATAACGTAATTTTTGCCATAGTTGTATCTCACTTTCGCCTTGAAGTATATCATATCGATTTGAAAAAGAGAAGAAAAAGATATCCACATCACAGCGGGGATAATCCCGTCTGAAATGTGGATATCGTATTTTGAACGCAGTCGCTTTGCGACCTGCGTTCATGAGCAAGTAGCGAAAGCGGATTGCGAATGTCCGCTTTACTTTAGCGTCTGCCCAGCAGATGCTCGCCCACCTGATAAATGTCGCCGGCTCCCATGGTAAGGATCAGATCGTTGTCGGTACATGTCTCCAGCAGGAAGTTTTCGATGGCATCAAAGGACGGGAAGTAGTAACTTTCCGTTCCTTTGCGGCGGATGTCGTCTGCCAGATCTTCGCAGTGAATTCCGAGAGTATCTGTCTCCCGGGCTGCATATACATCAGCAAGGACAACCACATCAGCCAGAGTCAGAGCATCGGAGAACTGATTCCAGAATGCTTTGGTACGGGTATAAGTATGCGGCTGGAAGACACAGATAATACGACCGTGCGGATAATTGCGTGCAGCAGTCAGTGTTGCAGCAATCTCTGTCGGATGATGTGCATAATCATCAATGATAGTGATGCCGCCGAGTTTTCCTTTGTATTCGAATCTTCTGGCAGTACCGCCGAAAGCCTGCAGACCGCGGATGATGGTGTCTGTATCAATACCGGCTTCTGTCGCAAATGCGATAGCAGCCAGTGCGTTGGCGATATTGTGTCTGCCCGGAACGTTTAAAGTCACATGTCCGGCAGCCTGTCCGCGTACCAGGAACGTAAAGGATGGGCAGGCAGCTTCATTATAAGTAATGTCAGAAGCAGAGTAATCTGCCTCTTCTGTCAGTCCGAACGTAACGACACGTTCTTTTAAGTCTGCGATAATCTCTTCCGGATGCTCAATGGCTGCGTTCAGGATCAGGACACCATCTGCAGCTGTATTCTGAGCAAATTTATGGAACGAATTCCGAATGTCATTGATATCCTTGAAGAAGTCCATATGATCTTCTTCGATGTTCAGGATAATGCTGTATTTCGGATGGAAATTCAGGAAACTGTTGGTGTATTCGCAGGCTTCTGTCAGAAATACATCTGAACCGCCCACGCGGATATTTCCTCCGATAGCTTCCAGCATACCACCCACAGAGATGGTCGGATCAGTTTTGGCTTCCAGCAGAATGTGGGAGATCATGGATGTTGTGGTTGTCTTTCCGTGGGTACCGCTGACAGCGATGGATTTGGCATAGTTGTCCATGAGCTGTCCCAGGAACTGGGCACGGGTCAGCATGGGGATGCCTGCGTCATTTGCGGCTTTCCACTCGGCATTGTCCGGATGGATGGCTGCCGTGTAAACGACCAGCTGAATGTCCTTTGTGATATTGGCTGCGCGTTGACCGATGAAAATCTTTGCGCCATTTTTTTCCAGCTGTTCTGTCAGAGCGGAGGCTTTATTGTCAGAACCGGATACGGTAAAGCCTTCCTTTAATAAAATTTCAGCGAGACCGCTCATGCTGATGCCGCCGATTCCTATAAAATGAATGTGAATAGGTTTTTCGAAATCAATTTTGTACATATTTATCTACCACCTGTATATAAAAGATGTGTTATGGAAAAAGATTACTTTCGCATTGTGGTTTTCCGGATAACACGGATTATTATTTTAAAATATTATACCCCATTGATGGTGGATTGGCAACGCTTTTGCATTCGAGTCGAAAATATCTGTTTCGGAAGTTCGGGAGTAGTTGCATTCAAGTTGAATTTTAGGTTTACTCGGAGACATGGTATTACCGCTTGTGAGATTTGTCAAAAATTACCGATAATTTACATAAAAATTGTTAAATGTGTGGTGTACAGCAACGAAAAATATGTTATAATTCTGATATCAAATTTAATTTTTAAATAGCAGTGTGTCTGATCATGCTGTTATTGGCAAGAGGTGATTTACATGATTCGAAAGGAAATGATTGCGATGCTTCTGGCGGGAGGTCAGGGAAGCCGTCTCGGCGTGCTGACTGCAAATGTTGCAAAACCGGCAGTTGCATTCGGAGGTAAATATCGTATTATCGATTTTCCGCTCAGTAACTGTATTAATTCCGGAATCGACACAGTCGGTGTACTGACCCAGTACCAGCCGCTTCGGTTAAATACGCATATCGGTATTGGTATTCCGTGGGATCTGGATCGTAATAACGGTGGTGTTACGATTTTGCAGCCATATGAGAAAAGTGGCGGAAGTGAATGGTATTCCGGTACAGCGAATGCTATTTATCAGAATATGAAATACATAGACAGTTACAATCCGGAATATGTACTGATCTTGTCTGGAGACCATATCTATAAGATGGATTATGAAGTGATGCTTGATTTCCATAAGCAGAACAATGCGGATGTTACCATCGCAGTTATGCCGGTGCCGATGGAGGAGGCAAGCCGTTTTGGTATCGTAGTGGCCGATGAGGAGAACCGTATTTGTGAGTTCCAGGAGAAACCGGCAGAGCCAAAGAGCAATCTTGCGTCCATGGGAATTTATATTTTCAGCTGGAAAGCACTGAAAGAAGCGCTCATTGCAAACGAGGATGTGGAGAACTGTGACTTTGGTATGCATGTGATCCCATACTGCTTTGATCAGGGGGAGCGTATTTTTGCATACGAATACAATGGATACTGGAAAGATGTAGGAACGCTTGGTTCTTACTGGGAAGCTAATATGGAGCTCATCGATCTGATTCCGGAGTTCAATCTGTATGAAGAATACTGGAAAATCTATACCAAGAGTGATGTCCTTGCACCACAGTATATTGCTGCTGATGCAAAAGTGGACAAGAGTATCATTGGTGAGGGTACGGAAGTGTACGGTGAAGTACATAGCTGTGTCATCGGTGCTAACGTAACCATCGGAAAAGGAAGCGTTGTCCGTGATTCCATTCTTATGGAAGGTGTGACCATCGGAGAGAATGTTGTGATCGACAAGGCGATCATCGCAGAGGATACCCTGATCGGAGACAATGCTGTGCTTGGTGTTGGTGAGGAAAAACCGAACAAATTAAAAGAGAGCGTTTATGCATTTGGCCTTGTGACCATCGGAGAAAAATCCGTGATTCCGCCAGATGTAAAAATCGGCAAAAATACTGCAATTTCAGGTGTGACAACACCGGAAGATTATCCGGATGGATTGCTTGACAGCGGGGAATATATTGTTAAGGCAGGTGGCAAATAATGAAAGCATTAGGTATTATTTTAGCAGGTGGTAATAATTACAGAATGAGAGAGCTTTCCGAAAAGAGAGCCATTGCTGCAATGCCGGTAGGCGGTGGATTCCGTGCCCTTGACTTTGCACTGAGCAATATGAGCAATTCTCATATCCAGCGTGTTGCGGTTCTGACCCAGTATAATTCCCGTTCCTTAAATGAGCATCTGAACTCTTCTAAATGGTGGGATTTCGGACGTAAGCAGGGTGGCCTGTATATTTTTACACCGACGATCACGGCAGAGAACGGAAACTGGTACCGCGGAACAGCGGATGCCCTGGCACAGAACATTGATTTTCTGAAGCGCAGCCATGAACCGTATGTTATTGTGGCAGGCGGCGACTGCGTATACAAACTGGATTATAATAAGGTACTGGATTATCATATCCAGAAGAAAGCGGACATCACCATTGTGTGCAAAGATGTACCGATGACAGAGGATGTCAGCCGATTTGGTGTTGTTCAGATGAATGAAGAATCCCGTATCGTGGATTTCGAGGAAAAACCGATGGTGGCTCAGTCCCATACAGTTTCCACCGGTATTTATGTGCTGCGCAGAAGACAGCTCATTGAGATGCTGGAGAAGAGTATGCAGGAGCACCGGTTTGATTTTGTTACAGATATCCTGATCCGTTACAAGAATCTGAAGCAGATTTACGGATACAAACTGGAAAATTACTGGAGCAATATCGCCAGTGTGGAATCTTATTATCAGACAAACATGGATTTCCTGAAACCGGAGATCCGCAATTATTTCTTCCATCAGGAACCATATATATATTCCAAGGTGGATGATCTGGCTCCGGCAAAATATAATACGGGAGCAGAAGTCCGCAACAGTCTTGTGGCGAGCGGATGTATTATCAATGGAACAGTGGAGAACTCCGTACTGTTCAAACAGGTATTTGTAGGCAAGAACTGCGTAATTAAAAATTCTATTATTTTGAACGATGTTTACATCGGTGACAATACGCATATTGAGAATTGTATCGTGGAGAGCCGTGATACAATTTGTGCCAATACTTATTTATGCGGCGAAGATGAGGTGAAAATTGTGCGCGGGCACAATGAACGTTATATCATGTAGTCACGCTGTACGCGGCAGAGGGGAAAAGACCGGCATTGATGTGACAGCTCAGCATACGAACCGACCTGCTGTGAAGAAAGAAATATACACAGGGGAAAAGAAGTATGAACATTACAGATGTGAGAATTCGAAAAGTTGACAAAGAAGGAAAAATGAAGGCTGTTGTATCGATCACGATTGATAACGAATTTGCAGTGCATGACATTAAGATCATCGAGGGTGAGAAGGGTGTATTCATTGCAATGCCAAGCCGGAAAAACGCAGAAGGGGAGTATAGAGATGTAGCCCATCCGATCAATTCTGATACAAGAACACAACTTCAGGAAATGATCATGGAAAAATATCGTGAAGAAATTGCGGAAGCATAAATAATTGTGGTATACTATCCACAACTGCACAGAAGGAGAATCCTGCATTGCACAGGATTCTTTCTTTTTGATTTGCAAGAAATAAAGAAAAAATAAAGATGCGACCAAAAAGAAACAGGAGGAAAAATAGAAATGTACCTCATCGTAGGACTTGGAAATCCAACCGCAAAATATGAAAAAACACGGCACAATGCAGGTTTTGATGTTATTGATGCCATTGCAGATAAATATGGAATTGAACTGAATTTACGAAAAGGGAAAGCTTTTTGCGGAACCGGTTATATCGAAGGGCAGAAAGTGATGCTGGCAAAACCGCAGACGTATATGAACCTCAGTGGTGACAGTGTCAGTGCCCTGGTGAATTTTTACAAGCTGGATCCGATGGAAGATCTGATTGTTGTCTTTGACGATATCAGTCTGGCCCCGGGCAATCTGCGGATCCGGAAAAAAGGAAGTGCGGGCGGACACAACGGCATCAAAGATATTATTGCAAAAACCGGGACGGATCAGTTTGCACGGGTTAAAGTCGGCGTGGGGGAAAAACCGGCAGGCTGGGATCTGGCAGATCATGTGCTGGGACGGTTTTCGCCGGAGGACAGAGAAAAATTTGACGATGCCGTGAAAGAGGCTGTGGATGCTGTTACGTTAATGGTTCAGGACAGAACTGACGAGGCAATGAACCGATATAACCGGAAGAAATAATGAGAGTGTAGACTTGCAGAGATGCACAGAAGAATATGTCATGCATTGCATGACGTGCATCTCGCAGTAAGAATGCCGGGGGCATTCTTGAATAAATGTAAAGGAGGAATGACATGGATGCTTTTGTAAGTCCGCTGCATGAACTGGGCAGTTTTGAGGAACTGGAGCGGGCCTCGGCAGAGGAGGGCACGGTGCTCTCGGCAACCGGCTGTATGGATGCACAAAAACCACATATGATGTACGGATGGAACAATGGCAGGGGTATGCGTGTCATTGTTACTTTTAATGAACAGAAGGCACGGGAACTGCTGGATGCTTACCGGTATTTTGACCGGAAAGCGGTATATTTTCCGGCAAAGGATATTCTGTTCTATCAGTCGGATATCCGTGGTAATGCACTGACGCAGGAGCGGATGCAGGCATTCAGGACCTTGTTTGAGGAAAAGGATGCGGCCATCATCACTACTTTTGATGCATTGTTGGACCGACTGGTGCGGCCGGAAGTGCTGCGTGGATTTTTGCTGCGGCTGAAGAATGAGGATACGGTAGATCTGGAAGTGCTGCGCAGACGTTTGGTAGGGCTGGGTTATGAAAGTGTCTATCAGGTAGAAACACCGGGCGAATTTGCAATCCGTGGCGGTATCGTGGATATTTTTGCACTGACGGAGGAACTCCCTTACCGCATCGAACTGTGGGGGGATGAGGTAGATTCCATCCGTACTTTTGATCCGGACAGCCAGCGTTCCGTGGATACCATGGAAGAGATCGTGGTGTATCCGGCAGCGGAACTTGTGCTGACAGGGGAGCAGAAAAGTACAGGATTGGACCGCATTATAAAGGATGGAAAAAAAATCACAGAACGTTTCCGAAAGGAGATGAAAACCCAGGAAGCACACCGGTTACAGGAAGCGGTAGATTTGCTGAAAGAGCAGGTGGAGGAACTTGGAAGCCTCAGGGCGGCAGAGAGTTATCTGACGTATTTTTATCAGGATACTGTGGGATTTCTGGAGTTTGCCTCCCGTTGTGCCGGGGCACAGGAGCAGAAACTGCTGATCTTTATAGATGAACCGGCTCGCTGCCTGGAGAAAGCGTCTGCAGTGGAAAAAGAATTTTCCCAGAGTATGACGCAGCGTCTGGAGAAAGGCTATATTTTGCCGGGACAGGCAGATATTCTATATACCCATCAGACGGTGACAGCACAGATACAGCAGTTTGGCTGTATCCTGATCTCGGCCATGGAACTGCGGGCAGAGGGACTGACACCGGCGCAAAGCTGCTTTTTCCAGGTGCATTCTGTCAATGCTTACAACAGCAGTTTTGAGCTGCTCTCCAAAGATCTGAAAAGTTATAAAAAACGCAAATACCGGGTGATCCTCATGTGCAGCTCCCGAACCCGTGCGGAGCGTATGGCGGACGATCTGCGACAGGAGGAACTGAATGCATTTTTTACGACTGATACAGACCGTGCGGTGCAGCCGGGAGAAGTCATGGTGCTGTATGGCAAGCTGAAACGCGGATTTGAATATCCGGATATCAAATTCGTCGTGCTGACAGAGACCGACATTTTTGGTGGGGAAAAGAAGAAACGGAAAAAGAAAAAGAAGATTTACGAGGGTGAGCATATCCAGAGTTTCTCCGAACTGAAACCGGGAGATTATGTGGTGCATGAGAATCACGGTCTCGGTATTTTCCGCGGCATAGAGAAAATCGAAGTCGACAAGACCATGCGGGATTACATGAAGATTGAGTATGACAAAGGCGGCAATCTGTATGTGTTGGCGACACAGCTTGATCTGATCCAGAAATATGCCGGTGCGGATGCGAAGAGACCGAAGCTGAACCGCCTGGGCGGACAGGAGTGGACAAAGACCCGGCACCGGGTACAGAAAGCGGTACAGGAAGTGGCGCAGGAACTGGTGGAATTGTATGCCATCCGGCAAAGTAAGGAAGGCTATGAGTATGGACCGGATACGGTATGGCAGCGGGAATTTGAGGAAATGTTTCCATATGATGAGACGGAGGATCAGCGTCTTGCCATCGAAGCGACGAAGGCGGATATGGAAAGCAGGAAGATCATGGATCGTCTGATCTGCGGTGACGTTGGTTTTGGCAAGACAGAGGTGGCAATCCGAGCGGCTTTCAAAGCAGCGCAGGAGGAAAAACAGGTTATTTATCTGGTGCCGACGACGATTCTGGCACAGCAGCATTACAATACATTTGCACAGCGGATGAAGGATTTTCCGATCAATGTGGAATTGATGTGCCGGTTCCGTACTCCGAAGCAGCAGAAAGCGACTCTGGAGGGGCTGAAGCGTGGAACCGTGGATATCGTGATCGGAACCCACCGCCTGCTGTCTAAGGATGTGGAGTGCAAAAATCTCGGTCTGCTGATCATTGATGAGGAACAACGGTTTGGCGTGACACATAAAGAAAAGATCAAACAGATGAAAAAGGATGTGGATGTGCTGACGCTGACAGCAACCCCGATTCCGAGGACGCTGCATATGAGTCTGATCGGAATCCGTGACATGAGTGTATTGGAAGAGCCGCCTCAGGATCGTATGCCGATCCAGACTTATGTTATGGAATATGATGAAGAAATGATCCGGGAAGCCATTGAGCGTGAAATGGCCAGGGACGGTCAGGTGTACTATGTATTCAACCGGGTCAACCAGATTGCAGAAGTGGCAGCAAGGATTGCAGAACTGGTGCCGGATGCAGAAGTGGCATATGCGCACGGTCAGATGAGTGAGCGGGAACTGGAGCGCGTGATGTATCAGTTCATGAACGGGGAAGTGGATGTGCTGGTGTCGACTACTATTATTGAAACCGGACTGGATATCGGAAATGTCAATACTATGATCATTCACGATGCGGATAATCTGGGACTATCCCAGTTGTATCAGCTGCGAGGAAGGATTGGACGTTCCAACCGGACAGCCTATGCGTTCCTGATGTACCGCAGAAATAAGATGCTGAAAGAAGTGGCAGAGAAACGGCTGTCTGCCATCCGGGAATTTACCGATCTGGGAAGTGGGTTCAAGATTGCCATGAAAGATCTTGAAATCCGGGGGGCCGGGAATCTGCTGGGTGAGCAGCAGCATGGTCATATGGAAGCCGTCGGATATGATCTGTACTGCAAGATGTTGAATGAAGCGGTAAAAACGGCAAAGGGAGAAGCAGTGGAAGAATCCTTTGAGACATCCATCGATATTGAGCTGGATGCCTATATTCCAAACGGTTATATCGCAAATGAATATCAGAAGCTGGATATTTACAAGAGAATTTCCGCCATCGAGACGGATGACGAGTATATGGATATGCAGGATGAGCTGCTGGACCGCTTTGGGGATATACCAAAAAGTGTGGAAAATCTTCTGGTCATCGCCAGAGTCCGTGCGCTGGCCCATAAGTGCTATGTGACCGAGGTTTTAGTAAAAGAAAAAGAAGTAAAGCTGACCATGTACCAGAAGGCCAAGATCAACGTAGGAGGAATACCGGATCTGGTAAATTCCTATGGCGGCGCCTTAAAACTGGTAACGG
>ENA-OPCB01001329-OPCB01001329.1-human-gut-metagenome-genome-assembly--contig:-NODE-1329-length-14974-cov-2.944567_pt1 | contig 14974 bp, 11 predicted proteins | sample MGYA00241561_ERZ501473 | MGnify/ENA primary metagenome ERZ501473 (study PRJEB25962, sample SAMEA2042519) | human gut metagenome | biome: human gut; feature: human-associated habitat; material: faeces... | reverse complement strand
AATTGCGTACATATGGCACCTCCTATTTATCATTACTCGCCAGTTACGGTGTTGCCAATAAGCAAACTTTTACCTCACTGTGCGGCATACTAGTGTATAATAGCACATGACCACCTGTTCGTCAAGCTGTTTATGATAAAATTTCACGCAAAGATTTGTATACTTTTTTCCGGGTCAGTTCCACCAGACCAAGTCTGGTAATATCGATAAAATTTGCGGGAACCGAATCTTTTTGTAATTCCTCCCGAATAACGGAAATCAGCTTCTGCTGTTGTTCTTTCTTTTTCAGATTGATGAAATCCACGAGGATCATCCCTGAAATGTTGCGCAGACGAAGCTGCCGTGCAATCTCTTTTGCCGCTTCAACATTGATTGCAAATAAAGCCTCTTCCCGGCGGGACCGGTTTTTTCCGCTGTTAACATCAATGACCGTCAGGGTTTCAAGAGATTCAATGATAATATTGGCTCCGGAATCAAGCCATACTTTGGAAGAAAGCAGTTCCTGCATATTGCCCCGCAGATGATATAAAGTCGAAAGACTGACCGCATCATCCCGGTAAAGCTGCACTTTTTTTTCTTCCACAAGATGGGGAAGGTATGCACAGATCTCCTGATACAGATCCTGACCATCCGTAAGAACCAGATCTGTTTTTTCAAAATTTTCTGCTTTTAACCGCGCCAAATAGCCGGGGAGATTCCGGTACACCAGATCTCCGGCATTCTGATGTGTACCGGTCTTCTTTAAAGCCCGGTATTCTTTCTGCACCAGCTCGATATCTTCGCATAATTCGGTTTCCGGAACCGCCCCTGCATTGGTTCTGAATACCAGCCCGTACCCTTCTGCTTCATGATCCTTACACGTGTTCTCTAAAAGAGCCGACAGTCTTTTTGACTCCTCCTGGGATAATTTTTTAGAAACGCCAAGACAGGTATTCTCTGTCGAAAGGAAACAGTAATGTCCATGCACTACAAGCTTGGTGCTTACGACCGGATCTTTGGTTTTTACCGCATCTTTTACAACCTGCACCAGCAACTCATCCCCTTCACAGAGCGCTTCTTTTTTTGATAATTTTCTGGTATACACCGGGTTTTTCACATCATTCAGCGGAAGATAGCATTTCTGTCCATCCGCAATGCGCACAAAAGCGGCATGAATATTGGGCACAATCTTCTCTACATATCCTACATAAATATGATCCAGCAGAGTATTTTCTTCCGGTTCAAAAACCTGAAGTTCCTGCAGCTTCCGGTTCTCATCTAAAACCAGATAAGCAAGATACTCTGTCTGATGATGTTCCAGTTTTGTGACAACGATCCGATTCATTTAAACAATTTCCTCTCCCATGCCGGAAAGCCCAACCAGCTGCCCCTGTTCATCCCTCGCATAAACTTCGAGCCGGTGGATCTGGATTGCGGATTCACAGTATTCCAGTCCGCAAAGCTGATAAACCGATGAAAGTACCAGTTCCGGTTTGATATTATCCACACTGCCCGTAGAAACCTGCAGGAAAAATGCCGGGCGTCCCTGCTCCTCTTCAACGGAAAACGCGTATACCAATGGTTTTAGGTCCACTTCCCGTTCACTTTTTTTCGTCTTTTTGATAATGGTAAACTGTGGGCTGTCTAAAAACCGTTCTTTGACGATTCTTTTCCATTCTTCCGTTGAAAACGGACTTTCGTACCCTTCTTTATAGCTCAGCCGGTAATCCGCTGCTGCCACAATTGACATCGCAGTTTTCGCTTTATCCGGCAGTTTCACATAGGAAGTAACCTCCACACCATCTACCATGGTTTCATTCAGTGCAGCGACTGCCTCCTTAGATGTCATGGATTCATTGACTTCAATATCAAAATATTCGCCATCGCTTGTGATTCCGACTCCAAGCGGTGCCGCAAAGGACATAATCTGATGCGGAGAATATCCTTCCGAATAACGGATATCAATCTTTGCACGCCGGACCGCTTTCTGAAAATAGCGCATCATATCCAGGTGTCCGATGAATTTCATGACACCCCATTTTCGAAATTTAATTCTGATTTTCAAAGCAGACACCTCCTCCAAATTGTCTTGCACCACATCCGGAGCAGCGCATCCGGCAGTTTGGCGTCACCGTCTCACTGAGCGCGGTTTTCCATTCACGCAGCATAAATGCCTTTGTCACACCGACATCAATAAAATCCCACGGGAAAATTTCATCGTCGCTTCGTGCTCTCTTGGTATAAAAATCAATATCAATGCCACATGCAGCAAATGCCTCCAGCCACAGATCATAGTGAAAGAATTCCGACCACGCATCGAAAAATCCGCCGTGTTCATACACATAAAGAATAGCTTTTGAAATCTTACGGTCTCCGCGCGCAAGGATTCCTTCCAATACCGTCACATCGGCTTCATGCCAGTTGTAACGGATACTCTTGTGGTTTAACTGTTCCTTTACATGATCATTGACAATCTTTGCACGCGCCAGATAATCTGCTGGGTCTAACATGGTAGCCCACTGGAACGGGGTAAAAGGTTTCGGTACAAAAAAGGAAGTACTGATCGTAATCTGGCATTTTCCGTTTCTCTGTTCCTTTGGCACGGTGTCATAATACAAAGCGGCAATCTCGTTTGCCAGTTCCGGGATCGCCCGCATATCTTCTTCTGTTTCCGTTGGAAGTCCAAGCATAAAATAAAGCTTGACCTTATTCCAGCCGCCGACAAACGCATCATGGGAACCGGTCAGAATATTGTCAACCGTCAGGCCTTTATTGATGACATTTCGCAGTCTCTGGGAACCTGCCTCCGGGGCAAATGTCAGACTGCTTTTTTTGATGTCCTGCACTTTCTGCATAATATCAAGGGAAAAGGCATCAATACGAAGGGATGGCAGGGAAATATTGACATGTTTTTTGTCACACTCCTCAATCAGGAAATTGATCAGTTCCTCCAGATCGGAATAATCCGATGAACTGAGAGAACTTAAGGAAATCTCTTCATAGCCGGTCGATGCAAGCATGGTTTGTGCAAGTTCTTTCAGTCGTTTTACGCCCTTTTCCCGGTTTGGCCGGTAAATCATGCCGGCCTGACAGAAACGGCATCCGCGGATACAGCCCCTCTGTATTTCAAGCACCACGCGATCCTGTGTTGCTTTGATAAATGGAACCACCGGTTTTTCCGGATAAACCGAGCCGGTCAGATCCATATCCACCTGCTTTTTGATGGTTGCCGGAATATCATCATAAACAGGAGTAAATGCCGCTATCGTGCCATCTTCTTTGTAACGGACTTCATACAGCGACGGGACATAAATGCCCTCTATTTTTGCCGCCTCATGCAGAAATGCCTTTCTTGAATACTGTCCGGATGCCCGCATCGACTTATAGAGATTTAAAAATGTATCATACTGTGTCTCCCCTTCTCCAATATAAAAACAATCAAAAAAGTCTGCAATCGGTTCCGGATTATAAGAACATGGTCCTCCACCTAAAATAATCGGGTCTTCGTCCCCACGGTCAGCCGAAAGAAGCGGAATCTGTGCCAGATCCAGAATCTGTAAAATATTGGTGTAGCACATCTCATACTGCAGAGTCAGACCGACAAAATCAAAGTTTTTGATCGGTTCCTGGGACTCAAGTCCGAACAGCGGAATATTCTGCTCCTTCATAATTTTATGCAGATCCGGCCATGGAGAATAGACACGTTCACACCAGGTGTCCTCTCTGCGGTTAAACATGTCGTATAGGATCTGAATTCCAAGATGTGACATACCAATTTCGTATACATCAGGAAAACACATCGCAAAACGAATCTGCGATGTGTCATCTTTTACTACAGAATTCAGCTCATTACCGATATAGCGAGCAGGTTTTTCAATCTGCATCAGAATCTCGTCACTTAAAGCTAGTTTTCTCATAGATACCTCTTAACATTTATTTTTTATCGCTGGGCAAGTTCATTGGCAATCTCTTCCCAGGTAATGCCTTTTTCCACCATAAGCACCATACAGTGATACAGAAAATCGGAAATCTCGTATTTGATGTTTTCCGGTTCCGGATTTTTCGCTGCAATTACAATTTCCGTACACTCTTCCCCAAGTTTCTGCAAAATCTTATCGGTTCCTTTCCCAAACAGATAATTGGTATAGGAACCATCCTGCGGATGTGCTTTACGTTCCTTGATAATATCATACACGCTCTCAAGTACCTTCAGCGGATTTTTCTCAACATACTCTTTTTGTACGATGCTATTGAAAAAACAGGTACGGTTTCCGGTGTGACAGGCAGCCCCTACCTGGGAGACTTTTGCCAGAATCGTATCAAAGTCGCAGTCAGCCGTCAGGGATTTCACATACTGGAAATGCCCGGAAGTCAGGCCTTTGGTCCAGAGTTCATCACGGCTTCTGCTCCAGTAAGTCATTTTCCCGAGATTAATTGTCGTATCAAACGCTTCTTTGTTCATGTATGCAAGCATCAGCACTTCATCTGTACGGTAATCCTGCACAATGACCGGAACCATTCCGTCCGAATTCAGTTTCAGATCCTCCCAGGACAGATCCGGTGCAAAATTATACATATTGATGCCTTCCTGAAGCAGAGAAGACTTCAACTTCATAATATCCGTTGAAGTATCATTGATGAACGGACCCGCAATTCCTCGAATTTTTTCCCGCTTCAGCAGCCTTACGATCTCGTCAAAATTATAATCCGGAAGTTCCACCACATATGGAATGTTGGTCAGATTTTCCAGTGCATCCAGAATTTCCGGATTTAACACCAGTGCTTCATGGAATGTATTTTCAATCGAATCCTGATTCTTAAAAATAAAATCCACATTGTTGATAGAGAGCAGAATCCGGTCTTTGCCAAAACGTGCACTGGCTTCCTCCGCCAATCCGATGCTCGAAGGCTTAGAAGCATTCAAAATCACCTGAAGGCATCCCGCAAACAAAAGTTTTTTGATGTCTTCCAGACGGTTAATGTTTCCTCCTGCGCATACTTTAATATCAATGTTGCGATTGATGTTTCGAATCGTATTGACATTCTTTTCATGCTCATCATCGCTGGTAGACAGGTCAAAAATAATGATCTTGTCAACTCCACTGTCGTTGTATAACTGGCACAGTCGATAAACATTCGCATCTACCGGCGTAAAATCGGTCATGGATCTTACTGCATGACCATCTTTTAAATAAAGCGTCGCGACAATGTTTTTTTGTTTCATGTATTACAAACTTCCTTTCGTTGACAGAATTCCTTTTACTCTCGGATCATGGGAAACCGCTTCATCCAAAGCTCTGGCAAATGCCTTAAACATCGCTTCTGCCATATGATGATTATTTCCGGGGCTTAACACCTTAATGTGCAGATTCATGCCCGCACTGTAGGAGACCGCATAGAAAAATTCACGGATCATTTCGGTATCAAGTGTTCCCAGACGCTCCGTAGTAAATTCGCCGTCAAATACAAGATATGGACGTCCGGATAGATCTACCGCACACAAAACAAGTGTCTCATCCATCGGAAGGATACAGCTTCCAAATCGTTTGATTCCGCTTTTGTCCCCCAATGCCTTTTTGATCGCATCTCCAAGTACGATTCCGCAGTCTTCGATCGTATGATGGCTGTCGACCTGAAGATCTCCATCACATTCCATATGCAGATCGAAGAAACCATGCTTGGAAAATCCCTCCAGCATATGATCAAAAAATCCAATGCCTGTCTCAATATGGGAAATACCGCTTCCATCCAGATTTAAAGTCACCTGAATGTCCGTCTCTTTTGTTTTGCGTGTTGTGCTGATCTGTCTTTTTTCCATAATCTGCTCCTTTTAGACTTTCTTTCCCATATACTACTCAAACCGAACGCGGATGGAGTTTGCATGTGCGGTCAGTTTCTCACATTCTGCAAACTGCTCAATATCTTTATGTACTTTTTCAAGCGCTTCCCGTGAGTAAGAAATAATGCTGGACTTTTTAATAAAATCATCCACGGAAAGTGCGGAAAAGAACTTGGCCGTTCCGTTTGTCGGAAGAACATGGTTTGGTCCGGCAAAGTAATCGCCAAGCGGCTCGGAGGAATACTCTCCGATAAAGATAGCACCGGCATTGCGGATCTTTGTCATTACGTGGAACGGATCTGCTGTGACGATTTCCATATGTTCGGATGCAATCGCATTTACGGTATCAATTGCTTCTTCCATATTATCTGCCACAAGAATATATCCGTAATTGTCCAGGGACTTCTGGATGATATCTTTTCTGGAAAGTTCTGCGACAAACTGATCAATCTCTGCAGATACTTCTTCTGCAAGTTTCTGGCTTGTGGTGATCAGAATTGCAGATGCCATCTCATCATGTTCTGCCTGGGATAACAGATCCGCTGCAACATAGCGTGGATTTGCAGTCTCATCCGCAAGCACTAAAATCTCACTCGGTCCTGCAATGGAATCAATGCTGACATAACCAAACACTGCTTTTTTGGCAAGTGCGACATAAATATTTCCCGGCCCGACAATCTTGTCAACCTTTGGCACACTTTCGGTTCCAAATGCCATGGCAGCAATTGCCTGTGCTCCACCGACTTTATAGATCTCATCAACTCCGGCTTCTTTGGCTGCAACCAGAGTGGAAGGATATACTTTTCCATCTTTGCCTGGTGGCGTACACATTACAATACGGTCTACTCCCGCAACTTTTGCCGGAAGAACATTCATCAGTACGGAAGAAGGATACACGGCCTTTCCGCCCGGAACATAGACACCAACCGTCGCAAGTGCGGTAACTTTCTGTCCAAGAATGATACCGTCCTCTGTCGTAAACCAGGAATTCTGTACCTGTTTTTCATGATATTTTTTGATATTTACAAGAGACTTGCGGATCACTGCAAGCAATGTCGTGTCAACCTGCTCATAGGCCTCGGCAATCTCTTCTTCTGTTACAAGAATATTGCCGGCATTGATGTCCGCGCCGTCAAACTGCTTGGTATAATTAAAAACTGCCTGATCGCGGTTATTTCGCACTTCTTCAATAATGGCGTTTACACGGCCTTCAAACTCACCGTAATTATTCGGGCTTCTTTTTAAGAGATTCTGCAGAATATCTTTTCTGGTATCCTCTGTAAGTTTTAAAATTCTCATGATGTCCCTCCTAAATGACTTTTTTCAAATCGCGGATCAGTTTTGTGATTCGTTCATTTTCCATTTTCATACTTACCTGGTTTACGACCACGCGTGCAGAAAGCGGACAAACTTCCTCTAACACCGTCAGCCCGTTTTCACGCAAGGTCGTACCTGTCTCTACTATATCACAGATTACCTCTGATAGTCCAACGATCGGTGCAAGTTCGATGGAACCATTCAGCTTGATAATCTCAACCGTCTGATGTTTTTTGTTATAAAAATAATCTTTGGCAATCCGCGGATACTTGGTTGCCACACGGATCTGTTCATGATGCTGCAAAAGTTCCGCAGCACTTTCCGGTCCACAGATGCACATTTTGCATTTTCCGAATCCAAGATCCAGCACTTCATAAATATTTCTCGACTCTTCTAAAATCGTGTCTTTTCCGACAATTCCAATATCGGCTGCACCATACTCTACATATGTAGGCACATCCGGTCCCTTGGCAAGGAAAAACCGAAGTCCAAGTTCCTCATTGACAAAGATCAGTTTACGTGTATCCGGATCACGGATCTCATCACAGGTGATTCCTATTTTTTCAAACAGTTCGAGTGTCTTTTTTGCCAGACGTCCCTTTCCCAGTGCAAACGTCAGATATCTCTTTTCTTCCATGATCTCCTCCTATGCTTCCTCTATAAATTCTACTTTTGAAACGTGATCCTTCATGGCATAGCTCAGATAATCATCTTTGCTCCGGCCTTCCTGCATCTGGATCAGAGAAACCGAAATTCCCTGAGCGCGAAGTTCTTTCGCTTTTTCTACTGCTTCCGCAATCTTATTTTCCGCGTAAACGATCATCTGATTTTTCTCTTCGGACGGAAGTGTGATCTTTTGTCTGGAAAGAGCGGAAAGAAGCTGGTCCACAACAATGGCAAAACCAATGGCCGGTGCTTTTCTTCCGAAATATGTAAGCAGCCTGTCATAGCGTCCTCCCTTTACCACAGGTTCTCCTGTTCCAAACGTATATCCTGCAAAAATAATACCGGTATAATAATGGTAATTGCTGATGATTCCGAGTTCAAACGAAACGTATTTTTCAATTCCGTATAACCGCAGAAACGATCCGAGTTTTTCCAGATCAGTAATTGCGGAAAGAATGTTCGGGTAATCCGAAGCAAGAGACTTTGCCTCAGCAAGTTCTTCTACCTGTGTCTCAAAACTTCCGAGAAGGGAAAACAGTTTCTTTAACGTGTCATTTAAATGCATTCCCTCTACCATTTCTTCCACACCGAAATAATTTTTATTGGCAAGCAGTTCTCTTAATTCCTGCTGCTGTTCCTCATCAAGTCCTGCCGCCTCTGCCAGCCCGCAGAAAAACTGTGCATGTCCCACCGAGATCTGAAATTCTTTCAGTCCGCTCGAAAGAAGGGACTCCACTACCATGGCAAGTATTTCTGCGTCAGCGGCAACCGTTCCGTCTCCGATCAGCTCCGCACCGCACTGTGTCGTTTCCTTCAAGCGTCCCTGATACGCGTTGGAATTGATAAACGTATTTCCCATATAACAAAGTTTTACCGGCATATCATCCTCGGTATAGTACTTTGCAGCACTTCTTGCAATAGATGGAGTAAAATCCGGACGAAGTACCAGCGTGCTTCCGTCCTTGTCAAAAAACTTATACAGATCTTTGGATGGTGTTGTACCAATTTCTTTTCCAAAAATATTAAAAAATTCAAACGTTGGTGTCTGAATATCACGATATCCATATTGACGCAATACATCGTGTAATCTCTCCTGCAACAGTAGTTTCTGTTTGCACTCTCCGTTATAAATATCCCGGACTCCGTCCGGCGTATGTAACATCTGGTCTGTCATAATCGAACCTCTCGCTTTACTATTTTAAAGTGATACCGTGATAATTTGGTAGCACATGAAACAACGCTATTATAAGAAATATTCCAAAGATTGTCAATCCCTGTCCTCTAAATCCTTCTGGAGAACCTGAAGATAGGGAATCAGTACCCCTGATACCTTTGGCAGAAAATAGGCCGGATTCAGCTCCTCATACCGAAAGCTTTTCCGTCCACCATCCAGAGCCCGGTTCCAGAACTTCTCCAGATCGGAAAAACGCAGATAATAAAATTCCTCCCTGTGCGTAAAAGATATCAGAAGAAACGCTATTCCCTCCTGCTTTTCAAACTGCTCCATAAAAGCCACCTGATGCGGATGAACATTGGCAAGCGGAAAGGTGTCGGTGTTGCATTCTTTTGCATCGAAACACACCGGAATTCCCTGTACAGCTCCAATATAATCCACGGTACTTTTCTGTTCAAAATAGGCAAGTGTGATGTGTCTGGTTTCTTTATCAATATTAATAGGAGTAATCGGTGTCGGGATCTTCTGGATCAGCGCCAGACCGTTGTGTGCATATTTTTCGTTTGTACGGTTTAAAAGATCCTCCAGTGTTGATCCGCGCAGTCCCCTTGAATTCCAGGTCGGCATCTGCTATCCACGCTCCTTTTCCATAATTTCTTTAAATATTTCGGGCATCGGAGCAGTAAAAACTCTTCCGTCCGGAAATTCCAGACGATACGCATGAAGCAGCTGATGATCCACATGAAAGGTACTATAAAATTTGTGATTCACTGACGGGTCCCCATACTTGCGATCTCCGATAACCGGATGACCGACAGATGCCAGATGTGCACGAATCTGATGTGTTTTTCCGGTAATCAGGCAGATTTCCAACAGACTGCATGTTCCTTTCGCCTGTACGGACGTATAAGAAGTCTCAATCCGTACAGCATCTTTTTGTTCCTGTGTCAGAATCTTTACCTGATTGGTATGTTCGTCTTTGATAAGCCATCCGGACAGATGCAGCGGTTTTGTAACGTTCCCGGATACAATGGCACGGTAAAATTTATGAATGGTACGTTCCCGCAGCCCCTCGGAAAGCATCTGCGCGCCGGCAAGCGTTTTGCCCATCAGAAGAAGTCCTGTCGTATTGCGGTCCAGCCGGTTGCACACTGACGGACGAAACGTGCCGAATGTCTCCAGAGAAAGTGCCCCGCTCCGGATCAGATAGCCGAGCAGATATTCATTGGCAGACAGATCCTGTTCTTTTGCTTTCTGGGAAAGCATATTGTATGGCTTATCCGCGATGAGAATATCCGTATCTTCATAAATGATGGAAAGCCCCTTCATGGGCAGACGCTGCAGCATGTGAAACTCTTCCTGCAGTTTTTTTGTATCCTGCATAAATTTATGCAGTGTTTCATCACTGAAAAACACTGCTACCTGCGCGCCTTTTTGCAGCGTCTCCTTCCCGGTCGCTTTTTTTCCGTCCAAAGTAATATTCTTTTTTCGAAGCATCTTATATAAAAAACTGACCGATGCATTGGGCAGCAGTTTTTTTAAATATTTATCAAACCGCTGGTTGGCATCATTCGTGCCGATGGTAAATGTTTTCATAACGTTTCCTACTTCTTTTTATGGATGTTGCGGATGGTTTTCTTTTTGTGTTTTGCGGTCACCATCTTTCCGGCAGCAGCCTTGCCTGCCGGTGCCTTCTTTCCCTGTCTGGATGACCGGTAGGAAGTACCCGCGTCTTTTTTCGGTCGGCGCGGACGGATCAGACATTTGGAATCAAATCCGATCAGATCCTGACGTCCTGCTTTGATTAATGCTTCATGTACCAGATCGTAATTTTTCGGGTTGCGATACTGGATCAGTGCACGCTGCATGGCTTTTTCATGCGGATTGGTTGCCACATATACAGGTTCCATTGTCCGCGGGTCCAGTCCTGTATAATACATGCAGGTAGAAATCGTTGACGGTGTCGGATAAAAATCCTGTACCTGTTCCGGCATGTAACCTAAATCCCGCAGATACTCTGCCAGTTCGACCGCTTCTTTCAGCGTCGATCCCGGATGGGAAGACATCAGATACGGCACAAGATACTGCTCTTTTCCGATTTTTTTATTCATATCTTTATACGCTTTTACAAAACTGTTATACACTTCCACACTTGGCTTTCCCAGTTTCTGTAAAACGGTATTGCTGATATGTTCCGGTGCCACCTTCAACTGCCCGCTCACATGATGCTCGCACAGTTCCCGCAAAAATGTACGATCCTTATCATACATCAGATAATCAAACCGGATACCCGAACGGATAAATACTTTTTTCACACCCGGAAGCACCCGCAGCTTTTTCAGCAGGGCAATGTAATCCTTATGATCTACTTCCAGATTCTTACATGGTTTTGGGAACAGGCACTGTTTCGTCGGACAGGCTCCCTTCGTCATCTGCTTTTTGCATGCCGGTGCACGGAAATTCGCCGTAGGTCCTCCGACATCATGGATATACCCTTTGAAGTCCGGTTCCTGAATGATCTGTTTTGCCTCATCAATGATCGACTCGTGGCTTCTCGTCTGAATAATTCTGCCCTGATGAAACGTCAGCGCACAGAAACTGCATCCGCCAAAACATCCGCGGTTGCTGATCAGGGAAAACTTAATCTCCCGGATCGCAGGAACCCCTCCGTCTTTTTCATATGACGGATGATAATTCCGCATATACGGAAGTGCATAGACTTCATCCATTTCCGTCTGTGTCAATGGCTTTGCCGGTGGATTCTGTACAACAAATGTGGTTCCACCGTAAGGCTCAAACAGGCGCTTTCCGGAAAATGGATCCGTATTGCAGTACTGCTTATAAAAACTCTGCGCAAACGAACGCTTATTTTCTTTGATCTCATCATAATCCGGTAACTCGATGGCATCATAGATCAGATCACGGTTTTTTGTTTTAAATACGGTTCCGTCAATAAAGGTAATATCATGCACATCGATTCCGGCATTCAATGCATCTGCGATTTCAATGATACTGTGTTCTCCCATTCCGTAAGAAATCAGATCTGCACCGGAATCAAGCAGGATCGAACGTTTCACCTTGTTGGACCAGTAATCATAATGTGCCAGACGGCGCAGACTGGCTTCAATTCCACCGATAATGATCGGGGTCTTCTTGTATGTATGCCGGATCAGATTACAGTACACCACGGTCGCATAATCCGGTCGCTTTCCCATTACGCCTCCCGGGGTATAGGAATCGGTTGCACGGCGTTTTTTGGATACCGAATAATGATTCACCATAGAATCCATATTTCCGGCAGAAACCAAAAAGCCAAGTCTTGGAACGCCAAGCACGGAAATAGAAGCATCATCCTTCCAGTCCGGCTGCGCAATGATTCCCACCGTATAGCCATGTGCCTCCAGCAGTCTGGCAATGATTGCATGACCAAAAGACGGATGATCTACATATGCGTCTCCGCACACATATACAAAATCCAGCTGTTTAATCCCGCGTTCCTGCATATCCTGTTTTGAAATCGGCAGATACCCTTCGTACATAATTTTATACTCCTGATGATTGTTTATTTTCCGCTTCTTTTTTCAGGGAAGCCAGTTCCTGTTCCGTAAGTTTACGGTAAGTTGCCTTTTCTAATGTTCCAAGTGTAAGTGTTCCCATGGAGATCCGTTTCAGATATGTCACCTTACATCCAACCGACGCAAACATACGCTTCACCTGATGAAATCTGCCTTCCGAAATCGTAAGTTCCGCCTCACGGTCCCCAAGGATTTTGAGATCTGCCGGAAGTGTGCGCTTCTCATCGCCGATGTCCACGCCCTCTGCAAATTGTCCTGCCGTCGTATCCGGAATTTTCTGATCTACCTGTACAAAATACGTTTTTTTGACATGGTATGCCGGTGACAGCAGGCGATGCGTGAGTTCTCCGTCATTTGTAATCAGCAAAAAACCTTCCGTATCCTTATCCAGTCTTCCGACCGGTGCAAACTCTTTTCGCATGGACTCCGGGAAGAAATCCATAACCGTCCGGTTTAACCGGTCACATCTTGCCGTCACACAGCCCGCCGGTTTATGAAAGAGATAATAGGAATACTTCTCATAAATCACCGGACGATGATCAAACAGAATCTGATCCTGTTCCGGATCAACCTTAAGATCCGGTTTCTTTGCCACCGCATCATTTACCGTAATTCGTCCCTCGCGGATTCGTTTTTTCACATCCGTGCGTGTGCCGACGCCGGAATCCGACAGGAATTTGTCCAGGCGAATCATACGTTTGCCTGCTGCAGAAATGCAACAAGGAAATCCCATACTCTTCCGGTAGAAGAAATGGATAAATGCTCTTTTGGCGTGTGAATGTCAAAATTGTCCGGTCCGAAAGAAACGCAGTCGAGATCCGGAATTTTTTCAGAAAGAAGGCCACACTCCAGCCCTGCATGAATCGTGGAAAATACAGGTTTTTTATGAAACAGCTCTTCGTATACTTTTTCTACCTGCGGACGCAGCGCAGAATCCATGCGATACTCCCACGCCGGATAATCACCTTCCACTTCTGCTTCTCCTCCAAGCATCTCCACAAGCATCGTAACACGTGCACACAGATCTTCTTTGCGGGTTTTTACACTGCTTCGGATCGAAGTAAGCGACGTCAAGGCATCTTCTTTTAATTCCAGAATTCCAAGATTTAAGGAAGTTTCTACCTGACCGTTTAACCGCTGGCTCATATGCTGAATTCCGTTTGGCACATTGCGCAGATAAAAAATCACACGGCTTACCGAATGATAATCTAATATTTCCGCTTCAGCATTGCCCTGTTCTTCTATCAGCACCTGCACGCCCGGATCTGTTTCCACCAGTTCTTTTTTTAATATTTCATTCAGTTCTTTTACATATTCACAGACAATCTGCGTATTTTCTGCCGGAATCAGGATTTCTGCCTCACATTCTCTTGGAATTGCATTGTCCTTTAACCCACCATGCAAAGTGAGAATTCCAAACGGGGAACGCGAAAAGATTCCATACAGCAGGCGTCCCATCAAAAGATCTGCATTTCCATGTTCTTTATCGATCTCACTGCCGGAATGTCCGCCGGAAAGCCCGGTCACAATAAGAGAAAGTTTCTTTCCCGTCTGTCTGACACGGGTTACGGGAATGGAAACATTTAATGCCATACCGCCCGCACAGCCGGTCAGGAAAGTCCCCTCTTCATCACTGTCAATATTTAACATGGTATGTCCGGTCAGCATAGACAGATCCATGACAGCCGCCCCCAGCATTCCGATTTCTTCATCCACGGTAATCACAACTTCTAATTTCGGATGGGAAATTTCATCTGATTCCAAAATTGCCAGCGCATATGCCACTGCAATTCCGTCATCTCCGCCAAGAGTGGTGCCCTCGGCTGATAAAAAGCCATCTTTCACAACCAGCTTTAATCCATTCTTTGTAAAATCATGTTCGATTTCCGGGCATTTCGCACAAACCATATCCATATGTCCCTGAAGGATGACTGTGGGCGCGTTTTCGTAGCCAGGTGTTGCAGGTTTATAAATCACAACATTATTCATGTCATCCTGAACATATTTCAAATCATGCTCCTTTGCAAAATTCACCAGATAATCACTGATTTGTTTGGTATTTCCTGAACCATGTGGAATACCACAGATTTCCTCAAAATAGTGAAACACATTTTTGGGTTCGAAGTTTTCTAAAATTGCCATATGGGTTACCTCCAAAATTTTATATATGGTTTGTATTTATCTTTTCGGCATTTTGAGACAGAAACAGAATATAAATTTTATATAATGATTTTTTAAACATACTTCAGGCTGCTGAACACAACCTGACTATAACTTCACATGTTGGGCTTTTATTTTAATAACGAGGTCAAAATGAAGAAAAAAATAATCCTGCTTTCTGTTATCCTGCTTTTACTCTTCCTTCTGTGTTACCCGGCCGAAGCTCTTGCTGCGGCAAGAAACGGACTGAAACTATGGTTGGAG
>ENA-OPCB01001321-OPCB01001321.1-human-gut-metagenome-genome-assembly--contig:-NODE-1321-length-15037-cov-3.629355_pt1 | contig 15037 bp, 14 predicted proteins | sample MGYA00241561_ERZ501473 | MGnify/ENA primary metagenome ERZ501473 (study PRJEB25962, sample SAMEA2042519) | human gut metagenome | biome: human gut; feature: human-associated habitat; material: faeces... | reverse complement strand
GCGGAAAAGGGGCAAAGCCGATGATGGCCGCGGCCCGCCGTTTCGGCGGGACGGGGCCGCGCGCATACCGAAGAGTGCTGACGCCATCAGGCGGCAGCACAACGAGCGGCAACGGGGGGGCGCAGGCCGCGACGGCGCCCCCCACGGCAGCCGCGAGAATCCCCCATGCACCCACAGTCTCCGCCGCGAGCTACCGTCACGCGGCGGAAGTGGGGGCCCTATTTATAGGGCCACCACTCTTCCCCGCGTTCGGCGTAGTAGTCGCTGACGTATTCGACGCACAGCTGCTCGTATTCGTCTTGCAGCATCCGGTAGGCCGCATAGCGCTCTTCTGCGGTGTGCGGCGGGCGAACCGCGTGACGTTCGGCTACCCACGTGCCGTGCGCTTCCGCATGGCAGCGCCAGCAGAGCGTGATGAGGTTGCAGGGCGTGTCATTGCCGCCGCAGCTGCGATGAACGATGTGATGAATCTGCAAGCCGTGCGTGTCGTCGCACAGCGCGCAGCGGTAGCCATCACGGGCATAGACGGCCTTTCGTGTCTCGTTCGGGATGGATGCGGACAAGTTTCTTTTGGTCTTCATGATTGAAGCCCCCTTTCGTTTGATACCCGTGCAGCAACACGCTTGTCAAGGGTGGCCGACAGGCCACTTGCGAAGCCCTTGACGGGCGTGTTATCCACAGAGTTTTCCACAAACGAAGGGGGGCTTGATTCTGAAGACCGCAGGCAGCAGCATCCATCCCGGGCGAGACGGACGCAGGCATTCTGCTGCTGCTGCGCGCTGCGCGACGACGTTCCTTCAGGGCACGCGGTTCTCCCGTTCATACGCTGCGAGCTCTTCGAGGACCAGCGTGCGCAGCAGCGTATAGCGCGTGGTCCGTATCCTGAAGCAGTATGCGTCGAGGCGGGCCAGCTCTACCGGCGTCAGTTTGGTTCCGATAGAACGCAGATGTTCCGCGTCCCACGCTCGCCGCTGCTGCTGCCGTTTCGCTTCCGCTTCCGTCATTCCCTGCACCATGACGCCAACCCCGCAATGAACGCAGCGTTTGTCGCCTTGCCCTTGTCATAGGCTGCAATGTTCCCCAGATAGTGCTTGAGCATGTCCGGATTGCCGTTCGTGTAGGCCCATTCTATCGCGTGCCGGATGCAGCGTTCGACCCTTGTCTTGGTCGTGTCGTGTTTGGCTGCGATGGCCGGATACAGCTCTTTTGTCATGTGGTGTGCGAGCTCTTCGTCCGCTGCGACCAGCTTTACACCGTCCACGATGTACCGCCAGCCCCGCACGTTTGGCTGCACGCCAATCAAGCGCAGCATGACCGCAATTTGACATTCTAAGGCTTTTTCTTCCACCAGTAAGACCCCCATTTCGTGTTGTTCTGGTAACCCCAATCTTAACAAGAAACTTGTAATTCGTCAAGATGTAGTGCTATCCGATTCAAGAAAACACTATATATGGTGCCTGCGTCGCAAGACGCATACCTTGGGTGGCGAAGCCATGTACACCGCACTTACATTGCGCAGCGCGTGCAGTTCTTCAAGCTGCAAACCCGCAATGTGCGGGGTCAAGGGGCAGAGCCCCTTGCGTTCTCTTGGGGGTCCAAGGGGGCCATTCTCTCACGTGAGAGAATGGCCCCCTTATTCCGTGCAGCGCCCGCGGCGCTGCTCTCCCTTGCAGACTGCAAGGAGTCTATTCCATCTTGCATAATTCCACGATTATGGTAACAAATCGAATTTCTGTTCTGCCGCAAATTTTCCAATTCCAGAATTATGTAAATTTCGACACACGCCTATCTGCACAGTATGTTTTCCACTCCGCGGAAATCAAATCAATTTTTCCCTGTCAAATCATGGGATTTTGAGAAATCCACTTGTGTGGAAAACTCTGTGGAAACTGTGGATAACTCACCGTAGAATCTCTTTATTGAATTTATTATGTTAATCTGTCAGTTTCGATCAAACATTGCCGCATCGCGGCGGATTCTGTCGGGAACGCGGCTACTTTGACGGCTTTTCGCAACTTCCGTCATGTCTGCTGATTTTTATTTTTGCCGTTCTGCCGAATCACAAGAGCCTTTCTGCACACGCATTTTGCAGAAGCTCTGCAAAATATACTATTTGTATAGAAACTGTAAAGGCCCTGCCGATTTCTCGGCAGGGCTTTTTTAACACGGTGTTTCCAGTCCGTAACACCCGCTCACGGGGTCTAAAAAGAGCGGCAGGTGCAGCGGGCGGTACGTGAACCAGACGAACGCGAACAGCAGCGCCCACAGAAGTACAAAGCCGATGAGCTGCATCGCGCCCCCGCGCAGCGCGCCATCGGTCAGCAGGCGGTAACTCACAAAGTACAGCAGCGCGTCGGCGAGGAAGAAGATCGTGATGTTCACCCAGTCAGGGAGCTTGCCGAACATTCCCGTCAGCGTGTAGAAAAGCGCCGGAATCGAGACAAGGCCCAGCAAGATGCTCGCCGCCTTGACGGCGAAGAAGTTCCGGAACGCCTCAGAAAACACAATAAACTCCACCACCGTGAACACGAGAAACGGGATAAACAACAGCTTCATGTGCTCCCAGGTCGACTCGTTGACCGCCGAAAACACCGCGATCACGCGATTCCCGCCCGTCCATTCGTACACAAAGTGCAGCAGCGTCCCGAAAAGGCCAGTTGCGATAAAGCCGACAATCTCCCATCGGCGCAGCTCCCGTTTCATGCTCCGTCCTCCCTTTCCGCCCCGGTCAAGCCGGGCAAGTACTATAGTCTACGCGGGAAAGAAGGGCTTTATACAGCAAAAGCCGCCCTAAACGGGCGGCTCTTGCATTTCTTCTCTTATTCGGCAAATCGCGGCACGATGACGCCCGCAGGTGCGTTCTTCGTCAGCTCGAAAGAGTTCCCATCAAGTTTGTGGATCTTCTTTGCCTCATACAGCGCCAGAAATTCATCGAGTGTGCCGATCTCAGGGTAGCCGTGCGCGCCGAAGCGGTAGTGCATCGGCACGAGCACGCGCGGCGCGATCGCGTCCGCGACCTTTTTTGCCGTCTTCGCGTCGATCGTATAGTACCCGCCAACGGGAATCAGCAGCGCATCGCAGCCCTTGACCGCCGCGAGCTGCTTCTCGCTCAGCTCATGGCCGAGGTCACCGCAGTGCACGACTGTCAGGCCCTCGGTGCGCAGGATATGGATGGCGTTCTCGCCGCGAAGTGAACCTTTCTTGTCATCGTGGAACGTTGAAACCGTCTCGACCGTGAACGGACTCTCTGCTTTGTCGCGGCCTGAGAGCGTCACCGCCTCCAAAAAGGCGTGGTCGCGGTGGCCGTGCGAACACAGCACCTCGTCCGCGCTGACATGCAGCGCAGGATACGTCTCCACATAGTAGGGGTCGAGCACGACGCGCCAGCCCGCGCTCTCGACCACAAAACAGGAATGGCCCAGCCAGATGATGTTCATGGTGTTTTCCTCCTTAATTCCGCGTCATTCAAGCTCATCGAGCGTCATGGAGAAGCTCTCCATGCAGTTGACCATGAAATAGTCGAGCTCGGGCATGTGCATCTCGCTCAGCGCGCGGCGCGTCTGCTCCGCAGCCTTTTTGAATTCCATGTTGCCCGCCTTGAGCTCTTCGACGCACTTGATGTAGGCCGAGAGCTTGTCCGCCGCTTTGACGAGCTTTTTCGTCGTCTCGTCCTCGATCTTGATGATGGGCTCATAGTCCGCGCGCAGTTCGTCCGGCAGCATGGAGAGCAGCTTGTCGCTTGCCACGGCCTCGACCTTGCGGTAGGCGTCGCGGATCTCGGGGTTATAGTACTTGATGGGCGTCGGCATATCGCCGGTCAGGATCTCTGTTGCGTCGTGGTAGAGCGCGGCGACCGCCACGGCGTTCGCGTCCGTGGGCAGACCGAAGACACGCGTGCGGATGAGCGCGAGCGCGTGCGCCAGCACCGCGACCATGTGGCTGTGCTCCTGAATGTTCTCCTCCTCGGTGTTGCGCATGAGCGCCCAGCGCTTGACACAGCGCATGCGGGAGATATAGGCATAAAAATGGTTGGCCATGCGTTATTCCTCCAACTCGCCGCGAAGACTGCCGCCGTCGACCGCCGTGATCTTCACGTTTTTCACCTGATTGTGCAGGCCTTCCTGCGCGACGGATACCTCCATATAGTTCGGCGCGTGGCCCGCGCTGCCACCCTTGCGGTCGCGCTCGAAGAGCACGGGGAAGATCTTGCCCACGCAGCACGCAAGATACGCTTCGTGCACCGTCTTGGCGACAGCCGAGGCGCGCGCAGCGCGCTCTTCGCGCACGGGCATGTCGATCTGGCGCATCTCCGCAGCCTTCGTGCCCGGGCGGATGGAATAAGGGAAGACGTGCATGTCGGCAAAGCCGACGCGCGCGATGAAGTCAAGCGTCTGCGCGAATTCCTCCTCCGTCTCCTCGGGAAAGCCCGTGATGAGGTCCGTCGTGATGGCAGGGTCGTCAAAATACTGACGCAGCAGGTCGCAGGATTCCATATAGCGCGCCGTATCATATTTGCGGTTCATACGCTTTAAGGTCGCGTCGCAGCCCGACTGCATCGAGAGGTGGAAATGTGGGCAGAGGTAAGGAAGCTTCGACGCCCGCTTGCAGAATTCCTCCGTGATGGTCCGCGGTTCGAGCGAGCCGAGGCGGATGCGCATGTCGCCGCCCTCGCGCGCGATGAGCTCCAAAAGGTCGATGAGTGAGGTCCCGTCCTTGAAGTCCGAGCCGTAGGACGAAATTTCGATGCCCGTGACCACGATCTCACGGTAGCCCTCCTCACGCAGCGCTTTCACCTGCTTTGCAGCTTCGTCCATCGGCAGCGAGCGCACGCGCCCGCGCGCGTAAGGAATGAGGCAGTAGGTGCAGAAGTTCACGCACCCGTCCTCGACCTTGAGCATCGCGCGTGTGCGATTCACCATACCGCCCGCGGGCAGCACCTCAAAATCGCGCCGCTCCCAGACGTCGTCGACATCGACAATAGGCGTTTTGTCCTGTGCCGCGCGCTCCAAAAGGTCGATGAACTTCGCGCGGTCATTCGTACCGGCGATGACGTCGAGCCCGAGCTTTTTGACGTCCTCGGGATGCGTCTGGGCGTAGCAGCCGCAGGCGGCGATGACCGCGCTCGGGTTGCGGCGCTGCGCCTGACGGAGCATCTGGCGCGACTTTTTGTCGCTCACCGCCGTGACCGAGCAGGTGTTGACAACGTAGGCGTCCGCCGTCTCTTCAAAATCCACCAGTGTATGTCCGCGGTGCAAAAGCTCCTGCTCGAGTGCCTGCGTTTCATATTGGTTCACCTTGCACCCAAGGGTGCAGATCGCAACTTTCATGTATGTTTGTATCCTTTTCCGCGATTTGGGCGGTAAAGTCCCGCTTTTTTTCTGCCGTTTCCGACGTAAAGCGTCCGCCGCCCTTGCTTTTTTATTTTTATATTGTATAATCATTTGAGCATTCTGACAAGACCAAAGAAAGGATTTTCCCGATATGATCTATCTCGATCACGCGGCCACCACCCCCGTTCCCGAAGAGGTGGCGCACGCCGTTTACGATACGCTGGTTTCTGGCTGGGGCAACCCCAGCTCGCAGTACCCCATTGGAAAGCAGGCGCGCGACGCTGTCGCCGCGGCGCGCGAGACGATTGCCGCCGCGCTCGGCTGCAAGAGTGAACAGTTCGTCTTCACCTCCTGCGGGTCGGAAAGCGACAACTGGGCCGTCCGCCTTGCCCTGCACCAGAACCGCCACGCCGGCAAGCACATCATCACGACCGCCGTGGAACACAGCGCGATTCTCGAGACCTGCAAGGCCCTCGAGCAGGAGGGCTACTCCGTCACGTACTTAAAGCCCGACAAGAACGGCGACATCACCGCCTCTCAGGTCGAAAGTGCACTGCGCGACGACACCGCGCTCGTCACGATGATGCTCGTCAACAACGAGACGGGCTGCATCTTCCCCGTGGCCGAGGTCGCGCAGCTTCTGAAAGCGAAAAAGTCCCGTGCCCTGCTGCACACCGACGCGGTGCAGGCCTTTTTGAAAATTCCGTTCCGCGCCGACACGCTGGGCGCGGACCTCATCTCCGTCAGCGCGCACAAGCTCGGCGCGCCCAAGGGTATCGGCGGCCTGTATTTGGGCGAGCGCATCCGCGCGCCCAAACCGCTGATCTTTGGCGGCGGGCAGGAGAGCGGCCTGCGCTCCGGCACAGAGGCCACGGGCCAGATCGCAGGCTTTGCCAAGGCGGTCGAGCTGCGCGCCGACCATCTCGATGAAAAGCTCGCCCACGTCGCCGCCATCAAGGCCTACGCCGAGGAAAAGCTCCTCGCGCTCGACGGCGTCGTCCGCATCGGCGACGGGACCGCGCCGCACATCCTGTCGATCTCGCTCGTCGGCTACCCATCGGCGAATGTCGTTACGGAGCTCGGTGCGCAGGGTATCTGCATCTCGGCAGGCTCCGCCTGCCATCGCGGGCAGCTGAGCCACGTCTACCGCGCGATGGGCCTTGACAAAAAGACCGCCGCGGGCGTGCTGCGTGTCAGCTTCGGCCCCGAGACGACGAAAGAAGAGATCGACGCACTCGTCTCCGCGCTCAAGGCGCACCGCGACACGCGCTTCCCCATGCTGTAATTCCACGATTCGAGGTTATTATGTTCTCCTATCTTCACCAGCCCAAGGGCTTTTACAAGCATCTTTTTCTACTGGCGCTGCCGGTCATTGTGCAGAATTTGATTACCACGTCGCTCGGCTTTCTCGATACGTTCATGGTGGGACTTCTCGGCAGCGATCAGATGTCCGCCGTCACGGTGGCGAACGTGCCAGTCTTCATCATCCAGCTCGTCGTCTTCGGCCTGCAAAGCGGCTCAAGCGTGCTCATCAGCCAATACTGGGGCCGCGGCGACCGCGAGAGCATCAACCGCGTCATGGGCATCGGCTTTATGATCGCGGGCGGCGTGAGCGTGCTGTTTGCCGCCATTTTGTGCGCGTTTCCCGCGCAGGTGCTCTACCTCATCACCGACAATCTGACACTCGTGGAGCTGGCCGAGCCGTACCTGCGCATCGTCGGCTTTTCCTACATTTTCAACTCGCTTTCCTCCATCTACATTGGCATGCAGCGCAGCATCGAAAATCCGCGCTTCGGCATGATCGTCTTCGCGATCTCGATGCTCTGCAACACGCTCGGCAACTATGTGCTGATCTTCGGCAAGCTCGGTCTGCCCGCGCTCGGCATCACGGGTGCGGCGGTAGCGACGCTTCTGTCCCGCGTGGTGGAGTTCGTCGTCGCGTTCTCCTACGCGTTCCGCTGCCGCACGATGCCGCTCATAAAGCACGCCATCCTCCGCCCCGGCATGGACATGCTGCGTAAATTCCTGCGCTACAGCGCGCCGGTGCTCATCAATGAGACGCTCTGGGGCACAGGCTTTTCGATGATCACGGTCATCATGGGCCACATGGCAAATAGCAGCGATCTCATCGCCGCCTACACGCTTGCGGGCAATATCGACAAACTGATGACCTCCGGCGTGTTCGGCATCGCGGCGGCGGTGTCCGTCATCGTCGGCAAGGAGATCGGCACGGGCAACTTAAAGGGCGTTTACAACATCGGCCGCGCGCTGTGCTTCACGGCGTTCGCGTTCGGCATTGTGCTCGGCCTCGCCGAATACACGATGTTCGTGACGCTGATGCGCCCGTTCGTCATGCCGCTCTTCTCGCTCTCGGCGGTCGCCGAGCGGCTTTGCAGTGTGATGCTCATGTGCTATGCCTGCGCCATCCCGCTGCACAGCTTTTCAACCACGATGGTCGTAGGCGTGCTGCGCGGCGGCGGCGATGTGAATGCCTCGCTTGTGATCGACAATTTCCCCCTCTGGTGCGGCACGCTGCCGATGATGTGTCTGCTCGGCCTTGTGCTCAAGGTGCCGAACGAGGTCTTCTGCCTCTGCCTGATGATCGAATATATCATCAAATCCCCCATTGGCCTTTACCGCCTGCACTCCGGCAAGTGGATCCACGACATCACCCGCATCGACGAATAACAAAAAAGCGGAAGGGCGCTGCCCTTCCGCTTTTCCATTCTCATTGTCAAGTTTTTACCGCGCGCTCCCGCCGCATTTCTCTCAGCACCGGCACGCTGACACACAGCGACGCCGCCACAAAGAACGCGATGCCGACCATGCGGTTCACGCTGATATGCTCGTGGTACACGACGACCGCCAGCGCCGTTGCCAGAATGGGCTTGACGAGATAAACGAACGACGCCTCCGTCGCAGAGGTGTACTCCGTGATCTTCGCCGTGAGCAGAAAGCCGATGGCCGCGCAGCCGATGCCGACATGGCACAAAAGCAGCGTCATTTTGAGCGTAAAGCCCGTGAAAAACGGAATGCCCGCGAATATCTCCAGCCCCAGGCCGCTGTAAAGCGCACCGACCGCCGGAATCTCACCGAGCAGCAGCAGGAAAAGGAGCTCCAGACCGCCGATGAGCATGTTGAACGTCGTGATCACGAGCGCGCCGAGCCGCGGCAGACGCAGCTTGCAGAGCGTACCGTAAGTGGCAAACAGCAGCGTGGCGGTGATGATCTCCAAAAAGCCGCGCAGGCTGATCTCAAGGTGCGCGGGATTGAGGATGAAGAGAATGCCGACAAGCTCCACGCCGATGGCCAGCAGATGGTTCTTTTTCAGCGGCTCATGCAGGATGAAGTGCGCCAGCGCCACCGCGAACACAGGATTGCCCGAGTAGATAATCGATGTAGCTGAGGCGTCCATGTGCAGCACCGCCATCTGCAAAAGCGACATGTGCAGCGTCACCGTCAGAAAACCGAGCAGTGTGAAATAGCCCCAGTCCGCCTTTGTAAGCTGGATATCCCGCTTTTTGAGGTCGTTCAGTGCAAAGGGCATCAGCGCAGCCGCGCCGAGCAGCACACGCTCGACTGTCACCTGCATGGGTGCAAACGCGCCGCCGAGCGCCTTGAGCGCGACCTCCGTCGTGGAATAGAGCATCGCGGCAAGCAGGATATAGAGATATCCCCGTTTCCGATCAGTCGTCATCTTCTTCCTCCTGTGCCTCGCCTTTGGCGAAGCAGCATCATTGTATGCCCCGCTGTGTTAAAATGCAATCCCAATCCGCTTTGTTCGGACGAAAAATGCCGCCCCGAATCGGGGCGGCATTTTGATTGCGGAACAGAAAATTACTTGGCAGTCTGCGCGGCCTTCTTGCTCTCCCACTTGGTCACGCAGCAGGCGCAGGAGATATCGCCCGTGATGTTCAGGCAGGTGCGGCCCATGTCGAAAAGACGGTCGATGCCGTAGATGATCATGATCATATCGACGGGGATGTTCATCGCCTCGAGCACCATAGCGAGCATGATCATGCCCGCGCCCGGCGTACCGGCGGTGCCGATGGAGGCAAGCGTCGCGGTGACGACGATCGTGACCATCTGGCCAAGGGTCAGCGTCATGCCGCAGCAGGTGGCAAGAAAGATGGTGGCGACGCACTGATAGATGGCGGTGCCGTCCATGTTGATCGTCGCGCCGAGGGGGATAACAAAGGAGGAAACGTCGCCCTCCGCGCCCAGCTCATCCGCGCACTCCTTGCTCAGGGGGATCGTGGCGGCAGAGGAGGTGGAGGTAAAGGCGAAAATCATCGCGGGGGATGCCTTCTCGAAGAAGGTGAAGGGGCTGATGCCCGCAAACGCCTTGGCAGAGAAAGAGTAGCAGAGGACTGCATGGACGATGTAGCCGAGGTACGCGCAGCCGAGCACCACGGCAAGAGAGCCGAGGATCTCAGGGCCCTGCGTGGCGACGACCCACGCCATCATCGTAAACACACCGATGGGGCTGAGGGCAATGATGAACGCCATCACGCGCTCGATGACCGCATAGAGCGTGGAGACCAGGTCCTTGGCAAGCTTGCCCTTTTCGCCCGCGGCAAGGATGCCGCCGCCGAACATCAGGGCGATCACGATGACCTGCAGCATGTTTGCGTCGGTGAAGGATTTCCACATGTTGCTCGGGAAGATGGCGACCAGGGTATCCATGAAGTTGGCGCTGGTGGCCTTATCCCAGACCGCGCCGTCCTCCAGCGCGAGCGTGGGGAACCAGCCTGCATTGTTGAAGAGGTTGGCGAATACCAGGCCGATGACGCAGGCCGCGGCCGTGGTGACAAGGAAGTAGGCGACCGTCTTCCAGCCGACGGAGCCGACCTTCTTCATATCGCCCATGGAGATGATGCCGTCGATCATCGACAGCAGCACGACGGGGACGACGATGAACTTGAGGAGGTTGACGAAGATGGTACCGAAGGGCTTTAAGTAGTTGGTCGTGAACTCGGGTATTCCCAGCATATAAAAGGCATAGCCAGCCAGAATACCGAGCAGCAGCGCAATTCCGATCTGCTTCGGCAAGCTTAGTTTTTTCTTTTCCATACAACACACACTCTCTTTTTAAAAAGTCCTCCATTTATAGGCGCTATCAATAGGAGGTATGGGTATTTTACATCATCAAAACAGTCTTGGCAAGTCCTTTGCAGGAAAAATTTCGTTTTGCTGCCTGCATTTTTGCACAAAAATGATGGATATCTTTCATGTAAATTGGTCAAAATTCCGGCTTGCAATCTTGCCTGCTTTCGGGTATTCTTGGTCAGACGACAACAAACGAACAGGAGGAACGACCCATGATGCTCTGCACCGCGCCGAAAAAGAAAAATTCTTCCGTTGGTATTGCTGTTTCTGTTTTTATTGATATTGTTTCTTTTGACCGGTAAGTTTTCTTACCGGTCTTATTTTTTGCCCGCACGGGGCCCAACCATGTTTATTCAAATGAGAATAAAAATAAGAAGAAAGCAAAGAGGGAAAATCACATGAAGAAAGAACTCGGACACGAAGCCATCTACGACGCCCGACAGCTGGGCACCCCCAGAATGCTGATCCTGGGCCTGCAGCACATGTTCGCCATGTTCGGCGCGACGGTGCTCGTCCCCATTCTGGTCCAGGACTACGGCCTGCCGCTCTCCATCCAGACGACGCTGCTGTTCGCCGGTCTCGGCACGCTGCTGTTCCACGTGTGCACCAAGTTCAAGGTCCCCGCGTTCCTCGGCTCCTCGTTCGCCTACCTCGGCGGCTTCTCCACGGTCGCGACGATGCCCGCCTACGAAGGTCTCGATCCCGAAACGAAGCTCGCCTACGCGCTCGGCGGCATCGTGATCGCAGGTCTCCTCTACCTCGTGCTCGCACTCCTCTTCAAGGTGCTCGGCGCGAAAAAGGTCATGCGTTACTTCCCTCCCATCGTCACGGGCCCGATGATCATCATGATCGGTCTGAACCTCTCCGGCTCCGCCATCAATAACGCCTCCACCTGCTGGTGGCTCGCCCTCGTCGCTATGGCCATCATCGTGGTCGCCAACATCTGGGGCAAGGGCATGGTCAAGATCATCCCCATCCTGCTCGGCGTCGTCGGCTCCTACATCGTCGCGGTCATCGCCAGCGCCTGCGGCGCGCAGCTGCCCGATGCAGAGGGCGTGATGCAGCCGCTCGTCAACTTCGCCGCCGTCAACAAGGCGAATCTCATCGGCCTTCAGAAGTTCGTCATCGCGAAGTTCGACGTTTCCGCTATCCTCGTCATGGCACCCATCGCCATCGCCGCCATGATGGAGCACATCGGCGACATCTCCGCCATCTCCTCCACCACCGGCCGCAACTTCATCGAAGATCCCGGCCTGCACCGCACACTGCTCGGCGACGGTCTTGCCACCGCCTTTGCCGGCTTCTTCGGCGGCCCTGCCAACACCACCTACGGTGAGAACACCGGCGTGCTCGCCCTCTCCAAGGTCTACGACCCCCGCGTTGTCCGCCTCGCGGCCATCTACGCCATCATCCTGAGCTTCTCCCCCAAGTTTGACGCGCTCGTCAACTCCATCCCCGCGGCCATCGTCGGCGGCGTCAGCTTCATCCTCTACGGTATGATCTCCGCGGTCGGTGTGCGCAATATCGTGGAAAACCAGGTCGACCTCACCAAGTCCCGCAACCTCATCATCGCCGCCGTCATCTTCGTCTGCGGACTGGGCTTCAGCAACGGTCTCTCCTTTACGATCGGCGGAACGACCGTCACCCTGACTGCACTTGCCATTGCAGCCATCGCAGGAATCCTGCTGAACATGATTCTGCCGGGCAATGATTACGAATTCGGCGTAAACGAGTCCGGGGACGAGAACAGAGGAATCCACGCATAAAGAAAAATGCAAAAGAAAATCCGTTTTTTCTGCATCTGTATTCTGCACAAAGGAATGTGCAGAAACAGAGGGGAAAAAGCGGATTTTCTTTGTATTTCGGTACGGGCAAGTGTATATTGGAGAGTAAGAAGATGTAAGGTTAGTAAAAAAATGACACACGAAAGATCGAAAAAGGGGATGATGGGACAGGTCGTCGGATCCTTATATTACCTGGATCCAACGGTGATTCCGCGGCTGAAAAGTCTGCGAAGCGGTGATGATCCGGTGTTTTCGTTTGGTGTTTTATTTTACGCGCTCAAATGCAATCCGCGGAGAGTGGTTCAGTACGTAGATGATGCCGCGCCGTTCAAATCCGTTTTTCTGGATCAGATGCTGCATGATTTGATTGTCCGTATGCGTATCGACGCGCAGGTGCGGGATCTGTGTCCAGCAGTAATCGACGATCTGGGAGAAAAATCCGTGGATTGTTCCGTCTGAGGCAACCTGGTGGATCGTGCCATACGGCGCATCGGAGAGCCAGGAGCCGTCGTCGATCTGCAGATACGTCGGATCCTCACCGATGATGAAGGCAAACGCGCCGTGCAGCGTGCCGTTTTCTTCCAGGACAAAAAGCTGTTTGTCACGGATTCTGTTGTGAATCAGCTCCTCCGGCGGAAAATGGTTTCCCCACTGATTCGGATTTCCGGTTTCCTGCATAAAAGAGCGGGCGTACGCATAGATTGACATGAGCGAAGTAAAATCCTCCGGGACGGCAAGTCGTATCATGATAAAAATTCTCCTTTTAGTTCAAAATAAGCAGTTTTATTGTAGCACAGCGGACGGTGAAGCACAAGAAAGAGAAAACAGGATTTGACTTTTTGAAAAATCCCATGTACAATGCGGTTAGTTGCAACTAACCAAAGCGGCCAAAACCACAACAAAACGATTTCTGCCGGTCCTGGATGGGCCGGTTCCGTATCAAATTGTCAGAAAGGAAAGAATATGAAACAAAATCGAAAACGAAAAGAGACGGCGGGCATGAATTTTCTCCGCTATCTCGGCCCGGGACTTCTTGTCACGGTCGGTTTTATCGACCCGGGAAACTGGGCATCCAACATTGCCGCCGGATCGGGTTACGGCTACGAGCTTCTGTGGATGGTCTGTCCACGATCATGCTGATTTTTCTGCAGCACAATGCGGCGCATCTCGGCATTGTCACGGGAAAGTGCCTCTCGGAGGCGGCGAGCCTCTATCTGCCTGCGTGGCTGAAAAACACGATTCTTGCGACGGCGATGATGGCAGCGGTGGCGACCGCAATGGCGGAGATCCTCGGCGGTGCGATTGCGCTCCAGATGCTGTTCGGCATTCCGATCAAGCTCGGCAGTATGATGATTCTCGTGCTGGTTTTGATCTGTGAGTTTACAAGTGCTTACAAACGGATTGAAAAACTGATCATTGTGTTTGTCTCGCTGATCGGCTTTTCGTTCCTCTTTGAGGTCTGGATCGCCGATATCGACTGGGCGCAGGCGGCTGTCGGCTGGGTAAAACCGTCGTTTCCGGAGCACTCAATGCCGGTCATCTTAAGCGTCCTCGGTGCGGTCGTCATGCCGCACAACCTGTTTCTCCACTCGGAAATTATTCAGAGCCGCCAGTGGAATCTTGAGGATGATGAGGTGATTGCGCGCCAGTTAAAGTATGAGTTCAAAGACACCCTGTTTTCCATGATCATCGGATGGGCCATCAACAGTGCAATGATCCTGATGGCGGCCGCAACGTTTTTCCAGCCGCAGAATGCAAAGCAGGTGGATGATCTCGCAACGGCGGGAAAGATGCTGACACCGCTCCTTGGAAATGCCGCATCGGTGATTTTTGCAGCAGCGCTTCTGCTCGCCGGGATTTCATCGAGCATCACCGCGGGAATGGCGGGCGGAACGATTTTTTCGGGGATTTTTAACAAGCCGTATGAGATCAAGAGTAAGGAGACACGCTGGGGAATCCTTCTTACCATGATCCCGGCCGCAGCGGTCATTCTTCTGATTGATTCCCCGTTCCAGGGCCTTCTCTATTCACAGATGTTCCTTGGAATGCAGCTCCCGATTACGGTATTTACGCAGATTTATCTGACGTCCTCGAAAAAAGTCATGGGAAAATACGCGAACAGTCTGCGGCTGAAAATTGCCCTGTTTGCGATTGCGGTGATTGTGACACTGCTGAATATCGCGCTGCTGTTTGTGCAGTAAAAAGAATGAGAAATAAAAAAAGGAAGTCCGCTGCGCTGATCCCTGAAAAAGAGGCCGGCGCAGCGGACTTCTTCTATTATAATATGCTCTCCATGCAGGCATCGACAAAGTCCTGCAGAAGCGGAGAGAGTTTCCGCCCCTTTTTCCAGATCACGGCGATCTGCGTTTCCAGGTCGCTTTCTGCGAGCGGCTGGATGCGGAGTCCCTGGCAGAGAGAGCTCATGGACTGCGGGAAAATGGCAGTGGCAAGGCCTTCCTTTGCCCAGAGCATCGCGCCGCGGGGATCGTCGCAGACGCAGAAAAGATCGGGCTCCATGCCGCGCGAGTGGAACGCATCCATGATGAGCGCCTCATACCGGCGGTAGATGATGAGCGGAATATTCAAAAGATCCGAGAGCTTTAGCGATCCGTTCTTCTCGGGAAGCATATCTTTGGAAGAAACGGCAATCATAGGTTCAGAGCTTAAAATTTTATAGTCGACATCGTCGAGCCGCAGCGGCGTGCGGGCGATGGAAATGTCGATGATGCCGTCCATCAGATAGCGGTACAGCGTGTAGGTGATGCCGTCGTGCACCTCGAAGTTGACATCGGGATTGCGGCGGGAAAAAAGCGA
>ENA-OPCB01001317-OPCB01001317.1-human-gut-metagenome-genome-assembly--contig:-NODE-1317-length-15044-cov-3.242645_pt1 | contig 15044 bp, 15 predicted proteins | sample MGYA00241561_ERZ501473 | MGnify/ENA primary metagenome ERZ501473 (study PRJEB25962, sample SAMEA2042519) | human gut metagenome | biome: human gut; feature: human-associated habitat; material: faeces... | reverse complement strand
AGCTGTGCATCGAACGCATTGGCGAAGTAGTAGCGCTTGACGCGTCTTGCCTTTTCGCCGTTGCCGAGCGTGCGGATCTTGTCCTCCAGACGCTTCCATTCCGCTTCCGGATAGACGGACAGACAGCCATCGAGGCCCTTGGTGACCGTGAAGTGCTCGCCGAGCTCCTCGCGCAGCTTCGCGGGGATAAAGAGCCGCCCCTTGGCGTCGATCGTGTGCTGATACTGACCCGTCACGGCGGCTGGCCCCCTTTTCCTGTGCATTTTCGCATACAGAGGGCACGAAAGCGCGGCCTTTTCTTCATTTTGGAAAAAGCCGTGCCGCGTCCGATCTGATGCTTATGTGGGAAAGTAAGCCATTTTCATGGTATGATACACCACTTTCCCCCACCCTTGTTTTGAGTATACGAGATTCACATAAAAAATGCAAGCAGAAATTTCCCTGAGATTTCAAGCCTTTTACCGCTTTTTCCTGTGAAAATTCGGCCAGTGCGCCGTATTTTTAAAACGCATGTTCTACTTTGTTTTTGGTTAAAAAAGGGCCGCCACAAGATATTGTGGCGGCCCTTTATGCTATGCCCAAATATAGATTATGTCTACCGATCATGTCGGTTCTTGTCACTTTTGACAAAATTTTATCCGTTCTGCGTCTGCTTTTCAGCTGACTGTGCCAGCTCCTCGCGGCGCTTCTGCATCTGCTCGGCAGAGGCGGCGCGGAAGCGCACGCGGGACTGCTTGACCTCCTCGAGCGCCATCTGGATGGCCTCCTCGGTGCGGCGCAGCGCATCCTCGGTGTACTCGTTGGCCACGCGGTACATTTCGCGCGAGCGGTCCTCGGCCTTTTTGATGATCTCGTGGCTCTTTTCGCGGGCGATACCGAGCACCTCGGTCTCGGAGACCTTGTTCTTCGCGTCCTGCTCGGCCTGCTGCATCATGCGCTCGACGTCGCGCTTGGCGGCCTTGACATAGTCCTCCTTTGCGCGGATGAGCTCCTGCGCGCGGGAAAGCTCCACCGGGAGCTGGGCGCGAATCTCGTCGAGCAGGTCGAGCGCCTCGTCGCGGTTCAGAATGCACTTGTCGCTCGTCAGCGGCGCGTTCTTCGCGCCGTCGATCATCTCGTAAAGCATATCCAAAAGATGCTGCACATCATTGTTCGCCATGGTCTTCTCTCCATCCTTTCACAAGCTCCGCCGCGCGCAGCGGCATATATTTTTCAAGGTCTTGTCCGTATTTGATCATCTCGCGCACCATCGTGGAGCTGATGTGCTGAAACTTCGGCTCCGCGACCAGCAGCACCGTTTCGAGCGCGCCGTCCGACACATCGCGATAGATGAGCGAAAGCTGCTGCTCGGCGTCAAAATCCACGCTGTTGCGCACGCCGCGCACGAGAAACTGCGCGTTTTTGCGCAGCGCGTAGTCGGTCAGAAGTCCGCCGCCGAGCTCAGCTTCCACATTGGGGAACTCCTCGACGCTCGCGCGCATGAGCGCGAGCTTCTGCTCGTCGGTGAACATCGGGTGCGTCTTCGTCCCGTTCGGCACGATGGACACATACACGCGGTCAAAGAGCTTCGATGCGCGCGCGATAATGTCCTGATGTCCGATCGTCACAGGGTCAAACGAGCCGGGAAACACTGCGATTCTCATGCCTCTTCCTCCACCGCGCGGTGATAGATGCTCACCTTGATCTTGCCGTAGCGGTACTCGCGATACAGTCCGTACGGCGCGGGAAGCTCGGGAAGCGTCTGGTTCTGCGGACTTTCCGCGACCATTATACCATGGGGTGATAAAATGTCAAACTGCGCGATCTTTTCCATCGCCTGCTCCAAAAGTCCGCTTTCGTACGGCGGATCGAGGAAGATGATGTCGAACCTCCCGCTCTGCGTGCCGAGCGCGGCGAGCGAATCACCGCAGATGACCTGCGCGTTTTCTTCCAGATGGCACAGCGCGAGATTTTCGCGCACGAGCTTGACCGCGTCTGCACGCTTGTCAACAAAAAGCGCGCTTTTTGCCCCACGCGAAAGCGCCTCGATGCCGAGCTGCCCCGTGCCCGCAAAAAGATCGAGCACGCGCGCATCCTCCACGTCGAACTGGATACAATTAAAAATACTTTCCTTGACCTTGTCGGTCGTCGGGCGGGTCTCCATGCCCTTGAGCTCGCCCAGCCGCCGTCCGCGCGCCGAGCCTGTGATAACTCTCATGTTTATCCCTCCGCAGCGCCCAAAGCGGGCGCAATGAACTCGTTAGTTTCCATAATACGTGAATTTCCGTTTATTTTCAATAGAGTCCTTGACATTTTCCCGCATTTTACGCAAAATATTTTCTCTTGTTATTCTGCACCGCTTCGTATATAATGATATAGTCATATCATATCGACCAGGGAGAAAGGAGTATCTTCCATGATCAGGCTACAAACCGAAAAGGGCGAAGTCAGCATTTCCGACGCCGCCCTGTCTAATATCACCGGCGCCGCGGCCACGAGCTGCTTTGGCGTCAAGGGCATGGCCTACCGCTCGATGACCGACGGGCTCGTCCACCTGCTGCGCCGCGAGGCGATGAGCAAGGGCGTGCGCATCATTCCCCACGAAGAAGGGGACATTTCCATCGAGCTGCACATCGTTGTGGAGCACGGCGTGAACATCGCCGCCGTCTGCCGCTCCATCATCAATCAGGTGCGCTATATGGTCAGCGAAAACACCGGCGCAAGCATCCGCAGCATCGACGTTTGCGTCGACAGCATGAATATGTAAAAACCGAGGAGGACATCATCCTATGCACGATACCATCAATGGTGCCATGTTCAAGGAGATGCTGCTCTTCGGCACCGTCTCCATCGCACAGGCACAGCAAGCTATCAATGATTTGAATGTATTCCCCGTTCCCGACGGCGACACGGGCACGAACATGAGTCTTACCATCCAGACCGCGGCGCAGGAGCTCAAGAAGATCGAGCCCGCGACGGTCGATCAGGCCGCCTCTGTCACGGCGTCCGCGCTGCTGCGCGGCGCGCGCGGCAACTCCGGCGTCATTCTGTCGCTTCTCTTCCGCGGCATCTCCAAGGAGCTCAAGGGCTGCAAGGAGGCCGACGGCGCGGCGTTTGCCGCCGCGCTTCAGGAGGGTGTCGCCGCGGCGTATAACGCCGTGATGAAGCCCGCCGAGGGCACGATCCTGACCGTTTCGCGTCTCGCTGCCGAGCGCGCCGTGAACGCGGCCGAGGAGCACAACAGCGTCGAGTACGTCATCGAGCAGGCCATCGCCCAGGGCGAGATCACGCTCGCGCAGACGACTGACATGAACCCCGTTCTCAAAAAGGCCGGCGTCGTCGACGCGGGCGGCAAGGGCTTCCTGCTGATTCTCGGCGGTATGCTCAGCGCTCTGCGCGGCGAGGAGCGCCCCGAGCTCACCGAAGAGAATGCACAGGAGAAGGCCGATTTCGCCATGCTCAACGAAGAGGACATCACCTTCACGTTCGACACCGTGTTCATCGTCCGCAAGAGCGGACGCAGCATTGAGCCGTTCCGCCGCTTCCTCGACGGCATCGGCGATTCGCTCGTCATCGGCGAGGACGACGAGGCTTTCAAAGTCCACGTTCACACCGACATTCCGGGCGAGGCGCTGACCGAGGCGCAGAAGTACGGCACGCTCGAGCTCGCGAAAATCGAGAACATGCGCACGCAGGCCCAGCAGCTCGCCGCCGGCGGCAAGGCCCAGTCCACCGACGACCTTGAGGCCATCGAGCAGGAGCTCGAAGCCTCCGAGCACGAAAATGCCGGTGAAGCCGAGCCCGAAAAGGACTTTGGCTTCCTCGCGGTCTGCGCGGGTAAGGGCCTTGCGAACGTCTTCACCGACCTTGGCGCCGACGGCGTCATCAGCGGCGGACAAACTATGAATCCCTCGACCGAGAGCATCCTCAAGGAGATCAAAAAGGTCCCAGCGCACACCGTTTTCGTGCTGCCGAACAACAAGAACATCATCATGGCCGCACAGCAGTGCATCGGCCTGACGGAGAAGACCGTCGTGGTCATCCCAACCGCCTCCATCCCGCAGGGCGTGAGCGCGATGATGGCCGTCGATCCCGACATGAGCGACGCAGACGCCATCGCCAAGGCGATGACGGACGCCGCGCAGTGCGTCTCCACCGCGCAGATCACCTACGCCGCGCGCAATTCCGATTTTGACGGCTTCGACATCCACGAGGGCGATTATCTGGCACTTCTGGACGGCAAGCTGCTCGGCACCGACCGCGACGTCTCCGCGCTGCTCGACGGGCTCTCCGACGAGGCAGCGTCCCGCGAAGCGGAGTTCATCACCGTCTTCTACGGCGAGGATGTGAATGAAGAGGACGCGCACAAGGCGTGCGACGCCTTCACCCGCAAGTGCCCGGATGCCGAGGTCAATCTGATCTGCGGCGGCCAGCCGGTCTATTACTATATCATCTCGATCGAATGACCCAAGCACAGCAAAGCGGAGCAGGATTTCTCCTGCTCCGCTTTTTTCTGCCCGTCAGACGTTCATCTTCCGCCCGAGGAGCTTCATCAAGAGCTCTGCGTGGCGGTATTCGTCTTCGCTCATCGCCGCAAACAGCTTGCTGAGGCACAGGTCCAGTGTCTCCTCTCCCGCGCGGGCGTAATTGTAGCCCGCACAGGCCTCCGCATGGTAGAGGCTGCGCAGCAGCGCGCAGAGGTCGCACGTATCCGGCTGCTCCACGCACACGCGCGGGCAGTATGCCTTGCCGGTGATTAAGTAGATCGCGGCAGCCAGATCGCGCGCATGGCGCTTCTCGTCCTCGCTCAGCGCGCGGAAGGCTCGCGCCATCTCGCGCCGCGGCGTGCACGAGGAGAGATACGCGTACACCTGCGCGTCGCCAAGTTCCTCGCGCAGAAAGCCCTGCAGCACCTCGACCGATACGCTTGCCTCGCTGCCCATGCAGCAAGGGTTCGCCTCCGCGCCCGGGAGCGTGAGCTCGCTATCCTGTGCGCTCATCTGTGTGTTTGCATTGTCCGCCATCGGGTACGGGTCCTCCCCCGGCGCGACGCGCTTCCACACCTCGCGGCATGCTTCATAGTCGCAGGCGCAGGGCTTTTTTATTTCCGTCATGTTCTTCTTCCCCTTTCCGGAACGGTTCTCGTCTCTATCCTATGCGTGCATTTTTCAGGCGTGCAGAGCCGATATTTCCCTATTTCCCGCAAGGAAAAAGAAAATCTTGAAAATCGCACCTCTCTCGTTGATTTTTTCCATTTTTTCTGGTAAACTACATTTGTTTTGTATTTTTGTGCATTTTGTTGCATTTGCAACTTTTCATTCTCTGCCATCCGGTTCATACTAAAGACAAGCAATGGCAGTTTCTGTAAGGAGGTCTTCTTTTCATGCTGGAACTGAAGCACATCACCTATACCGTCTCCACCCCTGAGGGAGAGCAGACGATCTTAAACGACATTTCCATCGACATTCCTGACCGCAAGCTCATCGTCTTCACCGGCCCCAACGGCGGCGGCAAGACGACGCTCGCCAAGGTCATCATGGGCCTTGTCACGCCGACGGGCGGCCAGATCCTCTTCAACGGTCAGGACATCACGCACCTTGGCATCACCGAGCGTGCGAAACTCGGCATCAGCTACGGCTTTCAGCAGCCGCCGCGCTTCAAGGGCATCACGGTGCGCGACCTTCTGACCATCGCCTCGGGCGATGCAAACCTCAGCAAGGACAAGTGCTGCAAGTACCTCACGCAGGTAGGCCTCTGCGCCAACGACTATCTCGACCGCGAGGTCGACGTCTCCCTCTCCGGCGGCGAGGTCAAGCGCATCGAGATCGCAACGCTCCTTGCCCGCGGCAGCGAGCTGATGATCTTCGACGAGCCTGAGGCCGGCATCGACCTGTGGAGCTTCGCCCGCCTGACTGAGACGTTCGAGCAGCTGCGCCAGCGCGAGCTTGCGACGATGATCATCATCTCGCATCAGGAGCGCATCATCCAGCTCGCCGACGAGATCGTCGTCGTGGGCGGCGGCGAGCTCAAGCACCGCGGCAGCACAGAAGAAATTTTCCCGCTCATCATGGCGGACACGCTGGGCTCCTGCCCGGTGCTGAACAAGTAAGGAGGTAGTACACAATATGATCACCGAAATCGACGCTTCCCTGCTTGAAAAGATCGCCGACCTGACGGGCAAGCCCGTCGGCGCGTTCAACATTCGAAAGGACAGCGGATGCGAGGCGCGCCAGTCCACCGAGCACATCGCCATCGACCCGCAGCCCGAGGGTAAAAGCGGCATCATCATCCGCATCAAGGACGGTACGAAGGGCGAGCAGTGCCACATCCCCGTCATCATCAGTAAGAGCGGCGTGACCGAAATGGTCTACAACGACTTCTACGTCGGCGAGAATTGCGACGTTGAGATCGTCGCAGGCTGCGGCATCCACAACTCCGGCTGCAACGAGAGCCGCCATGACGGCATCCACACCTTCTACATTGGCAAAAACTCCCACGTGCGCTACTCGGAAAAGCACTACGGCGAGGGCGACGGCAGCGGCACGCGCGTGATGAACCCCACCACGATCGTCTACCTTGACGAGGGCGCGAGCATCCAGATGGAGACCGTGCAGATCCGCGGCATCGACTCCACCGTGCGCAAGACGAAGATCGTCTGCGGCAAGGGCGCCGAGGCCGTCATCACCGAGCGCCTTCTCACTCACGGCAAACAGCACGCCGAGAGCGACATGGAGATCGAGCTCAACGGCGAAGATGCGCGCGGCCGCGTCATCTCCCGCTCTGTTGCGCAGGATGAGTCCAAGCAGATCTTCCACCCCGTGGTCGTCGGCAACAGCAAGTGCTTCGGCCATGTGCAGTGCGACTCGATCATCATGGGCAAGGCCACGATCGAATCCATCCCCGCCATCACCGCGAATTCGACCGACGCGCAGCTCATCCACGAGGCTGCCATCGGCAAGATCGCAGGCGACCAGCTCTTAAAGCTCCAGACCCTTGGTCTCACCGAGGAGGAGGCCGAAGACACGATTCTCAAGGGCTTCCTCGCCTGAAAAATTTGATAGGAACCGACGAAAAAGCGCGACGCCCGAGATCGGGCATCGCGCTTTTTCTGTTGCTGTGTTGGTTCAATCGGTGAAATCAGGATAACCGTCTTTGAGAGACTCATCATAGATCGCACGCTCGCCGCCGATGAATTTGGGACGCGTCCGCGCGGCCAGCACAATGGCCTGACCGATGCGGTTCTGCTTCAAGCGAACGGGAACGGCGACCTTTTTGAGGTGCATGCCGATCAGCGTGCCGCCGATGTCAAGTCCGGCGTCGGCGTGTATCTCTTCGAGCGCCACGGGATGGCGGAACGCTTTGTACGCGGCCGTCGCAAACGAGCTGCCCGCCTTGGGCTGAGGCAGGACGTTGACGATCTCGCCGTTCGGCACAGCCTCGTGCTCCACGATCAGCGCGCGGTTCAAATGCTCGCAGCACTGGGCGGCTAGATACACGCCCATGGGCGAAAATACGCTGGAGAGCCCTCGGAAGATGGCGTCCGCCACCTCCGGCGTCGACCAGCTGCCGACCTGATGGCCCACGACCTCGCTCGTGCTGCAGCCGATGACGACGATCTGTCCGCGGCGCAGATGTGCGATCTCCGCAAGCTCGCGCGCCGCCTCTGCCGCCTCCTGCTCCGCCTGTTCCACCAGACGATGATTTTCTACCTCATGTACGATTCCCGCCATGATCTGACACCTCTTTAGAAATTTATTATGCCAGCTTCTCCGTCACCTTGGCGCGCTCAAGCACCGTGACCAGCAGCACGCCGACCACGAGGCCGACCGCACCCTGGAAGATGTTGCCGGGGATGCTTGCCGCAGCGGCAAGGCCCTTGCCCAGCAGGAGAGAAGCGTAGCCGAAATAGCCGAGCACCATGATGATCTCGCTCACAACGCCGCCGGCGATGCGGGAGGTCGCAGTGCGGCCCATCTTTTCATACATCAGCGCAGCGACCAGCGCCATCACGCCCTTGATGACCAGGGTGCCCGGAGCGTAGTGCGCATAGCCGAGGAAAATGTCTGCCAGCATCGAGCCGATGCCGCCCGCCGCAAAGCCATACCAGGGGCCCAGCAGCCAGCCGGACAGCAGCACGAAGCAGTCGCCCAGGTTCACATAGCCCTGCATCGGAGAGGGGATCTGCACGACCATCGTCGCCACGCAGACAAGCGCCGCAAGCAGTGCGGCAAGGACAAGCTTTCTGATCTTTTTATCGTTCATGATCGGGTGCTCCTTTGTTTTGGTTGTTGGCCGTATTATATCCCGTCCTGGTATTATTCATATAGTCAAAACAAAACAAATTATGCAGACCAGATTTGCCCTAAGCTGGAAAAAAGCGGCGCAGCCAGAGCTGCGCCGCACATTGGGAAGGATTTAGTCCTCCTTGGTCTCCTCGGCTTCGGAAGGCTCCTTGGGTTCCTCCGCAGCGGGCGCTTCCTCTTCCGCGTCCTTCTCGATGGTCACCTCGATGATGGGCTCATGCGCCTTCTTGGCAGCGGCAGCCTCAGCCTTGGCGGCCTCGTAAGCGGCGAGCTTCTCCTGAGAGGCCTTGATGGCCGCGACGATATCGGCGACCGCTTCGGGCGCGTCACCCTCGAGCGTGGAGACATACCACTCGCCGATGGCGCGGTAGTTCTTGTCCATGCTGCGGCGCTCAGATGCCATCTCATACTCGGTCTTGGCCTTATCGGCAACGGCATTTGCCTTTTCACCGGCAACGGCCGCGACCTGCTGTGCCTTCTCAGTCGCCACGAACGCGACGTCCTGAACCTTCTTGCTGAAGTTATCGAAAAATGCCATAGTACTTTCTCCTTTCAAACCGTGTCCTCGGGTTTGTTATTGACAGTATAAGCTACCGGGGCTTTCATTTCAATGGATAATTTACGACAAAAGTATAAATTTTTTGTGACAGCGTTCACTTTTTCTCGACCCAGCCCTGCGCGCAGCCGACGGCGCGCTTCCATCCGCGGTACAGCTCCTCACACTCGTACTGCGCCCGCTCGGGGGTGAAGACGCGCTCGCTGCACCGGAGCGTGCTCAGCTCGTCCAAGTCCTTCCACACGCCCGCGGCCAGACCCGCGAGCGATGCCGCGCCAAACGCCGTCGTCTCGACCATCGCGGGCCGGTCGACCGGAATGCGCAGCAAATCCGCCTGAAACTGCATCATCAAATCGCTGACGCTCGCGCCGCCGTCGACACGCAGAAGGGAGATCTCGCAGCCGGCGTCCTGCCGCATGGCGGTCATCAGGTCGGTGACCTGATAGGCGATGGATTCGAGCACTGCGCGGGCGAAGTGCGCCTTCGTCGTGCCGCGCGTGATGCCCACGACGCAGCCGCGCGCATACATATCCCAATACGGCGCACCGAGGCCCGTAAACGCGGGCACTAAGTAAATGCCGCCGCTGTCGGGAACGGATTCTGCCAGAATGTCGCACTCGTGCGAGGTCGAAATGACTTGCAGCTCGTCGCGCAGCCATTGAATGGCCGAGCCCGCGTTGAAGACGCTGCCCTCGAGCGCGTAGGTCGTCTCGCCGTTTAAGCTCCAGCCCACCGTCGTCACCAGTCCCGCGCGCGAGCGCACCGGCGCGCCGCCGACGTTCATCAGCGTGAAGCAGCCCGTGCCGTAGGTGTTCTTCGCCTGTCCGCGCGTAAAGCAGCCCTGCCCGAACAGCGCCGCCTGCTGGTCACCCGCCGCGCCGCAGATCGGCACGCCCGCGAGCTCTTCGAGCCCTTCGATGCCCTCCGCCACCGTGCCGTAGACCTCGGAGTTGGACACGGGACGCGGCAGAATGTTCATCGGAATGTCCAGCAGCGCGCAGAGCTCTTCATCCCACGAAAGCGTGTGGATGTTGAAGAGCATCGTGCGGCTGGCGTTCGAGTAGTCCGTCACGTGGACCTTGCCGCCCGTCAGCCTCCAGATGAGCCATGTCTCCACCGTACCGAATAAAATTTCGCCGCGCTCGGCCCTTTCCCGTGCGCTGGGGACGTGGTCGAGCAGCCACTTGATCTTCGTCGCGGAAAAGTAGGCGTCGATGTGCAATCCCGTTTTCTCGGCCACAAGCTCGCTCACGCCGCGCTTTTCGCGAAGGGCATCCGCGATGTCCGCCGTGCGGCGGCACTGCCAGACGATGGCGTTGTGGATGGGCTCGCCCGTCGCGCGATCCCAAAGGATCGTCGTCTCGCGCTGGTTCGTGATGCCGATCGCCGCGACCGCGCGGCCAAGGCCCGATTCGCGCAAGGCCTGCGCCGCAACGGCGCGCTCGCTCTCCCAGATCTCGTTCGGGTCGTGCTCGACCCAGCCGGGCTGCGGATAATACTGCCGAAACGGCTGCTCCGACAAATGGGTTTCCACCATAGGTCGTTCCGTGGTCTCCCGGTGCCAGCGATTTGTCTGCCACACGCTGTGTCAGGAAAAATGCACCGACCGGCACTCCACATCCGAGTGCTTTTGCACAGGTCATGATATCCGGTTTTACTCCGTAATTCTGCCATGCGAACATCTCGCCGGTACGTCCCATGCCACACTGGATCTCATCTAAGATTAACAGAATATCCTTTTCATCACAGAGCCTGCGCACGCCCTCGATAAATGCAGGATCGGCCGGATAAATTCCGCCTTCTCCCTGTACCGTCTCCATAATAACCGCACAGGTCTTGTCCGTTACCAGTTCTTTTACACTTTCTAAATTGTTATACTCTGCAAATTTCACACCCGGCATGAGCGGAGCAAACGGTTCCTGATAATGGGCATTTCCGGTCACGGAAAGTGCTCCGATACTTCTTCCGTGGAAAGAATGTTTCATGGCAATGATTTCATGGCCGGCATGTCCGTCTCTGGTATATGCATATTTTTTTGCAGCTTTGATGGCTCCCTCAATGGCCTCCGTACCGCTGTTTGTAAAGAAAATACGATCCATTCCGCTGGCTTTTAGTGCTTTCTTTGCCGCCTCAATGGTCGGGACATTGTAATAAAGATTTGACGTATGCAGCAGTTTATCCACCTGATCCTTCAGCGCATTTTTATACGCCTCATTGCTATAGCCCAGCGCACATACGGCGATTCCGGCTGCGAAATCCAGATACGCTTTTTTGTCTGTATCGTAAAGGTATACGCCCTCACCATGATCAAGTACAAGTGAAAAACGATTGTAGGTATGCAGCAGTTCCTGCTCCGCGGTATCAATATATTCCTGTTTATTCATTGTTTATCCACACCTCTTATCTCTTATTCATTGTAAAAATGATGTTCTTCATCACCCAAAATTGCAGTACCGATTCCGCGATTGGTGAAGATTTCCAAAAGCAGACAATGTGCGATTCTTCCATCGAGAATATGCACACGGGATACTCCGTTATCAATAGCGTCAATGCAGTTATTCAGCTTCGGAAGCATACCGCCACCGATATATCCGTCTGTAATCAGTTTTCTTGCATCGGAAACCGTAAGTTCGGAAATCAGAGTGGACGGATCTTCCGGATCTTTGTATACTCCCTCGATATCGGTTAAGAATGCCAGTTTCTCTGCGGAAACCGCACGGGCAATCGCACATGCCGCATCATCCGCATTGATATTATATGTATCATAATTGTCATCAAGACCGATCGGGCAGATAATCGGAAGGAAATCTTTCTCCAGCAGATCATACAGAATCTTTGGATTCACTTCCTTTACTTCTCCTACATATCCGATGTCCTGACCATCCGACAATTTCTTTTCCACCTTTAACAGACCACCGTCTTTTCCACTGATGCCGACCGCCTGCACCCCAAGTTCCTGCACCATGGATACAAGTGATTTATTGACACGGTTTAACACCATCTCTGCAATCTCCATGGTAGGCGCATCCGTCTTACGCAGTCCATTGATAAATTCCGGTTCCATTCCTGCTTTGGCAACCCATTTGCTGATCTCCTTGCCACCGCCATGCACAATGATCGGTTTGAATCCAACCAGCTTTAACAGGGTGACATCCTGGATGACCTGTTTTTTCAGTTTCTCATCTACCATCGCTGATCCACCGTATTTTACAACGATAATCTTGCGGTTAAAACGCTGGATATAAGGCAATGCCTCAATCAGCACCTGTGCTTTTTCCAATGCGTTTAAATTCTCACTCATAACATTCTCCTTACTGATTAAATCTCGTAATATTTGCTTCGTTCAATGTAAAATCGTAATAGTTTAAGTCTTCCCTGAAACACCAGCCGGCATCTTTCCAGAAATGATTTCCCAGCTCATTGCTCTTAAATGCGATCAGGCTGACCTTATTGATTTTTTCTTTCTGCAGGGCGCGCATACATGCGACTGCCATGGCTTTTCCGATTCCGTTCTTCCGGTAATCTTCATGCACACAGACATGATACAGACATCCGCGTCTCCCGTCATGTCCGCAGAGAATGGCTCCCACGATCTTTCCATCTGCTACCGCTACCATACTCGTGGTCGGATTTCTTTTTAAAAACCGCTCCACGCCTTCTTTGGAATCATCGATGGAACGGATTCCAAAACCGTGGATGCCCATCCACAACGCATACACCTCATCATAATCTTCCAGTGTCATCACACGGATTGTATATTCTTTACTCATTATTCACCTCATTATAGAGCTCATTGTATGAAAGTTCCTCTTACGCGGAAACAATGAGCGTAGGAAATGCATCAAACAGATGCCTTTCATTATGGAAACATCGGAACCATGGAAAGTCCTTCTGCCTCATCAAATCCGAACAGCAGATTCATGTTCTGTACGGCCTGTCCGGCTGCACCCTTGACCAGATTGTCCAGTGCACCCATCATCACAACTCTGCCGGTACGCTCATCAATGACAAAGTTTACGTCCACGTAATTGCTGCCCTCTACCCACTTGGTCTCCGGGCAGACACCTTTCTTTAATACACGCACGAAACGTTCCTTTGCATAATATTTATCGTAAACTGCTTTTACTTCTTCCCAGGTAACATCCTTTGTAAGCTTCGCGTACTCTGTTGCCAGGATTCCTCTGTTCATCGGAACCAGATGCGGTGTAAAGTTAATCACAACCTCTTTGCCACTCGCATATCCAAGCTGTTCCTCGATCTCCGGTGTGTGTCTGTGTGTTGCCACACCGTATGCTTTCATATTTTCATTGACTTCACAGTACAGGTTCGGAACCTTTGCCCCTCTTCCTGCTCCGGATGTTCCGGACTTAGCATCAATGATCAGCGTATCCATATCGATCAGTCCTTCTTTTGCCAGCGGATAAGCAGTCAGGATGGAGCATGTTGTATAGCATCCAGGATTGGCGATCAGTCTTGCGCCTTTGATATCTTCTCTGTTCACTTCACACAGTCCGTAAACTGCTTCTTCGATAAACTGCGGACTCTTGTGCTCAATACCGTACCATTTTTCGTAAGTCTTGACATCTTTGATACGGAAATCTGCGCTCAGGTCGATGATCTTAACCTTTGATAAGATTTCTTCATTAACTAATGATGCGCACAGTCCCTGTGGAGTTGCTGTGAAAATCACATCTACCTGATCTGCAAGTTGTTCCATATTATCATCTAAACATACCGCATCTACGATCTGAAACATATTGCGGTATACATCTGCATATTTCTTATCGATATAGCTTCTTGAGCCAAACCATTTAATTTCTACGTCTTTATGTCCTGTTAAAATGCGAACCAGTTCTCCTCCGGCGTAACCGGTAGAACCGATGATTCCTGCTTTAATCATGTAAACCATCCTTTCGTAAATGCCGTATTTGTGTATAGATAGGCATAATCATAAATACTATAAACCCATTAATCCCTATTGTAAAGGGGTTCGCGGGAATTGGGGGAATGTTTTTTTGATTGGTGCGGGGACGCTCCTGCGCGAAATATGTTTGCACGCAACCGCGCTTGCGCTTGCCATGCATGCCTAAAGAAATATCCAGTGGGTATTTCTTCGGCGCGTCTCAAACGCAACGGTACTAGGCTCGGCTTTGCTTACGCTCGCTTTGCCAAGTGCCGGCGTTTTCGAGGGGTTGCTTAGCAAAGATATTTCGCACAGGAGCTGTGCACTGACGAATGGGAACATTCTCCAATTGGGTGGGGCTGATGCTTGTCGATTCATTGTGGTGCAACGGGCGGGAGAGGCGGAAAAAATCCTCATCTGCATGCGGCTTTGCGCATGGCAGATGGAATTTTTTTCTGTCTCCCTTTGGAATGAGAAAGTTTCATATAATTTCAACTGAGTTTGAGCTCAGCCTATTTCCTTAAAAATTATTATTCTATCTATTTTATTTTCCGATTGGTTTAGTATACATGGTTTTATTTGGTAAAGCAAGTGGTTTTTTGATTTTTATGCATATTTCTGTGTATTTTTATGTATAATTTCTTATTTTTATGCATTTATATTTATTTTTATGCATTGTTATGCATTTTTATTATTATAAGATGCATTAGGTCTGTATTCTTTTTATTGACTATTTTAGGAAAATTCAATTACTATTAAGGAAGTGATTGTAAAGGAGTTGTTATTTTATGGAACGGGATCTTACTTCGGGGAGTGTTTTTCGGAATGTGATTTATTTTTCGCTACCTTATTTTTTATCTTATTTTTTGCAGACGCTTTATGGGATGGCGGATCTTTTTATTGTTGGGCAGTTTGATGGGGTTGCCAGTACAACAGCGGTTTCGATTGGGAGCCAGGTGATGCATATGTTGACGGTGATGATCGTGGGGCTTGCGATGGGGGCTACAGTTTCAATCGGGCAGTCTATTGGAGCGGGCGATAAGAAAAGGGCTTCTGTGTTTGTGGGAAATACGGTGATTTTGTTTATGGGGATTTCTCTGGTGCTGGCGGTTTTGCTTCTGTTTTTTGTGAAGCCGGCTGTTGCCGTGATGTCTACACCTGCGGAGGCTGTGTCAGGAACGGCAGCTTATCTGACGATCTGTTTTCTCGGGATTCCTTTTATTACGGCGTATAATGTGATCAGTTCGATTTTCCGCGGACTGGGGGATTCTAAAAGTCCAATGTATTTCATCGCAGTTGCATG
>ENA-OPCB01001312-OPCB01001312.1-human-gut-metagenome-genome-assembly--contig:-NODE-1312-length-15081-cov-3.303407_pt1 | contig 15081 bp, 11 predicted proteins | sample MGYA00241561_ERZ501473 | MGnify/ENA primary metagenome ERZ501473 (study PRJEB25962, sample SAMEA2042519) | human gut metagenome | biome: human gut; feature: human-associated habitat; material: faeces... | reverse complement strand
CCCTGATATTCCAGATTCAACCCTGCATTCAGCAGATTGCGATAGTAACTGCTGGGATCATTGTAGGCCGGTTTCAGGTAGGTTCCCGTGTGCTTGTCATAAGCTCCGTAAGCATATCCTCCCTGATCGCTGTACTCATAGCTGACGTTCAAGTCTAGCTTCATGTTCTCGCTGGGCAGGTAGATGCCTCGGAACCGTCCTCCGGCAGCTTGGCTTTTGTCTATCTTTTTGTTAAGGTAGGTATTCTTGAAAAAGCCTCCTCCGTATTCATAAAATGCTCCGGTGGAGAAGGCAAACTGATTCGACAGTCACGGAAGCATTGTAATTATCGTAAGTCCCGGCACTCAGTCGAAGGTCGGTGCCTTGATAACTGAAAGGCGATTTGGTGTGTACCTTGATCAGTCCTCCCATGGTGTTGCGTCCATAGAGGGTTCCCTGCGGACCGCGCAACACGTCGATGCGCTCAATGTCGGCATAGTTGAAGTCGAAAGCTGATTTGTCGATGTAAGGGACATTGTCTACGTACAAACCCACTGACGGTGTATTGATGCGTGAACCGATCCCACGGATGTAGATGGCGGAAGTCAGTTTCGAGCCATAGTCGGGGATGAAGATATTCGGAACAAGTGCCGTCAGGCTCTTGATGGAGTTCACCTGATTGGCCTGCATATCCTGTTGTGAGAGCATGGTTACCGCGGTTGGCTGTTCGCGTAGTTTGCGGTTTTCTTTCGGAGCTGCGATGACTACAATCTCTTCCACATCTATCACTTTCAGTGTGTCTTTCGGAAGCTCTTCAGCCCATGTGCCACCGGCAGAAAAGAGGGCAAGGGCAATAAGAATACTGTTTTTCTTCATGTGCTGTATCTTTTCATTGATTCGTTTGCAAAGATGCAGCAAAAAATGTTAAACGGCAATCCTCATTTATTAGGATATATGCTTTCACCATGGATTCACCACATAGTTCGCTATATGCGGTCTGCCTCCACATACCCGTTCATCACCGCATAGATGGTTAGGCCCGAAACCGATTTGATGCCCAGCTTTTCGGTAATGTTCTTCCGATGCGTGATTACGGTGGTCAGGCCGATATTCAGTTTGTCCGCGATCTCTTTGTTGATCAGTCCTTTGGTGATCAGGACCAGCACCTCGATTTCGCGTGCCGAGAGTTCGTGTCCGGTGGTCGGCGGGGTAGGAGGCATGTCCTTTACCGGATAGCCGTCATGATGTGCATGCTGGTGGAGCTTCAGGATGTCTTTCACCAACTGTTCCTCTGCCTGGTAGATGTTGAGTATGGGGACGCCGGAGAGTTGGAACTGGTGGCTGTCTCCCGCCAACACGATGGTTTTCCGCTTTCGGGGGAGGAAGAAAGCGTTGTGCTCCACATAAATCTGTGCCGAGATGAAGTAGTGGGCATACATATCCGGGGTGTCATCTGTCAGTTCGCCGAAGCTATGGAACGTGCGGATGACTGCCATGGGGATCATTCTCTCCAGGATTGTTTTCAGTCCCAGGCTGGTGAGGGTGTTCGCCTCTACGATAGCTATTTCTGGTTGGTGATTCATCATAAGTCTATGGATTCATAAATTGTGCTACTGCTTCTGCGCATCGTTCTCCATCGATTCCTGCCGAGACGATGCCGCCCGCATAACCGGCTCCTTCGCCACAGGGGAAGAGACCGCGTAAGGTGATGTGTTGCAGGGTATCCTTGTCTCGTACGATGCGGACCGGAGAAGAGGTACGGGTTTCTACCCCTATCATCACGGCTTCGTTGGTCAGGAAACCGTGGCTGCTGCGCCCGAACTGTTGGAAGCCTTGTGACAGTCGTCCGGCAATGAATTCCGGCATCCAGAAATGCAAGGGGGAGGATATCAATCCGGGGCTGTACGAAGACTCCGGCAAGTCGTAACTCAGTTTCTTGCGTGTAAAGTCCACCATGCGTTGTGCGGGTGCCGTTTGGCGTCTGCCTCCTTGCAACCAACACTGGCGTTCCAACTCTTCCTGGAAGTGCAGCACAGCCAGTTCGGGGAAGGTTTCTTCTGCTTCATTGTTTACCGTTAACCGTTTATCGTTGATGATGTCTTCCGGTTGTATCTCCACCACCATTCCCGAGTTACTCCAACGTGATCCGCGGTTAGAAGGAGACATTCCGTTTACTACAACTTGTTCCGGTCCGCTGGCGGCAGGAACAATGAAACCGCCGGGACACATACAGAAGCTATAAACTCCTCTGCCTTCAGCTTGTGTCACGAAGCTGTATTCGGCAGCAGGAAGGTATTTCCCCCGCCCGTTCTTATTGTGGTATTGTATCTGGTCGATCAGCATCTGCGGATGTTCCAAACGGACGCCGACAGCAATGCCTTTGGCTTCGATAGGGATTTGCCGGTCATGGAGGTAGCGATACACATCCCGGGCGGAATGACCGGTTGCCAGGATGACCGGTCCCAGAAAGTTCTCGCCCGTATTCGTTTCGACACCTACGACTTCCCCGTTCCGGATGACCAAGGCATCCATTCGTGTCTCGAAATGGACCTCCCCACCACAGCGGATAATCTGTTCGCGGATATTCTCGATCACGCGCGGCAACTTGTCCGTACCGATATGCGGATGGGCGTCCGCCAAAATCGAAGTGCTCGCCCCGAACTGGCAAAAGACATTCAGAATCTTGTCGACCGAACCTCGTTTCTTGCTGCGGGTGTAAAGTTTGCCGTCAGAATAGGCACCGGCTCCCCCTTCACCGAAACTATAGTTGGACTCTCCGTCCACCTTATGCTCACGGCTGATCAGAGCGATATCCTTTTTACGTTCGCGCACGTTCTTTCCACGTTCGATCACGATCGGACGTAGGCCGAGCTCAATCAGACGAAGAGCGGCAAACAAACCACCCGGCCCCGCTCCTACCACCACGACAGGCTTCCCTGCTGATACGTCTTTATATTCCACCAATTGAAATTCTGGTTCATCTGGCTGCTCATTGATAAAAGCACGCAGTTTTACATTCACATAGATCGTACGCTGACGTGCATCGATAGAACGTTTTAGTACCCGAACGGTGTGGATGTACGGGACAGATATTCCCGTCTCGCGAGCCACCACCTGCTTCAGCGACTGTTCGCTGACTGCTTCTTCAGGCAATATACGGAGTTGTAATTCTTGTATCATTGTTACTTCTTTAAATTCAAACAAAAAATCAAACCGGCTTGCGCCCTGTATCCGCTCCAATCCACTTTGAAAGTCGATGGAAAATCTGGATTCCGACTCTGATGCTCCTGCATCACAGCATCCCATTCATAAGCGATACTCATGTTTAATGCAACATAGCGGCATAGGCTAAACTTGATGCCAAAAGTAGGCTCCACAAAGAAATTCCTGCCGGAAAAAGTATTATCCTTCCGGTATCCAACTTCCGGGTCGGACTCGACGAACAGGCGGTTTATCTCGTTCACCTTGTTCAGCACAAAACCAGTCGAGAGCCCCACATACGGCTCGAATGTAAAGATACTGACTTTTTCCTTCACCAGACAGAAGTGGTAAAAAGCACCGAGCTTATATCCTTTGTTACGCAGCTCGTAGTCGCAAGAGCCGGAATAATCCGTTACTCCATTCTTGCCCGCCGTATTCATATAGTTAAAAAGAACTCCCACATGATGGCGCCGCCATTCGACTCCGACACGGGCATCCTGCGTCACATAACCGGGGAAATTATCTGTAACCTGTACATTGGTAACAGGAAGCATCTGATTTTTCAATATATCTTTCATATCGGACATCTGATACGAACCGTGACCGATATTATATTCGATTGTCAACGACTGAGCCTGCCCGAAACGGTCGAAAAAGAACAGAATGGCTATAAATAACAATACCTTTTTCATATATTCGGACAGTTTTCGAGGTTAAACGAATAATTCGCATTCTTATAACCCCAGTCACCGACGGGAGAAAAACGCAATTCAACCACACGCACTTCCTGCCCGGCAAGAGAAAATTCCGCAATGCCGTCCGTCACCTTCTCCGCCACGATTTCACCACCATAGACGACATCGACTGCCGAATGGTAAGGATATGTCCAGGACAAGCGTATGCGATCTTCCTTCATATATTCTACCTGCACCTCTGGTTCAGCTTGCTCCAAATCAAGCGATCCAAGCGAACGGGGACGGTCGGCTTCCGACTTGAAATAAATATAGACCTTATATACCCCCTTCTCCCCAGCATATCGCTTATCGGCATAAAAACATTTGTCGAAATCCGACCTTTGCGTGATATAGGTTGAATGAGCATTCTCGTCAATCGTACTGAACTCTATCTGGTAATGGTCGAATCCGGCACGGAGTGCCCCGTCTACCTCCCAAAATATTTCGATCAGTCCTTCTTCATTCACACGATGCCGCAAAGAGAACTCCGACTCGGTACGCGCGTTTATCTTGAGAGGCCAACTACGCTTTTCCACATATCGCTCGGCCCCGACCTGTCCGGCAACCGTCCCATTATTCGTCCGGGCGAAAACCTCACACGACAACTCATAAGAGCCATTCGGAATCAGATCCACATCCAGCATGAAATCACATCGTGTCCCATCGCTTTCCCATTCCATCTCTCCAATGCGGACGATCTGCTTCTCAACCTCAAATCCGAGCAACGGACTGATTTGGCAAGCAGCATTACCACTATGTTCCACCACAAAGATTTTGTTTTCCAAATCATGGATAAACGGACCATAGAAGTCCACACTCATCGCAACCGAATCAGCCTGCCACTTTTCAAAATCCATAAAATTCTCCCCCAGCCGATACTCGCAGCTTGTAAACAAGAAGAAAACACTTACAAATAGATAAACAACACTTTTATTCATATACATATAAACTTATCCGAACAATTGCCGGAAAGCCTCTTCCACCTTGCGCACTTGCACGATTTGCATCTTGCATTTGGATGTGTCGAAACCTTTCAGGTTATTGTGCGGGATGATAATGCGCGAGAAACCCAATTTTTCCGCTTCTAGGATGCGCTGCTCGATACGGTTCACCGGACGGATCTCTCCCGAAAGCCCCACCTCGCCACACATCGAGATACCCGGCTCGATCGAAATGTCGAGGCTAGAAGAAAGAATTGCACTGATCACCGCCAAGTCGATCGCCGGATCATTCACCTTCAGCCCACCAGCAATATTCAAAAAGACATCTTTCTGAACCAGCTTAAATCCGGCACGCTTTTCGAGCACCGCGAGCAACATGTTCATACGCCTAAGATCGAATCCTGTCGCGCTACGCTGAGGCGTCCCATAGACAGCAGAACTCACCAACGCCTGTGTTTCGATCAGGAAGGGACGGATCCCCTCGATCGCAGCCGCGATCGCCACGCCGCTCAATCCCTCATGATTCTGCGTTAGGAGTAGTTCTGAAGGGTTACTGACTTCGCGAAGACCATCCTGGCGCATCTCGTAAATACCTAATTCCGCCGTGCTTCCGAAACGGTTCTTGATGCTGCGGAGGATACGATACATATAATGCTGGTCACCCTCAAATTGAAGTACGGTGTCAACGATATGTTCCAACACCTTCGGCCCGGCAATACTCCCTTCCTTATTGATATGGCCGATCAGAAGGACAGGTGTGCCGCTCTCCTTCGCATATTTCAGAATAGCCGCACTGCACTCGCGTACCTGCGAAACACTTCCGGGAGAAGATTCGACCACCTCCGTATAAATGGTTTGTATCGAGTCGATAATCAAGAGGTCGGGTTGAACGTTCTTGGTCTGTACGAATATCTGTTCGAGATTGGTCTCACAGAGAATGAAACAATCTGGATTCTCGTGCGCGATGCGGTCGGCACGGAGTTTCAACTGGCGACTGCTCTCCTCGCCGGAGACGTAAAGCGTGCGGAGTCCCTTCAACCCCAAAACGGTTTGCAGGACGAGGGTCGATTTCCCGATACCCGGTTCCCCGCCGATCAAGACCAGTGATCCTTTTACCAGACCGCCGCCAAGAACACGGTTCAACTCCCGGTCTCCGAGGTCGACACGCGTCTCCTCTTCAGAAGTAATATCTCGAAGCAGGACGGGACGCACTTTGCCACCATCCGAAACGCCATAAAGTGCCCGCTTTCCGACCGGTTCCTTTACCACGATCTCCTCAACATACGTGTTCCACTCCCCGCAGGAAGGACATTTCCCGATCCATTTCGGAGAGTCAGCCCCACAGTTGGAGCAAACATATACCGTTTTTGCTTTTACCATTCTCTTATTTATTAATTACATGGACGCTTTGGAGACATAAAAAACATTCCATTTTTTAAGATTATAAAACTGTCAATTCACGGACGAAAAGACGGTTTATTATCCGAAAAGATCAAGCGTCAACTGCTTTTTCTCAGCTTCGAGCTTCCTGAGGTGGCGTTTCCCTTGCGGCGTAATGATTTCCATCTTATCGAAGCGGGTACGGATCACCGTCTCGACCGTGTAGCTGATGTTAACCACTTCACCTAATTCACTCATCTTCCGTTGTATCTCTAGCACACAATCTATACACATACCGCTCTTGAAGGCAATCTTTTCATCGAACATATCTTTCTTGAAATCTTCGTCGCACATGTAAAAGTCGATTGTCTCGCCGCCCTTGTTGTAGATGCCTTTCCAACGGTAACGGGCATCTTTCAGCACAGGTGAGATGATTTCTATCGTTGCTTTGTTGTCTTTAACAGGAGGCAATTCGTCGGAACGGAGGATGTAATAGTCAAACTGTTCGCGTTTGACCTCCAACGATCCCGAACGGCTGCGGTTATTTTCGTTCAGTTCGCGTAAAGTGAACTTTGTCACCTTCGGATAACCGCGTACAGCTTCGTAAAAGTTCGATTTGCATTTACAAAAACGCGGCGATGCACTGAGCAGTTCCACCAACTCGCGCGTCACGGTAATACCGGGTATTTTTTTTCTCAAATTACTACGCAATAAGGCAATTTCGCGCTGCATCTTTTCCTCGTCGGCCACCGAACGGTCCACAACCGGTTGTCCACCGACCAAAAGGGACGGACGCGTCCATACCTGCATGAACAAGTTAAGGAGAACAGAGATCAGGCGGCTGTTTTCACCTGCCACCGACCAGATTTCGCGAAAGCCCTCCTGTTGGGCAAAAGACTCGCAATAGACAGTCATTTTGATATCCAACATGTCTGCTAACGTCCGAACAAGCGAGAGTACCTCCTTTTCTGAACGATGTTTGATCATGGCATCCATGTAGTTTGACTTATCATTGAAGTAGTACCGCAGTTCGAGTTTGTTATCAAACTTTATCATAACTTACTCTGTTTTGGGTTTTCGATCGAAGAACGGGTTTTTCGAGGACGCACTTACCGGAATCGCCATCACACATTTGCAGTCGCCCAACATTCCCAAACGCTGTGCAGCCATACCGGCACTGAACATCACACGTGTATCCAGGCGCAAATCCGACGCCGTGGCACAAGCCGAACCGACCGCAATGCCCAAGTCCACCGAATTAATCGCACAAGGGACGGCTTCCGGCTTCTCCACACAAGTCGGAAACCCGCAGTGCGCGCAATTCAAACCCTGAACCTGCTGGCGCGTACCAGCAATCATGATGGCTTCAGCCTGAAGAATATTGTCAGCATCACGCAAAAAGAATTTTAAACCGGTTTCGCCGGACATGATGACAAGCTCTTCGGAAAGGCGTTTGATATCTTCATCCGTCACCATCGCCACTTCAATAATATCGATGCCTTTCCCTTTCGGAGCTGTCCGAGCGGCTGTCATCATCTGACGAACAGCCTGTAACACATACTCGTGTCGTATTTCTCTTTCGTTCTGTATCATTTTATATTGGTTTAGCACGAACAAAGATAATAATTACTCGTTTTATAGCTCAAGATTTGTCATCTTTTCTGTAACATCAAATGGATAGTCGGGGTATTCGTAAATACTGAAACGAGGTTCAGTCCCCCCCTCGGAATAATTCCAAATACTGATATACTCCCGCACATCTTCACCCATATCCTGTAATTGGCGCAGGTAGGCGGCGACGGACTTGTTCTCGACGATGTAGACTTCTCCTATCCGATCGATAATCGGGCTGTGACGGCGTCCGGTGTCGTGGTCGAATTTCAGGATACGCTTTCCCTCTGCTGTCAAACCGACCGTCCGAAAAGTCATGCTTTTGCCGATGGCTGGAAGATTCAACACACTGCGGTCGGTGGCAGCAAAAAGAAGATGGTTCTCTTTCAAAAAACCGGACAATTTCTTTCCTAAGGGTCGCTCATAGCGGATCAGCCGATACAGTTCCTTCTGCTTCTCTTTGGGGATAAGGCCGAAAACTTTCTCTTCTTGCTGTTCCTGTAAAGAACGGCTATTAGGAGCGAACACGGCATAGTTCTCGTGAAAACCCTTAACCGAAAAAGTGTAATAGCACACCACCCCCATCGCATTCAACGTCTGACGAAGTTTTGCCGTATGCCCACGCCGAGAAGCGGCAACGGTGTAGACCAACTGGTTAGTGATGATCCAACCGGCGGAGAGAATCGCCTCGATCGCCTTTTTTGCTTCCGGCGTGACCTCCAACGGGGATTGAAAATGTGTCTGGATAATAAACTGCGTAACACCGACACGTGAGGCTTTATCTTTGAAACTCCTCAAGATGTCGACTAGTTCGTCCGTGATTCTGAGAGGCAAGTAGGCAAGCAGGCGAGAACCCAAGCGGACCCGTTGTAACTCAGCGTACTTCTCCCCTTCGGGACGACTCTCGTTGGCTTTTCGTTTCCGGACCGCCATCTTATAGACAGCATCAAGTATGTTGCGGAGCGTCGCGTTCTGACTCATCAACGCGTCGCCTCCAGTAATCAAGATATCCCTAAGCTGCGCATCCTCTTCAAAATAGCGCATCAACCGACGCAGTTTCTTATCCCATGTTTCCTTTGGTTTCAAAGATTCGAAATCAAAATTCAAGCGCTCGCTCTGGAAATCATACATCCGCTGGCAGGAAGCGCACAGCCCGCCACAGGCACGCCCCATCGAATCGGGGATTAAGATCGCTACTTCCGGATAACGACGGTGTATGTTGTGTCCTTCCGGCAACAACCATCCTGCAGCATTTGGCTGTCCGGACACGACAATGTCTTCTTTCTCCCACGCCTTGATCCGGCCGTATGTATCGACCAGCTCTTCCGAATAAAGGATATAAGAGCGGATAGTTGCATCGTCATATCCGCTTGTATTCGTGTTCAGCAGGGAAAGGTAATAAGGAGTCACAAAAAACGGCATGCCTTTCTTACGGGCACGTGCCAACAGGTCCATCGTTCCAGCCGACAGGGAACCGCCAAGGAAATAGTTCAGTTCCGTCGGGCTTTTGAAAGCCATCGCAAGATGGAAACGGCCAGTATTCCACCATTCCTGCACTTTGACGTATTTCTCGGCATAGCTCATCCCTTCCGTAAACTGGAACCGAGAGGTCGGGGCATGACGCCGTTCGATCTTACGTATCAACCCGGCAATGATTCGCTCTTTGTTGGAGTGACGGATCGCCATCACCTCCTCGTCCAGTCCGGTCGGCCAACGGTTCATCTGCCGTTTGACAAGCGAACGGTCCGGAACGATTTCCTCCGGCTTCTCCAGCAATTCGAATTGCCGGTACAGGTCGATAAAGAAGTCCGGCGAAACATCTTCCTCCAGCTTCCCGGCCAGGAACTGCCACAGGCAGGTAATCGTCCATACCGGTATCTCCTCACCTGTTGAAAGCTCGGAGACCATCATACCGTCATGTTCGATCAACAGAAGAATACGCTTCGCCACGGCATTTCCCATATTGCTCCCGCCAACCGTCCTGTCAATACGGGAAGAAACAAAAGAGCGCAAGGCTTCTTTAAAAAGCGCTGCGCTCTCACTTTCTTCCGCCATCGTTACCAGTTGGGGAAAATCTTTTTTAAATGCTTTTGTCAATTGCGAAATGTCATACGAAAGTAATCTTCTTTTAATCATAAGCAAATACTTTTGAGGAAGGATTATTGAATGTTATTTTGAAGTCATTTGTCTACAAATATAACATTTTTCTCTAACCATCAAAAGCATGTTACTTATAAAACATCTTAAAAGTCTTACAAATCACAACAAAATGACAAAACAAGGGACCTATTCGCCACCTTTCTGCTACTTCCGCTTCATCTTCACTTCATACAGGTCGTGCCGGCGATCTTTCAAATTGCGAACACTTCCGTACGTGTGCAATTCATTCAGCAAATCGAGATCCACATCCGACACCAGGATCATTTCCGTATTCGGAGTCGCCTCAGCTCTTTTACCGTCTGTCGGAAAAGCAAAATCGCACGGAGTGAAGACACCTGACTGTGCATACTGAATATCCATATTATGGACACGGGGCAAGTTGCCGACACTACCGGCTATGACGACAAAACATTCGTTTTCGATCGCACGTGCCTGCGCGCAAACACGGACACGCGAATAGGCGTTTTGCGTATCGGTCAAGAAGGGTACAAACAGGATCTGCATTCCCTGGTCCGCCATGATACGCGACAATTCCGGAAATTCGACATCGTAACAGATTAGGACACCAATCTTGGCACAGTCCGTTTCGAAAGTCCGCACCATCTTACCTCCGGAAAGTCCCCAGCTCTTCGCTTCATCAGGCGTAATATGAACTTTCTCATATGTCTCATAGCTACCGTCACGGCGACAGAGAAAACCGACGTTATACAACCCGTCGTCTTTGATCAACGGCATGCTCCCGGTAATGATATTGATGTTGTAGCTGATCGCCAAGTTGATGAAACGATTCAGCATCTCGTCCGTGTATTTCGCCAGCTCACGGATCGCTTCCGACTCGCTCATATGGTTGAACTTAGCCATCAAAGGGGCATTGAAGTATTCGGGGAAAAGTATGAAATCGCTCTTGTAATCAGATACGGCATCCACGAAAAATTCCACCTGTTCAAACACATCATCGAGCCCCTTGTAAGGCCGCATCTGCCACTGGACAAGGCCGACGCGAACGGTCGTCTTGGTCGAAACTATTTCTGGAGTCGGCTGATAATAAATGTTGTCCCATTGCAACAGAGTCGCATAATGTTTGGATTCCTCATCGTTCGGCAAATAATTCGTCATCACTTTACGAACATGGAAATCATTCGATATTTGAAAAGTCAGCACCGGATCATAAATTTCTCTTTTACGGACCTTATCAATATATTCCTTCGGGCGCATCGTATCCGCATATTTATGATAATTCGGGATACGTCCGCCGAACATAATCGCTTTCAAATTCAGGCTTTCACACAATTCCTTCCGATAATCATACATACGCCGTGCCAAACGCAGGCCCCGGTAATCGGGATGGATAAAGACCTCTATTCCATACAGGATATTGCCTTTTGGATTATGCGTATTAAAGGTTTCGTTTCCAGTAACAAAGGCGTAAGTATGGTCGTTCTTTACCTTGTCGTAATCGACAATGATAGACAAGGCGCACCCCACGATCTTATCATCCACGACCGTAACCACCTGCCCTTCCGGGAAAATAGTGATTAACTTCTTGATTTGCTCACGTGTCCAAAACACATCCGAGCCGTCTGAATAAACTCTTGTAAAAGATTGAGATAATTGTCGGTAGTCCGCCATCTGCAAAGTACGGACCTCTACTTTGTTAATCTTAGGAGCATGTTCCATTTCTCATTTCAGTTTTTAAGAACGATGCAAAAGTATAAAAAGTTTCATCTGGATGAAACAAAAATTCCATGATAGCCAAAAAGACGGATGCAAACCTTCTACATCCGTCTTTTCGTCTAAAAGCTTTAGCAACCACCGCCCAACGCCCGGTAGAGAAGGATCTTTTTCCGGCAAAGGTCGGTGATGATGTCGATACGTTCCAATTCGCTATCCAGATAACGTTCATTGGCAGAGAGCACTTCGAGGAAGCCGACATAATTCAATTTGAAAAGTTCATTGGCATTGGTGACCGAACGTTGGTGAGCTACGGTCTCCACTTCTTTCAGGCGGACACGCTCCACTTGGTTTAGACCGGCACAATACAAATCCAATACTTCCGTATAGGCCTTCAAGGCCGTTTCGTGATATTGCGACAAGGCAATCCGTTGCGAAGCACGCGCCTCGTTCCACATCGAACGAATCTGGTTCCGCTGGAAGACTGGTGCAGTAATTCCTGCTGCCAAATCGTAAACCAGCGAAGCAGGCGCTGTGAACCATTTGCCAAGATCAAAGCTATTGAAGCCGCCTCCCGCACCCAACACCAACGAAGGATAGAAGGCTGCTTTAGCCGCCATTACATCCGCCTTTGAAGCCAGCAATTCCATCTCGGCGGCCCGTACGTCGGGACGTAAGGTCAGCATGTTCGCCGGAACACCGTCTGATAGCGGGAAAGGGATCTGACGCAGCTCTTCAAAACTCATACGCCTGATTTCAAACGGAAAGACACCTAACAGGCAGGCTATCGCACGCTCTTTCTCCCCGATCAGTTGGTCATTTTCCAACAGTTTGCTTTCTATCAGTAGCATACGGGCATGAAACTGGTCGACAGCCAACTGCGTCTCGGCCCCCTCCTTCTTCAGCTGGCGAGTTAGCTCATACGAACGTTTGGAACTGATATGGGCTTCTTCCAAGACATCCCGACGTTTATCCAAACCGATCAGTTCATAATAGTGGACAGCCAATTCGGATATCAGGACCGACTGCGCAAAACGGGTTGCCTCAACCGAAGCCATCCAACGAGCTACAGCCGCCTGTTTCTTACGTGTCAGCTTCCCCCATATATCCGCTTCCCACTGGAAATTCAGGAAAAGTCCGAAATCACGGTAAGGGTCCGGGATATGTTTGTCTTTCGCCAAGGAAGGAACATTAGTCTCGCTATTCCCCACTCCGTCCATCGTATATTCGCCGAAACGGTTGACCGAAGTCCCGATGCCGAGGCTAACTTCAGGCAATAGCAAGCCTTTTGCCCGTTGCAGGTTGGCCCGGCTCATTGTCACCCGTTCCATGCTTTGCTTGAACGAATAGTTATTCTGCAAAGCGACCTCCACATATCCTTGTAAGATGGAATCCTGGAAAAACACATTCCACTCCAACGGCTTTACAAATGCAGTGTCATAGGTATGCCCATCTCCTTCTGGCAGTACGGCACGTTCCCCATCCGGAGAGAGCTGCGGAGCCTTGCAAGCTGTAAGGCCGATCGCGGCCCACAAGCCAACTGTAGCAATTATCTTAAAACTCATATTCTTCTTCATTTGCTTTTTGTTTCTTTTCCTTTAAGTAAGTTGCCAACGATTCAAATATCACATAAAGCCCCGGTATCAGGAAGATCCCCACGAACGTACCGATCAGCATACCTCCGGCCGCCGCCGTCCCGATGGAACGATTGCCCAAAGCACCAGCGCCACTGGCTACCGCCAACGGGATCAAACCGCTGATAAAAGCAAAAGAAGTCATCAGAATCGGACGCAAACGGCTGGTTGCCCCTTGGATGGCCGCTCCCATAATGCTGACGCCTTCCTTGCGGCACTGGTTCGCCACCTCGATAATCAGGATCGCATTCTTACCTAAGAGGCCGATCAGCATCACGAGTGCCACCTGAGCATAAATATTATTCTCCAGTCCCACCGCATATAGTAAAAGGAATGATCCGAACACACCTGCCGGAAGCGAGAGGATAACCGGAAGCGGCAGCAAAAGGCTTTCATACTGGGCCGCCAGAAGAAGATAGACAAAGACCAGACAGATCGCGAAAATAACCAAGGATTGTCCACCGGATTCTTTCTCCTCACGGGCAACGCCGGACCATTCTATATCGTAGCCTCTCGGCAACACTTCGGCAGCAATCTCCTCTACGGCTTCCAAGGCTTCACCCGAGCTGACTCCCGGTGCTTGTTCACCGGTAATCATGGCCGAAGTAAACAGGTTATAACGGGTAATCTGACTCGGACCATACACGCGCTCCATTGTCATGAAGTTGGAATACGGAACCATGTTCCCCTCTTTATTTTTAGCATACAAACCGAACAGATCCTCCGGATTCATACGATATTCGGGAGCAGCCTGCAACATCACCTTGTACATTTGCCCGAAACGGACGAAGTTGGAAGAATAGAAACTCCCGACGTATGATTGCAAAGTTTCCATCGACTCGTTCACATCAATTCCCAGTTTTGCCGCTTTGGCCAGATCGACCCGCAACAGATATTGCGGGAAGTTCGGATTGAAACCGGATGTGACACCCGACAAACGAGGATCGGCATTCAGCTTGGCCACAAACGATTTGGCCACTTCGTCCAACTCGGCAAATGTCCCGGCAGTCTTATCCTGCAAACGAAGTTCGAAACCGCTGGCATTACCGAAACCGGGAACCGTCGGTGGAAGGAAGAACTGGATATCCGCATCCTTGATATGCGACACGCGGTCAGCATAGACGCGCATCAGTTCCTCGGCCGTCTGCTCGCGTTCGTTCCAAGGCTTCAAGTTGATCATCCCCATGCCAAAACTGGCTCCTTCCGTTTCCGTCATCAAGCTGTAGCCTGCCAATGTGGAAACCGTTTCCACTTCTTCCAACGGCAACAGAGCGGCCTGCACTTTGCTCAAAGCAGCTTCCGAACGTTCGAGAGTCGCTCCGGGAGGCGCATCGACATTCACATAGATCATTCCCTGGTCTTCATTAGGGATAAAACCCGAAGGCAACACAAACGTCATACCCCATGTTGCCAGACAGAAAATAATCAACGACGCATAGGTCAGGAAACGCCTGTTCAGGAACAAACGCAGATTGATCTTATAACGGCGTTCCAGATGATCGTAGCGCTTATTGAATCCGTCGAAGAAACGCGCCAACAAACTTTTCTTCACCTTTTTGTCATGCGAGACAGGCGTCAGCATCAAGGCGCAGAGTGCGGGAGACAGCGTCAAGGCATTCACGCCCGAAATAACAATCGCCACCGCCAATGTCAACGAGAACTGCCGATAGAAAATACCGACCGTACCGGACATAAAACCTACCGGAACGAACACGGCAGACATCACCAAAGTAATGGCAATAATCGCCCCGCCGATTTCACGAATGGCGG
>ENA-OPCB01001309-OPCB01001309.1-human-gut-metagenome-genome-assembly--contig:-NODE-1309-length-15084-cov-2.424246_pt1 | contig 15084 bp, 10 predicted proteins | sample MGYA00241561_ERZ501473 | MGnify/ENA primary metagenome ERZ501473 (study PRJEB25962, sample SAMEA2042519) | human gut metagenome | biome: human gut; feature: human-associated habitat; material: faeces... | reverse complement strand
ATCTCCTCATGTCTCGGGAGAACTATCATACCACCCGGATGCTGACCCGTAGTTCTTCTGACACCAGTACATCCAAGAGCCAGACGCTCCATCTCACACCTTCTCTTTGTAACTGTTGCATTCTCCTCAGCGTACTTCTTCGCGGATTTCTCATCCATTCCGGATGCCTTGGCCTCCGCCATAAGCTCCTCTTTGGAGTGATCCTTGAAATAATTGTACACATATCCAAATGCTGTCTTTTCCGCAACACCACCTACGGTTCCCGCCTTGATTGCCTTGCCCTTGCCGAAGAGTACCTCGGTGTATGCATGTGCCTTCGACTGATACTCACCCGAGAAGTTCAGATCGATATCAGGCTCCTTGTCTCCGTTGAATCCAAGGAATGTCTCGAATGGTATATCGTGTCCTTCCTTTATAAGCGGTGTTCCACAATTCGGACAGTCTCTGTCCGGCATATCACATCCGCTCATTCCCGAATACGACTTTACAAGCTCTGAATCAAAATCCACATAATGACAGTTGCTGCAGATATAATGCGGGCTCAGCGGATTTACTTCCGTGATTCCTGCCATGGTTGCTACAAAGGACGATCCTACGGATCCTCGTGAACCTACCAGATACCCATCCTCATTTGATTTCCACACCAGTTTCTGTGCAATGATGTACATAACGGCAAATCCATTGGATATAATGGAATTCAATTCACGTTCCAACCGCTCAACTACCACCGGCGGAAGTTCTTCGCCATAAATCTCATGAGCTCTTGTATAACAGATTTCACGCAGCATGCCATCCGAATTTTCAATAACGGGCGGACACTTATCCGGTCTGACCGGTGAGATTTTCTCACACATATTTGCAATCTTATTTGTATTTTCAATGACTACTTCTTCCGCTTTTTCACTGCCCAGATATTCAAATTCTTTCAACATTTCCTCTGTTGTGCGAAGAAAAAGCGGTGCCTGCTGATCTGCATCATCAAAGCCCTTGCCTGCCATAATGATACTGCGATATATGGAATCTTCCGGATCCAGAAAGTGTACGTCACAGGTTGCTACCACAAGTTTATTAAACTGCTCCCCCAGTTCTACAATCTGCCGGTTTATATCCTTCAGATCTTCTTCCGATTCTATCGGTTCCTTATCACTGCGCAGCATAAACGCATTGTTTCCCAGTGGCTGAATTTCCAGATAATCATAGAACTGTACGATTCGTGCCACTTCTTCCTGCGTACTTCCACGCAACAACGTACGATACAACTCTCCCGCCTCACAGGCAGAACCAAGCAGAATTCCTTCCCGATATTTCATAAATTCGCTTTTTGGAATTTTCGGTCGGCGGTTATAATATTTGATATGGGAATCCGATACCAGACGATACAGATTTACTCGACCAATATCGTTCTGCGCCAGCATAATGGCATGGTAACTTGGCAGCTTTCGGATACTCTCCTCCGTATAGCTTTCCATCTGTTCCAGATTTTCCATAGTTTCTATGCCTCGTTCCCGCAGCATTTCCACAAATTTTGTAAATATCTCTGCTGTACAGGCAGCATCATCTACCGCACGATGATGATTTTCCAGAGAAATATTCAGTGCTTTTGCGATTGTATTTAACTTAAATCGATTCAGCGAAGGCAGCAGAACACGGGCTAAAGCTACCGTATCCAGTACAGTTTTTTCACATTCCAGACCTAACAGATCACAGTTATGCCTGATAAAACTCATATCAAAATCAGCATTATGTGCCACCATAACAGCATTCTGGCAGAATTCCATAAATTGCGGCAAAATCTCATGAATCATCGGCGCATCCAGTACCATATCGTCCGTGATATGAGTCAGCTGCTCAATCTCATATGGAATTGGTACTTTTGGATTGACAAAAGTAGAAAAACGTTCTGTAATGGAACCATTTACCACTTTTACAGCACCAATCTCAATAATTTTATTTTTGGCTGCACTGAATCCTGTTGTTTCCAGATCAAATACAACAAAACTATCTGCAAAGGTCTGCCCCATCGGGTTTTCTACCAGCCCTTTCAGATCGTCCACCAGATAGGCTTCCATACCATAAATGATTTTAAAATCATCATCCTTTCCAATTGCGTGGTTTGCATCCGGAAAAGCCTGTACATCTCCGTGATCGGTGATAGCAAGTGCTTTGTGTCCCCATTTCATGGCACGTTTGATGATATCTTTGACATCAGATACACCATCCATATCGCTCATCTTCGTATGGCAATGCAGTTCCACACGTTTCACCGGACTGGTATCCATACGGGTAGACACAAAGGACGGAATCTTCTTGATACCGATGACAGAACCGATGGTCAGTTCGCTGTCAAACCGGTCAATTGTTGTCACACCTTTGATTTTCAGAAATGCACCTTTCGCAATCCCTCCGTCTTTGATTTCCTTGAGATATTCATCCTTGCAGAACATTTTTACCATGATCGTGTCGGTAAAATCTGTAATAGAAAACATTAAAATAGTTTTCTCTCCACGGATCGGACGCTCGTCCATGGACAGAATCTGTCCACGGATGACAACTTCTCCCATCTCGCCCATAATCTGTTCAATGCGAATCGTCTCTTCTTCGAAATCACGGCCAAATATCACATCCGGATTGTCAGAACGTTTAAAAGAACCCCGCTCCCGGAAATCCCGGCTGCCGCCAAAATTCTTTCGGAAACCACCGTGTTCTTCCTGTTTTGCAGACTTCTTTCCTGCTGGCACGGCTTCCTTTTTGGCCGCCGGAGCTTCCGTCTTCTTTGCCGGAGCTGCTTTCTTCGCAGGCTTTGCAGCAGTCTCCCCGGTCTCCCATGGTACTTCCGATGCACCTGCTTCCTCACTCTCCAGATATTCTCCTTCAGAATGACGTTTTGCACCAAAACTGGACAGACGAATGACATTTTCCACTTCATTCTGCATCTTGAGATCTGCATTTTTCCGGTATTTGGATTCTTTTTTCTCATGAAACTCCATCTGAATCTGCACGGACAGATTACATCGTTCATTGAATATTTTTTCCAGAATGTGATAGATTTCTTCTTCTTTCTGATGCGCCAGTACAGAATCTTCCAGACTGATACGTAATGTGTTTTCCTCCACCACATCTACTTTTGCTTGACGCAGCAGGTTATACTCCAGCAGACTGTATCGATGAAATTCTGTCAGAATACTGCTCCAGTACACATCCAGCAGATTTTTCAGTGTATACTGTTCAGACAGCTGAAAATGTTCAATGATCTTGATATTCATCGTATGATGTGGAAACAGCTGTCGTTTCAGTTCACTTTCCAGAAAATATATTTTTTCTTTTGGCAAAAGTCTGCCGCATCCAAGGTAGATACGCAAAGAGTTTCTCTGTCTCGTTGTGGAAACTTTTGAAACTGTGGCATCATCCAGCATGCCATGCAGATCCGTATCCAGTTTTAACTGTGGAAATACTTCAAAAAAGCTTTTTGCCATTTATCTATTCACTCCAATTGATCAGTTCCTGTCGCAGTGCCTCCAGCAACTCTGCTTCCGGTACTTTTTTTATCACTTCTCCGCGACGGATGATCAGACCTTCCTGTTTTCCACCGCAGATACCAAGATCCGCTTCTTTCGCTTCCCCGGGTCCGTTTACCACGCAGCCCATTACAGCCACTTTTATATTCAGTGGAAATTCTGCCACCATGGTTTCTACTTTATTTGCCAGACTGATCAGATCCAGACTGGTACGTCCACAGGTCGGACAAGAAACAATCTCTATGCCACCGTTTCTCAGCCCCAGTGTTTTCAGAATCAGCTTGGCTGATTTGATTTCTTCCACCGGATCTCCGGTCAGAGATACACGGATTGTATCGCCAATCCCCTGATTTAGGATCAGTGCCAGACCGATGGAGGATTTGATATTTCCGCTGATGATTGTTCCAGACTCCGTGATTCCCACATGCAGCGGATAATCCGTCTGTTTTGAAATCAGTTCATGTGCTTTCACACACATCATAACATCTGAGGATTTGATGCTGATAACCAGATTATCATAGCCAAAATCCTCAATCATTTTCACTTTATCCAGTGCACTCTCTACGATTCCTTCTGCTGTCACACCATGATATTTCTCTACCAGTTCTTTTTCCAGTGAACCACTGTTTACACCGACACGGATTGGGATATTACGCTCTCTGGCACAATCTACCACTGCTTTGACACGCTCAGCAGAACCAATGTTGCCCGGATTGATACGAATCTTGTCCGCACCGTTTTCCATGGCTGCAATGGCAAGTCTGTAATCAAAATGTATGTCCGCAACAAGTGGAATATGAATCTGTTTTTTGATCTCCTGAAGTGCTTTTGCAGCTTCCATGTCAGGAACGGTACTGCGAATGATCTGACATCCTGCACGCTCCAACTGCAGAATCTGTGCCACAGTCGCTTCCACGTCCTGTGTCTTCGTATTTGTCATGGATTGAATCGCAATAGGATGATTGCCTCCAATGACCACATCACCAATTCGTACTTCTCTTGTAGATTTTCTCTCTGCCATTTTTTTCTCCTCTTAAATGATAAGAAAGCCCTGCTGTACCTGTTTTTCAAAACAGATCAACAGAACATTCCTATCCACTATCATGGTATCAGTTTTCGAATATCATTAAACATAATCAGGATCATCAGACCAAACAGACACAACAAGCCAATAAAATGTACCATGCCTTCTTTGTCCTCGCTGACCCTCTTTCCTCGGATTGCCTCGATCACCAGAAATACCAGACGGCCGCCATCCAGCGCCGGAATCGGAAGAAGGTTCATAACCCCAAGGTTTGCTGACAGCAACAGTGCCAGATTCAATAAGTTCATCCAGACGTAAAAAACACCGTCTGATTTACTCATGTCATAAGTATCCCCGATGGTTTTTACAATTCCCACCGGACCGGACAGATCATTAACGCTGACCTGATGAGTCAGAAGCATTTTCAGACTTCCCACCGTATACTGAATCCAGTATTTTACTTCATACACACTGTATTGCAGCGTCTTTAACGGACCGATTTTGGTATACTCTCCGGAGCCATAGATGCCGTAACGGTAACGACCCTGTTCTTCATCGTAGGTCGGCTGAACTTCCACGGTATTGCGCTCCCCGTTTCTCTCATAAGTCACTTCCACAGTCTCCCCGGCGTGAAACAGGGTATACATGCTGATTTCCTTAAAAAAATGAATGTGCTTATGATTCATTTTTATAATCTCATCACCGGCCTGCAGTCCTGCTGCCTGTGCACCGTATCCGTCTTCCACCTGTGCCACTATCGGTGCGGAAATTCCGATATTTCCGAGAATGATCACTGCCAGTACAAATGCCATGATAAAATTAAACACCGGTCCGGCAGCAACCACGCTGATGCGCGCCCAGACCGATTTTTTCTGAAAAGAACGGTCATCATTACTCTGACTGTCCTCCCCCTCCATCATACAGGCGCCGCCAAAGGGCAACAGCTTAATGGAATATTTTGTCTCTCCCTTTGTGAAACCGACAATGGTCGGACCAAGTCCCAGTGAAAACTCATTCACCCGGATACCGTTGGCTTTTGCCAGAAGAAAATGTCCCAGCTCATGGAACAGAATAATTGCACTGAACAGCAAGATCGCTATGATATATTTTATGATCACCCTACCACCTGCTTTCTATCCATTCATATACCGCTGCCTCCGTTGCCAGAATCTCGTCTACCGACGGATGTTTGATATATGTAATTTCCTCCATTGCAGATGCGATAATATCCGGAATATCCAAAAATGCGATTCTGCGTTCCAAAAACATTGCCACTGCTTTCTCGTTGGCTGCATTAAATACCGTCGGGATATTGCCACTGCGCCGCATTGCCTCCAAAGCGAATTTCAGTCCTTCGAAGGTCTCCATATCCGGTGCTTCAAATGTCATCTGCCCCAGTTTGTAAAAATCAAGACGCATCCCCCGCAGGAACCGTCGTTCCGGATAATACAGTGCATACTGGATCGGAAGCTTCATATCCGGTGTGCCAAGCTGTGCAATGATGGCACCATCTTCATACTGCACCATGGAATGGATCACGCTCTGCGGATGCACGACTACCTGAATCTGGTCAAGTTCCACGTCAAACAGCCACTTTGCCTCCATAACTTCCAGACCTTTGTTTACCAAAGTAGCGGAATCAATCGTAATCTTTCTTCCCATCACCCAGTTCGGATGCTTCAGGGCGTCTTCCAGACGCACCTGTGAAAGCTCTTCTCTGCTCATTCCGCGAAACGGTCCACCGGATGCAGTCAGCAGAATCTTATCAATCTTATTTCCATGTTCTTTCTCTCCATTCAGAGATTGGAAAATTGCACTATGTTCACTGTCCACCGGAAGAATACGGACACCACATTTTTTTGCCAATGGCATAATGATATGTCCGGCTGTCACAAGCGTCTCTTTATTTGCCAAAGCAATATCCTTGCCGGCTTCAATTGCGGCAATGGTCGGACGGATCCCAAGCATGCCAACAATGGCTGTCACAAGCACTTCTGCTTTTTTTTCACAGGCTACTGCCATCAGTCCGTCCATACCGGACAGAACAGGGATATTCAGATCACTGATCCGTAATGCCAGCTCCTTCGCTTTTTCTTCTGTCTTTACCGCTGCGAGAGCCGGCCTGAATTCACGAATCTGCTGCTCCAGCAGATCGATATTATCACCGGCTGATAAAGCAGTTACTTTGATATCCTGCTGTGCACGCACAACCTCCAGTGTCTGAGTACCGATTGAACCGGTAGAACCCAGAATCGCTATATATTTCATATTTATATTTCCTTCCATGAAAGTTAGTAGTTAAATGGCAAGCTGTAACAGATTACCGGTCAGATAAAAAATAATCGGTGCGGTAAAGATCACACTGTCAAAACGGTCCAGGATACCTCCATGACCCGGAATCAGCTTTCCGTAATCTTTGATTTCAAAATTACGTTTGATAGCAGATGCTGCCAGATCGCCAACCATTGAGATCAGCGCGCCTGCCGCACAGATACCCGCCATCATAAAAATATATGGCGCATCCACATCCATAGAACCCCGGAAAAGAAATCCGTAAATAATCGTCAGCAGTGCAGCTCCTATTACACCACCTACAGCACCTTCCACTGATTTTTTAGGACTTAACACAGGTGCCATCTTATGTTTTCCGAACAACATACCCACGCAGTATGCACAGGTATCGCAGCCCCAGGAACAAAGGAAAATCAACCATACGAGGTACTTTCCGCCTTCCAGAGAGCGTGTCTCATAAATGCAGGACAGCATTACTGCCACATAGAATACTCCGAAAAAAGCTGCAATGATCTGGTTTGCATGAAACTTCGGATAGCCAAATACAAATACACACATGCACACGATCAGCAGTGCCATCACAAACATCATACTATCCGGTATAAAATCAAATACCAGATTCAGATAATATACAATGGCAGCCACATATCCGACGATACCCGGTGCACTTTTCTCAATACCGAATACACGGTACAGTTCAAACAGTCCGATCAGTGAGATTATGCCCAGTACTGTCAGCAGCAGATAGCCGCCGTGAATAATAAATAACAACGCCAGCAGTACCAGCACGATACCACTCAACAGTCTTGTCTTAAACATATTTTTTTCCTCTCTTATGTTCAGGTATTTTCTTAGAAATCCCTTTTATGCTTTTACTTTTCCATAACGGCGATCACGGCTGGTATAAGCCTCCAGTGCCTTCACCAGTTCTGCTTTATCAAACTTCGGCCACGGCACATCCGTAAAGTAAAATTCACTGTACGCATGCTGCCACATCAGATAATTAGACAATCTCTGTTCTCCGCTGGTACGGATCATCAGATCCGGATCAGGAATTCCGTCAGTATCCAGATAGCTGGAAAAGTGTGATTCATCCACATCCTCCAGTGCAAACTTTCCTTCTTTATAGTCCTGCATCATCCGACGCATACCGCGCAGCATCTCATCCCTGCTGCCATAGTTAATGGCGATTTGGAACTGCAGACCGGTATTTTTCGCAGTATCTTCCTCCAATACACGGATGCTCTCCCGGAGATCCTCTGCCAGTCCGGTCTTATCTCCGATGACACGCACACGGGTATTATTATTCATTGCCTTCCCATAGCAGATTTTGATATATTTGCGAAACAAAAACATCAGCGTTTTTACTTCTGTTTCCGGACGGCTCCAGTTCTCCGTGGAAAATGCATACACGGTCAGATATTTAATTCCAAGTGCATCCGCATCCTCACAGATATCCATAAGTACATCTGCTCCTTTGGAATGTCCATAAGTCCGGGGCATACCCTTGGATTTCGCCCAGCGTCCATTTCCATCCATAATGATTGAAACATGTGTTGGTATCTTTAACTGTGAAAGTTCCATTTTTTCCCCTTTCTCAGAAAAGGACATAGCCTGCGCCATGTCCCCATCCTCTCATCTCAGTCTGTTATATTCTGCTTATACAGTCATGATTTCTTTTGTTTTCTCAGCGATCGCACCATCAATCTCAGCGATAAATTTATCTGTCAGTTTCTGAACCTGCTCTTCCAGATCTTTAATCTCATCCTCAGAAACATCGCCGCCTTTACCCATTTTCTTTAATGCATCATTTGCATCACGACGAATGTTCCGAACAGCAACTTTGGCAGCCTCGCCTTTTTTCTTGACATCTTTCGCAAGGTCTTTACGTCTCTCCTCTGTCAGTTCCGGAAATACCAGACGGATGCATTTGCCATCGTTAGTCGGGTTGATGCCAATGTCGGATGTCATAATTGCTTTCTCGATTGCTTTCACCATAGATGCTTCCCATGGCTGGATCATAATCATGCGTGCTTCCGGTACAGATACGTTTGCAACCTGCTGGATAGCTGTCGGTGCACCGTAATAATCTACACGAAGCTGATCCAGAACATGCGGGTTTGCACGGCCTGCACGGATAGAAGTGTACTCATCCAGTAAATTGTTGTAAGATTTCTTCATCTTTGTCTCATAAGGTTTGATTGTCTCGTTTGCCATATTTTAATCCTCCAGATATATTCTTTTTTACCTTCTGTTATATTTTCTGTATTATATTTCCCGGAATACTACTCTATTCTTCTAATACTTATACAGTTACTTTTGTTCCGTTAAAGTCACCGCTGATTGCTTTTACAATGCTGTTTTCTTCGTTTAATCCAAACACATACATCGGCATTTTGTTCTCCATGCTCAGGATGGATGCTGTCAGATCCACAACCGCCAGCTGTTTGTCAATGACTTCCTGAATGCTTACTTCATCGTAACGTTTTGCATCCGGATTTGTCTTCGGATCACTGTCGTATACCCCGTCAATGGCTTTTGCCAGCAGAATTACATCTGCCTCGATTTCAATAGCCCGCAAAACGGTTGCTGTATCTGTAGAGAAGTACGGATGACCAGTTCCTCCTGCAAAAAATACAACCATTCCTTTTTCAAAATATTTATTGACACGGTCTTTTGAGAAAAGTTTTGTAAACGCTCCGCATGCAAACGGTGTCAGGATCTGTGTTTTCATTCCGACAGAACGGAAGATCTCCGATACATAAATGCAGTTCATGACCGTTGCCAGCATTCCGATCTGATCCGCTTTTGTGCGGTCGATATTCTCACTGGAGCGGCCTCTCCAGAAGTTACCGCCGCCGATCACGATGCTGACTTCCAGACCTGCATCGACAATCTCTTTTACCTGTTTTGCTACTTTTGTAACGGTCGGCTCATCAAAGCCCATATGTTTATCACCTGCAAGTGCTTCGCCGCTTAATTTCAATAATACTCTTTTCATTCTGCACCTCAATCTGTTTTTTTGTTTCGAGACAGTTTATGTGTCTGTTTACCTGAAACTTTCTGCTGAGAGTATATCATATTTCCTTTAAAACTACAACTAAGAATTCTCCGAGTACTTCCACGGATTTTTCCTTCGGTCGGCATATTTTTTTGCACCGGAAGAGAACCTCCGCAAATTTTGCTATACTTTTTCCCGCGTTTTTGTTATAATCACGCTTGGTATCCGCACAGCATACGATCTGTTGCCCGTCGGATACCCGGTAACTCAGAAACATAACCTGAATATGGGAGATATCATATGAATGCAACTTTATTTCTGGATGCTGCACTGGACGCACTGCTTGACAGTCTTCGCATGCTTCCCTTTTTATTTGTAGCTTTTCTGATCCTGGAAGCCCTCGAACACTATTCCAGTAACCGGCTGACGCATTTCTTTCAGCACAAAAAAGGCGGACCGGCCATCGCATCCCTGCTTGGCTGCATCCCTCAGTGTGGATTTTCCACTCTGATCTCAAGCCTTTACTGCGGAGGCATTGTCACAGTCGGAACCTTGATTGCTGTATACTTATCCACTTCGGATGAAGCGATCCTGATCCTTCTTGCACATCCGGATCGGGCCGGTGTGGTCGGAAAGCTTCTGCTCGCCAAACTGATCATCGCCATTCCTGCCGGATATCTGGTTGATTTTATCTGGAACAGATGGAGACATCCTCAGAAACACGTCGAGGATCTCTGTGACCACTGCGGATGTCACGATCATCACGGTATTATAAGGCCGGCACTGAATCACACGTTAAAGCTTTTTGCTTTTATCCTTGTGTTCAATGCCGTTCTGAATCTTCTGCTCGAAGGGATCGGGCTGGAATCACTCTCGAAAGCCCTGCTTGGCGGGACTGTCTTCCAGCCGTTTCTGACTGCACTGCTTGGGCTGATTCCGAACTGTGCAGCTTCTATCCTGATCACGCAGCTCTTCCTGGAAGGTGCGATCAGTTTTGGTTCTGCCGTTGCCGGTCTGTGCACCGGTGCCGGGATTGGACTTGTAGTCTTGTTTAAGACCAGTCGGAATAAAAAAGAATGTTTTGCCATTACCGGTATTCTCTATCTGATCGCTGTGATCGCCGGAATGATCCTGCAGCTGATCGGATAAAGAATCCGCATCCGCTTACAGGCACTCTGGCTTCTATTTGATGTCCAGTTTGGCAAAAGCCGCCGCAAACGCGTTATTTAACGGTTCGGCGGCTTCTTTTTGCTGTTTTTTCAGATAACTCTGCACATCCCGTTTGCTGACACCTGCTCCTTCCTTTTCTCTTCGGTTTTTAAATGCTGAAAGTTTCTCTTTGTATCCGCATTTACAGATAAATGTCTGATCTTCTCCTTTTCCGTACAGTTCCATCTTTTTATGGCATTTCGGGCATCTCGCATTGGATGTTCTGGAAAGAGTTTCCCGATAGCCGCATTCCCTGTCCTGACATACCAGCATTTTGCTGTTCTTTCCATTGACCGCAAGCAGTCTTTTGCCGCACTGCGGGCATTTCTTGTTGGTCAGGTTATCGTGGCGGAAGGTCTGTGTGCCTGCCTTGATCTCACGGATCAGTTCTTCGGTATAATCGCTGATTTCTTCAATAAATGCTTTTTCCTGTAAGTTTCCTTTTGCAATGCCGGAAAGTTTCATTTCCCAAGCTGCCGTCAGCTCCGGTTTCTTCAGTTCGGACGGAACCAGCTCCAGCAGCTGTTTTCCTTTTCCGGTCACATGGATCTCATTTCCCTTTTTCTCCATCAGGAAAGAGTTAAACAATTTATCAATGATATCGGCTCTTGTCGCTACCGTACCAAGTCCGCCCGTCTCGCCCAGTGTTTTTGCCGCTTTTGCATCTTTGCTTTCCATGTAGCGGACCGGATTTTCCATGGCGGAGAGCAGCGTTGCCTCCGTAAAATAAGCCGGCGGCGTTGTCTTTCCGGTTGTAACTGTCACTTTTGCGACCGGCATACTATCCCCCTTTTTCACGGATGGCAGCGTCTGTTCTTTCGGTGCCGCTGCCAAATCGTCCGCTTCTTCCCATTCTTCATCCGTTTCAAGATTTTCATAGGCTTCTTTCCAGCCCTGGCTCTTCACAATCTTACCTTTTGCCGTAAAACTCTCTCCTGCCAGCCCGCCGGTAAATACGGTCTGATCATACTCAAATGCCGGAAGCAGTACTGCCAGGAATCTACGTACCACCAGATCATAGACCTTACGCTCTTCGTTCGTCATCGTCTGCAGATCCACAAACTGCTCGGTCGGAATGATTGCATGGTGATCCGTCACTTTTTTATTGTCCACAAAAGAAGCATTTTTGCGGATCGGACGCATGGAAAGGCTTCCTGCCAGTTTACGGTAAGGTCCGACGCTGCATGCCTTTAAACGTTCTTTTAAGGTATCTGCCACATCGGTTGTGATATATCTGGAATCGGTTCGCGGATAGGTCAGCACTTTATGGCTTTCATAGAGACGCTGCATGATATTTAAGGTCTCTTTTGCCGAATATCCAAAACGTTTGTTGGCATCTCTTTGCAGCTCCGTCAGATCATAAAGCCCCGGTGCAAATGTTTTCTTTGCTGTTGTTTTCACCTCTTTGATGATCATTTTTTTGCCGCTTTTGATCTCTGCTTTTACTTTTTTCTCAATTTCATCCATTCTCTGTTTCTGAAATGTGCAGTAACCGGAGCTTTTTGCATCTTTCCAGGTGAAACGCACGCCGCCGGATAAAATCTGCATGCCATAATATTCCTTCGGTACAAAACTGCGGATCTCTTTCTCGCGGTGTGCCACCATCGCAAGCGTCGGTGTCTGGACACGGCCGCAGGACAACTGTGCATTGTATTTGCAGGTCATCGCTCTGGTAGCGTTGATGCCGACCAGCCAGTCTGCTTCTGCCCTGGCTTTTGCCGCATGATAAAGATTGTTGTACGCTCTGCCGTCACGCAGGTTTGCAAATCCTTCGCGGATGGCTTTGTCTGTGACTGAGGAGATCCACAGACGTTTGATCGGCTTTTTGCATTCTGATTTTTCCAAGATCCAGCGTGCTACCAACTCTCCTTCTCTTCCGGCATCGGTCGCAATGATAATCTGATTTACATCCTTGCGGAACAGCTGCTTTTTCACCAGCCCATATTGCTTTGCCGCCTGTCTGATAACAACAAGCTGCATTTTTTCCGGCATCATCGGCAGTGTTTCCATGTCCCATTTGCTGTATTTTTTATCGTATTCTTCCGGATCTGCAAGCGTCACCAGATGTCCCAGTGCCCAGGTTACAATGTACTTGTCCCCCTCGAGTGCTCCAGGAATGTTTTTGCTGCAATGTAAAACTCTTGCAATATCTCTTCCCACAGAAGGTTTTTCTGCGATCACTAATGATTTCATATGCTTCTTCCTCTTTTCTTCTATTTTGTTTTGGGTTTTATCTGATGATCAGTCGCTGTGTATGATATCTGAACTTGTTTGCTTTGTTCCTTGTGCGGACCTGAAATCTATTGTAAACGAAATTTTCTCTCATGTCACGAAGTTTAAGTCGAACATATTTTAGTCGGAGAGTCAAGCGGATACTCTCAATGAAAGCAGGGAACTTGCCTGATTTGATCAAATATCTGACTGTGATATATTTCAGCCTGTTTTCAGTTTTTTATGCTATACTGATGATGCCAGGGTTACAGAATTTCGCAAGTACGCAGTACAGAGCAATTCGTATGGCATCATCAATTATAATGTTCATTCGCAGGCACTGTTTGCAATGTCTGATCTTTTATACACAGGAGGCGATTTTATGCAGATTTTAATTATAGAGGATGAAAAGCGGCTGGCGGATGCACTGGGGCAGATTATGCAGGAAGCCAGATATCAGGCAGATATTGTTTACGATGGCCGGGACGGGCTTGCCTATGCTTCTTCCGGCGATTACGATGTGATCGTGCTGGATGTGATGCTGCCCGGCATGGATGGTTTTGAGGTCGTACATCATCTGCGGGAGTCCAAAATTTCCACACCGGTCATCATGCTGACGGCTCTTGACGATGTAAAAAACAAGATCACAGGCCTCGACAGCGGTGCGGATGACTATATGACAAAACCATTTGTCCCGGAAGAACTTCTTGCAAGGATCCGTGCCCTCTCAAGACGTCAGGGTGAGGTGATTCTGGAAGAACTGACGTTTGATGATCTGACGCTCAATCTCTCCAGCAACGACCTTTCCTGCAAAAACAAATCCATTCATCTTGGATATAAGGAATTTGAAATCCTCAAAATCCTGATGTCTAATCCGAAGATCCTGATTTCAAAAGAAACGCTGATCGTCAAAGTCTGGGGTGCAGAGTCTGCTGCCGAAAGCAACAATGTGGAGGCTTATATTTCGTTCTTACGCAAGAAATTCCACTATCTGGATTCGAAAGTCACGATCGGAACCGTCCGCAAAGTCGGCTACCGGATGGAAAGTGAGGAAACATCATGATCAAAAAACTGCGTCGCAAATTTGTGATCATCAACATGTCCCTGGTTGCCGTGATCCTCTGTGTGGTGCTTGGCATGTTCTGTTTCACCCGTATACATGCTTTTCGTGCTGAAAGTGAAATAGCAATGCGGCAGATGCTGGACAGCTCACGCTCAAAGGAGCCGCCGAAAAATGACACGAAACCTCAGTCTCCAAGTCTTGATTTCGGTCCAGGCGGACGCAATCCGGCATTTAACTCGACCCCGGTTTTTCTGGTCACTCTTGATGAAAACAACGAGATCACGGACACCAACTCCAGCGGCTCCTATACCGTAACGGATCCGCTTTCCGAAGCTGCCGTAAGTGCCGCATTTGCTGTTTCCGAAGATCAGGGGTATCTTTCAGATCTGAAGCTGCGTTTTATCAAGCAGAATACACCGGAAGGCACAAAAATCGCCTTTGCCGATACGGTCCAGGAAACACGTGCTCTTGGCGAGCTTGTCATTCAGTGCGTCATGATGCTTCTGCTTTTTCTGCTCTGTTTTCTTCTGGTCAGCATTTTTCTGGCACGCTGGGCATTAAAACCGGTCGAAAAGGCCTGGGAACAGCAGAATCAGTTTATCGCTGATGCTTCCCATGAGCTGAAAACACCGCTGACTGTAATTCTCGCCAACCTTCGGATTCTGCTCTCACACAAAGATGCCACGATCCGCGATGAACTCCAGTGGGTGGAAAGCACGCAGGAAGAAGCCGGCCGTATGAAAAAGCTTGTAGAAAATCTGCTCTTTCT
>ENA-OPCB01001303-OPCB01001303.1-human-gut-metagenome-genome-assembly--contig:-NODE-1303-length-15127-cov-3.446258_pt1 | contig 15127 bp, 10 predicted proteins | sample MGYA00241561_ERZ501473 | MGnify/ENA primary metagenome ERZ501473 (study PRJEB25962, sample SAMEA2042519) | human gut metagenome | biome: human gut; feature: human-associated habitat; material: faeces... | reverse complement strand
TGAGCAAGAAGCCCCCACTTCAAAATCTGTGATTTAAGTGGTGGGAGCATGTCACTATCAGATTGTGAATCAGCACTTGCTCAGATTGATGATCGGATGTATGCGAAAGAATTTGAGGATGATTACGACGAAGTATTCTGTTATGGTATTTCATTTTTTAAGAAACGGTGTTTAGTGAAAGGGATAAACTGTTAGTAATAATACGATTTGCAGTGTAGATGATAGAACAATTCAGACAGGAGGAAATCATGTCAAAAGTATTCAATACAACTGCTGTATGTATACCGGAAGAACATTATATGGTAGACATTGTGCAGCGTTTGCAGGAGATAAAAGCACTTGTAGATGATGGAAAATACTTTACAATCAATAAAGCGCGTCAGTATGGAAAGACTACGACATTGATCGAGTTAAAGCGATTGCTGGAAGCAGAATATTATGTTGTATTGATGGATTTTCAGACATTCGGCAGTGCTGATTTTGCAAACGAAAATGTTTTTGCACTTTCTTTCTGTCATTCATTTTTACGGCTGTTCAAAAAATGCAAACCGACATTAAATGACGATTTAAAAGAAACGTTGAATGATTTGAAAAATCATGTAGACAACAGATATGATTATTTTACATTAAAACCATTGTTTGAGGGGCTTGGAGATATCTGTCAATTTTCTGATAAGCCGATTGTTTTGATGATCGATGAGGTAGACAGTGCATCGAATAATCAGGTTTTTTTGGATTTTTTAGGACAGCTTCGTGCCCAGTATATCAATCGTTTTCAACAGCCGGCATTCAAATCGGTTATTTTAGCCGGAGTGTATGATGTGAAAAATCTCCGACACAAGATCAGACCGGATGAAGAGCATAAATATAACAGCCCATGGAATATTGCGGCAGATTTTAAAATCGATATGAGCTTTTCGAAAACAGAGATTGCTGGTATGCTTCAGGAATATGAAAAAGATCATCATACTGGAATGAATGTTGATGAAATAGCAATTCTGCTGTATCAGCATACATCAGGATATCCGTTTCTTGTTTCGCGATTATGTCAGATTATGGATGAAGATATTGCTATAAATTATGACGAAAACGGATTGAAAAGTGTGTGGACCAGACAGGGATTTTTTACGGCAGTTCGTATGCTGCTGGCAGAGAAGAATACATTGTTCGAATCATTGAGTGAGAAGCTGAATCGTTACCCGGAATTAAATGATATGTTACAGTCATTATTATTTACCGGAAAAGCAATTGCTTACAATTATTATGAACCGGCGATCAGTGTGGCAACTATGTTTGGATTTGTGAAAAATAATCATGGCGTGCTGGCGATTGCAAATCGTATTTTTGAGACATGGTTATATAATTTATATCTGTCAACTTCAGAAATGCAAAAGCAACAGATTTATTCGGATGCTTTGTTAGATAAAAATCAGTTTATTGTAAATGGACATTTGAATATGCGTCAGATTCTGGAACGTTTTGTAATACATTTTAATGACTTATACGGAGATAGTGATGAGACGTTTATCGAACAGGAAGGTAGAAAATATTTCTTGCTGTATTTACGTCCAATTATCAATGGCACTGGAAATTATTACATTGAAGCGGAAACCCGCGAACAGAAACGGACGGATGTGATTGTGGATTATCGTGGAGAACAGTATATCATTGAAATGAAGATATGGCATGGTCAGGAATATAATACCAGAGGGGAGAAACAGCTGGCAGAATATCTGGATGCCTATCATGTGAACCAGGGATATATGATCAGTTTCAATTTCAATCAGAAAAAAGAAATCGGAGTACATGAGATTCTGATTGATGATAAAAAAATTATTGAAGCAGTGGTATAAAAAATATCGCAAAACCAATTTGTTCAGGTTTTGCGATATTTTTTTGCAACCAACCGGTAAGTTATGACAATATAAAGGTGTAAGGGTAATTAAGATTACCCAGGGAAGACGTCAGAAATGGGAGTTTTAATTAAAAATGGAGAAACAACAGCTGGAAAAATATATCAACGAATATGGCAGAGATATCTACCTGTTTTGCAAACGGCTGACGCAAAATAAAAATACGGCAGATGATCTGTATCAGGAGACATTTTTAAAATTGTGGGAATTGGATAACGTTAACGATACGGAGAATCCCAAAAGCTATCTGCTTGGTATTGCTGTGAATTTGTGGAAAAATCAGTGCCGCAAGCAAATGTGGCGAAAACAGATTGCAGACATTGTACCGGTTTCGGAAGAAAGTCAGATTGAAAATTTTTCGGCAGCAGACAGTGTGGAGGATACGGTGATCTCCAATCAGGAGAAAGTGCTGGTGCAGGATGCCGTAAACCGTTTGCCGGAAAAACTGCGGATAGTGGTGCTTTTGTACTACATGGAAAATCTGAAAGTAGCAGAGATTGCGGAGCAGATGCACGAATCGGTCAGCAGTATAAAAAGTAAACTGATGCGTGCACGGAAATATCTCAGAAAAGAATTGGAGGATTCTGTTTTATGAAAAATCTGGATGATGTATTAAAAAAATCCCTTACTCCGGCTGAATCGGAAGAAGGACCGGATTTCTGGCTGAATCAGAATATTCTGAAACGGGCAGATCGGCAGGAGAGGGGAGCCAAAACAATGAAAAAAAGAACATATAGACCAACAAAGGCAGTGGCAGCATTAGTGATTGCATTGAGTATTTCCGGAAGTGCGGTATTTGCAGCAGAAAAAACAAATTTATTTGGAAATCTGTTTGGTGAAACGAATATGGGACCGGTGGAATCTTATGTAAACGATACAGGTGCAAATGAGAATACAAAGGCATCCTACCATTATCAGGGAGCCGAGTATGAAGTGCAGATTGACAAGGTGGTTCGAAGTGCGGCAACGCATTCCGGAATTATGCAGTTTACAGTGAATCGTGTATCCGGAAAAGGAGAACCATGGTATATACTGACCGGAGATGTTTTACCGGAATATGACTACTGGACGATGGAAACCAGAAACTTACAGGAAATAAATCCGACCGACACAGATATATGGTTGACGGTGGGACTGGAAAGTTCCGGACAGGAAGCACCTGACTGGCGCATTTATTTAGAAAAGGATGCGAGTGATGATGAGACACAGGTGTTTTACATGGTATTTAACGTAATAGGAGCTGAACAGGAAGATGCGTCATTAAGTCTGATTTTTAAAGAATTGGATGGAACTAAGGATAGCAAAACTGAGCTGGTAAATATCACAGTACCAGAAAGTGAGAGCATTCCTTCTTTGACATGGAAGAATGAAAATAGCGAACAGCAGCTTGCGTTGACCAGCTATGATATGTTGATCACAAATCAGGGTGCATCCGATGTGGAACCGGAATATGATGAGATTTCCGTACAGATGAAAGATGGAAGCACTTATGTGATAGAGAGTAAGTCGCAGCGGGTGAAAAATGAATTTTACGGCGAATATGGAAAAAATAATGATCTATGGATCGGATTTGACCATATTCTGGATCTGGAACAGGTAGAATCTGTGACGATTAATGATATGTTGTTTACTGTGGCTGATTGATATGACAGCAAAAGCACTTCGTGCAAACGATGCGCACTCGCACGAAAAGAAATTGTTGCTTCGCAATCGTGCTCGGCGCGGTCAAGAAAGATCTGTTATTCGTAATAGTAAGCGCGTAAGTGTGCGAGAGCACACTTTCTTGTAAAACAGTTATTTCATTTAACCATCTTCGTCCACATGGCGGCACGGGTCGTCTCTGCCCAGGGGTATTCCCCCATATAATCGCCCTGAAACAGTTCCGTCTGTCCCTGGAGATAATCATAATAATCACAGGTGAACTGTTCAGTATGTACACGCATTTTACCGTAGGCAGACTCCACAATCTGTTCCAGATGATAAGGTGCAAGCGCCTGTTTCAGCCGATAGAGGATCGTGCGGCTGTAATTTTTGGAGGAATGTTCCTCGCAGTTTTCCAGCAGACAGAATGTGATTTTATCAATCGGAACCCAGTTTCCTTCATAATGAACGAGAAGTGCAAGAAGTTCTTTTGCTTTCCTGCTCTTGAAGGAGACTGGGGTTTTATTTATAAACAGTTCAAAATCCGGGAAGCAGCGGATATGCGGGAGACTGTTGGAGTGCATTTGTGTATTCCTCTTTTCAGCTGTTGCATCTGGAGGGGTATGGCCATGATTTTCTGTGTCAAAACCGGTTTTTCCCTCAATAGATTCAGCCGCGGCGGCATGGTATTTGAGGACTCTGTTTAATACCGCACTGATCTGCTTCGGGTCATATGGTTTCAGGATGTAGCCAAAGGCACCGATATCCCAGGCATCCAGCGAATATTCCGGAAATGCCGTTACATAAATGATTTCCGGTGGCGCAGGCAGTTCCTCACTGATCTGTTTTCCAAGAGTGATGCCGTTTAACATCGGCATTTCGATGTCGAGAAATACAACGTCCACAAGTGTCCTGCGGATAAAATCCAGTGCCTCGACAGGCTGGGTAAAGGTATAAATATGGTCATTTTCTTTTGAAAATCCATCAAAGCGGGTGAGCATGATCCTTAGCAGATTTAATGCTCTTTCTTCATCGTCTACAAGTACATAATTCATATGAAAAGCCTCCAACATACAGGTCGCAAAGCGACTGCGTTCATGAGCAAGTAGCGAAAGCGGATTGCGAATGTCCGCTTTACAAGATTTCGGGAAAATACCGGGTATCTTATGTTTGATTCTGATAGGGAAGCAACAGTTCCATGACAGTTCCCTCTACTCCCTCCTGCGAGTGAATAATCAGTGTTCCATGTAGCAGATAATCCATGCGGGAGCGGATGTTCTGGATACTGTGATGGGGATTGATCTTCTGTTCGTCAAAACCGGGACCGCTGTTTTTTACCAGAATACAGATGCCTTCAGCAGTTTGTTTCGTCTCCAGCCGGATTGTGCCGTGATTGCCATTTTTGCGGATGCCGTATTTTATGGCATTTTCAATCAACGGCTGGACGGAGAGTGGTGGAATCTGAAACTCTGTCACGGTGATATCTTTTTCAAATACCAGTGCATTGCCAAACCGGGTATTCTGTATATAAAGATAATTTTCGATATGTTCCAGTTCTTTTTCAAAAGGAATCAGGTCCGTGTAATCCATAAAATCAATATTGGTGCGCAGATATCTCGAAAAATGAACGATAAGATCTGCGGCCTGCTCCGGATCCGTATAGCACATTTCTTGAATTGTCGTCAGTGTGTTGTACAGAAAATGCGGCTGGATCTGGCTCGAAAGCATGGCGGTCTGGATGCGGGAAGCTTCTTTTTCCAGGGTCAGCAGGTTCTGGGTATGTGTCAGCAGCTGTTTCTGATAGAGTTTGCTTGCCGTAAAGATCAGAAAGCCGAAAGTGATGATGCACACCGGAAGCAGAAACAATGTTTTTCCGGGCAGACCAAAAGAGTTGTAAATATAATTTGCAAACATTCCAGTTAGCAGGTACAGGTAGCCCAGATGGAATAAAAATCCGTCAATAGAGAGCGCATCAAGTCCCTGCCAGGTTTTGATCAGCCAGCTGATCCCGAGGAACCGCAGAAGGATCTGTCCGGTTACGACGAAAACACCGGAAACCGGGAGGAACAGTGCCAGCGTAAAACAGAGGGCAGCGCCAAGGAGCAGCCCGGTAAACATGCGGTAGATTTTTCGGGAAAACCTTTGGGGACCGGTATGGTGGGAGATCAGGATGGCGAGTCCCCAGCAGGCCAGTACCAGAAGCCGTGAAATATAGGTCAGCAAAAACATTGGGATCACATTGGTGATGCGTTCCATATAGCCGATAATCCAGCAGTTGTTGATGAAAAAGTAAGCAGTAAAGAGCAGACCGGTCAGAAAATATCCCCGGAACCGTCTGGGGTCAATGCTGAAAATGGAAAACAGCAAAATCGCAAAGGTGGCGAACAAAATGGATGACAGGATGATAAAACTGTTTTTGTATGTATCAAAATAAGTCATCGTAAGGCCGAGGCTGGTCAGTCGTGGACAGATATTCAGAATTTCAGAAGTGTTGGACACTTCAATGACGACTTCAATTACCGAACTGTTATCGATGCGGTACAGAGGATAAGACCATGGTGATACCATAAAGGCTTTTCCTGGTTTTCCGTTGATGTAGACACGGTAGTTGCCGGAGGGAAGACCTGGCAGACTGATAGCCATTTTATCTTCATCAATGTTAATATAGCGGTCTACCTGTATAATGGTGCGGTAGGAAGCACAGGTTCCTATCATGCGCTGGCGTTTCCAGGGCTGCGCGTAGGACGAAGGAATAAATATTTTATCTGCATCAGAGTTTGGCAGAGTAGAGGTAAGTGTTTTGGCATATTCTTCTGACGGAGCAACAGAAAGGCGGTTGTGATACCAGTCAGTAAATATTGTCAGGGGATTGGCGGATTCTATATTTCCCGGAACATTTCCATCAGAATTCGCCGAAAAAATCAACTTGTCCGGATAAAATTCCCATTCCCCAGCCAGTTCGTAATCGGCATAAAAAGGATTATCAGAGCGTTCAAAAGAAAAAACGCCGTCTGATGTCTGCCCCATTGCATTTTGTCTGCAGTTCAGGAAAAAGTAAATTGATAAGGTGCTAAGTAATAGGATACAACAAATAGCAGATATCAGAAAAGTAAGCTTTCGTTTCATAAATTACCTCAGTGTTTTTATCAGTATAAAAAAATATTTTTATACAGGTGGCTGTCATTTAGAGATCAATGTATGGAACCTGCATTTTTGCAGATACAAAAATCCAAGTCTATTGTAGAAAATTAGTAAAACTGTGTCAAGAAAAGTGACGGTTCTGTGACGGTCTGTTTTGTATAATGAGGATACAGTTTGCGAAACATATTTTCAGACAAAATTATGTTGGTAAAAATGGTAAAGAGTTTAGGTAAACTGAAGAAATGGAGGAGAATGAAATGTTGCGAAAAAAGATTACAGCATGGGTACTGACCGCAGCGATGCTGACTGGTCTGGGTGCAGCAGCACCGGTTACTGCATTTGCACAGACAGCTGAAGATGTACAGCAGAATCGCTGTTATATCAATGGTGATGAAGTGCGTGCGTATGATGTGGAGGATACGATCTATGTGGTAGTAGATGATTTGTCCGCATATGGATTTAACGTTCAGAAAAGCAAAAAATCTGTTACGATCACAAGTGGAACAAATGGTTATTACTTTGATGAGTCATTTAGTCCTAATACAGAAAGCAGTACCATGGGTACCGGCAGCGTAAAGACAAGTACCATCAAAGGCAAGGTGGCAGATCAGGCAGTTACCCTGTATACCATTGACAACAAACTCTGCATCAAGGCAGAAGATCTGGGTGGACTTGGTTATACAAAATATGACAGCGACAAAAATATTATGAATATCTATTCCACACAGGCCGGTTATACAGAAAATACAGAGCATTACAGAAATATCACGGTTAATGCGGGTGATCAGACCGGAACGATTAAATCTTTCCAGGGCGCACATTATGATCCGGGCGAAGCCGGAAGTGCAACATCCAAAGCTTATATCGAACTGGGTGTAGATATGGTGCGTACACATGATATCGACGGCACACAGGGCGATGGCTGCGGAATCATTTACAATCTGGTACCGAAATATTTTGATACAGATGACGAAGTGGATCTGAATGATCCGTCCAGCTATGATTTTGAAGAACTGGATAAAGTCATCGACAATATTCTTGCAACTGGTTCAGAGGTATATTTCCGTTTTGGTGCCAGCCAGAATGATGACAATAAGTTCCCGGAGGAAGGAACCGAGGAGTGGACACAGTTCTTACAGGATCTGACTACTATGGCAGAGCATATCGTAATGCATTACGATTTCGGCTGGGACGACGGATATTACAATACACTGGATTATTTTGAAATCTGGAACGAGCCGGATTTACAGGATTTCTGGCCAAATACAGCAAATCAGTATTATGAGATGTACAACAGTGTATCCAAAGCAGTAGAAAAACTGGATCCAACCCTTCCAATCGGTGGTCCGACACTGACAACTTTAAATGATGATGACGGAATCGAAGAGAGCTTTATCAAATATGTAAAAGAAAATGACTGTCCGTTGGATTTCTACGCATATCATTTCTATCCGTCCAATAACTGTGATCCGTATGATTATTCCCGCTGGGCATATCATCTCCACAGCATTCTGGAAGATTACGGATACGGTGATGTACCGATGATGCTTTCCGAGTATGGTACTGTATTATTCAACCCGAATGCGTTCAGCATGGCTGACAGTGCAGAGGCATCCTATCTGGCCTCTTTGATGATGTATCTGCAGGATACACCGGTAGAGAAAGCCAATATCTACAATCGTCTGATCCAGACAAATGAGGACGGAAGTGCAACGATTACAAAGACCGGTTATGGCTACAAAGCAATGGGTCAGATGAACCAGACAGAAAACCGTCTGGCTGTAACAGGCGGCGATAAAAATGGTATGGCTGTTATGGCTGGTATCAACGATACAGAGGATCAGATCAATGTCCTGATCAGTAACTATGAGATTCCGACTTCCCAGATGCTGGCAAACTCCGAATCCCATAACCCGATGATCAAAGATAACAAACTCTGCATCCCGGGTGTTGCAAACTGGTCACTTCCGATTGCACGTGTACTTACTTATGAAAACAATGCAGGTTACAATCTGACTGTTACAGATGTTCCATATGACACAGCAAATGTTGTAGTAGAGCAGTATCGTATCGATAATGACAACAACCTGGATCTGATTAATACTGTAAAAGTACCGGTCAGTGAAGACGGAAGTGTAGTATTATCCAATGCGTTAAATACATACAGTGTAGATCTGCTTTCCATCAAACCGGGTGACGCAAAAGTGACCGTAGACACATCCAAAAACGGTCTGGCACAGGATGAAAACGGAAACTGGTACTACTATAAAAACGGTGTTATAGACACTTCCTACACCGGAATTGCACCAAATGCATATGGCTGGTGGAGAGTCGTAAACGGAGCCGTAGACTTCAACTGTAACAGCGTGGAGGCAAATGAGTATGGTTGGTTCTGCATCCGCGGAGGAAAAGTGGATTTTGACTATACCGGAATTGCACAGAATGCATATGGCTGGTGGAGAATCGTAAACGGAGCCGTAGACTTCAACTGCAACAGCGTAGAAGCAAACGAGTACGGCTGGTTCTATCTGCGCGGAGGAAAAGTAGACTTTAACTACAACGGACTTGCCGCAAACACATATGGCTGGTGGAAGATTACTGGTGGAGCCGTAGATTTCAATTATACTGGAATGGCTCAGAACGAATACGGCCTGTGGCATATCGTAAACGGAATGGTAGATTTTTCCAGATAACAGTATTGAATGCAAACTAAACGTTACAATTCACATGATTGATTCTGATGTATAATCAAAGAAAATAATTAAGGCTACCGCAGTAAAGACATATCCGCCACCGACACGATTTACCTGGTCATTGAAGATAATTTTCCAAATGGAAGACCGAAGCTGGAGCGTGCGGGTATTCTGTTTGCAGATTGCCGGATCGTAGAATGCGTCAAACAGATGAATGTTTGCACATGTCTGAATCCGTTTCATACAAGACTTGCTATATTCACTTCTATTGTATTTGGGCAGGATCTTTCAAAGACGGAGTTGGCAGAGCCGGTGATCGGATTTTTGAAAGAAATGCTGACGGGTCCTCATGCAGTACGGAAAACATTGGAAAAATATTTGGGACAGTAAATTACCGGAATTTTCGAAATAGATAGGAATCAGATAACATCTACACTTTTATAATCCACATAACTCATTCAGGTGTATAATAAACAGGCAACTGTATACGACAGCTGCAGAAAGCGGGGATGAAGTTATGTGGATTTTATTTGCATTTGGCTCTGCCGTTTTTGCAGGATTGACATCGATTCTTGCAAAATGCGGAATTCGAAAGACGGATTCGGATGCGGCGACTGCCATTCGAACAATCGTTGTATTGATTTTTTCCTGGATCATGATGCTGATCACAGGATCCATCGGAACAATCAGTTCATTAAGCAGCAAGACATGGATGTTTTTAATTTTATCCGGAATCGCGACCGGAGTATCCTGGCTGTGCTATTTCAAAGCATTACAGCTGGGAGATGTCAATAAAGTTGTGCCGATCGACAAATCAAGTACGATTCTGACGATCATACTTGCTTTTATTTTCCTTGGAGAGCCGATCACACTGGTGAAAGGTATCGCAGTGGTTCTAATCGGTATCGGTACGTTTATGATGATTCAGAAAAAAGAGACGGTGGATGAGCCTAAGAAGCCCAAGGGAGGTTCCTGGTTGATCTATGCATTGCTTTCTACAGTGTTTGCCAGCCTGACCGCTATCCTTGGAAAAGTCGGCATCGAAGGTGTGGAGTCAAACCTTGGAACTGCCATCAGAACCTGCGTTGTCCTGGTGATGGCATGGGTGGTTGTATTTGTCAAAGGCAAACAGCATACAATCCGGGAAATTCCGAAAAACGAGCTTGGCTTTATCTGCTTATCAGGCCTGGCAACCGGCGGATCCTGGCTGTGTTATTACAGGGCACTGCATGACGGAATGGCGAGCGTAGTTGTTCCAATCGATAAGCTGAGCATTTTGGTATCAATCGCATTTTCCTATATCGTGTTCAGGGAGCGTCTGACGAAGAAAGCAGTGGTTGGCTTATGTCTGAACGTGGCGGGAACGCTGATCATGTTATTGTAAAACTTTACATTGACATTTCCAAATACAACTTTTATAATAATGGACATGTGAAGACAATTGCAAACAGCAACAGCAATGACTGAAAGAAGTAAGTATGAGCGGAACATACAGAGAGCTGCCGGGTGGTGAGAGGCGCATGGAAAACTGATACCGAATACATTCACAAGCTGCGCATTGAACGTTATCAGAAATGATTTTGATGATCAGTAGGCTGCGCCGGGAGCAACCGTTATATTGCAGAAGTATTGTCAGATACTTGGTGAGGCGGATCGTGTGAGCGGTCTGTGAATTAAGGTGGTAACACGAGATTTTATCCCGTCCTTATGCATGCGCATTAGGATGGGTTTTTTTATTATGAAGAAGGAGAGTACATTATGACAGTTTATGACGAACTCGTAGCCCGTGGTCTGATTGCCCAGGTTACAGACGAAGAAGAAATCAAAGAATTAATCAATAACGGAAAAGCAACATTTTACATCGGATTTGATCCGACCGCAGACAGTCTTCATGTAGGACATTTCATGGCACTGTGTCTGATGAAGAGACTGCAGATGGCAGGAAACAAACCGATCGCACTGATCGGTGGCGGTACAGCTATGATCGGTGACCCATCCGGACGTACTGACATGCGTCAGATGATGACAAAGGAAACAATCAACCACAACTGCGAATGCTTCAAAAAACAGATGTCCCGTTTTATCGATTTTTCCGAAGGAAAAGCATTAATGGTAAACAATGCAGACTGGCTGCTTGACTTAAATTATGTAGAAGTACTGCGTGATATCGGACCGCATTTTTCTGTAAACCGTATGCTTTCTGCTGAGTGCTACAAACAGCGTATGGAGCGTGGATTAAGCTTCCTGGAGTTTAACTACATGATCATGCAGAGTTATGATTTCTATGAGTTATTCCAGAGATACGGCTGTAACATGCAGTTCGGTGGTGATGATCAGTGGTCCAATATGCTTGGCGGTACAGAGCTGATCCGTCGTAAACTTGGCAAAGATGCCTATGCCATGACGATCACACTTCTTCTGAACTCCGAAGGTAAGAAAATGGGTAAAACACAGTCAGGTGCTGTATGGCTTGACCCGGAGAAGACTTCTCCTTTCGATTTCTACCAGTACTGGAGAAATGTGGATGATGCAGATGTTATCAAATGCATGCGTCTCCTTACCTTCCTTCCGTTAGAAGAGATCGACGAGATGGCGAAATGGGAAGGAAGCCAGTTAAACAAAGCAAAAGAAATCCTTGCATACGAGCTGACAAATCTGGTTCATGGCGAAGAGGAAGCAAAGAAAGCACAGGAAGGCGCAAGAGCACTTTTTGCAGGCGGCGCTGACACAGCACATATGCCGACAACTGAGCTTGCAGACGAAGACTTCTCAGAAGAAGGAACAATCGACCTGATCTCCATGCTTGTAAAAGCAGGAATGGTTCCAACACGTTCCGAGGGACGTCGTGCCATTGAACAGGGCGGTGTTTCCATTGACGGTGAGAAGATCACAGATGTGAAATACACAGTTGCCAAAGATGCACTTACAGGTGAAGGTGTAGTGCTGAAAAAAGGCAAAAAGAAATTCAATAAAGTTCTGGCAAAATAAAAAATTCATTATAGAAATATCGGCGGATACTGCTGAACCGGTGCCGCCGATTTCAGGAGGAAAAGATTATGAAGAAATACGGAGTAAACGAACTTCGTCAGATGTTCCTCGACTTCATGGAGAGCAAAGGACATCTGGTAATGAAAAGCTTTTCCCTGGTACCACAGGGAGATAAGAGTCTTCTGCTGATCAACGCAGGTATGGCTCCGCTGAAACCATATTTTACAGGTGCTGAAATCCCGCCAAGAACAAGAGTAAGTACCTGCCAGAAATGTATTCGTACAGGTGATATCGAGAATGTAGGTAAAACTGCACGTCACGGTACATTCTTTGAGATGCTTGGTAACTTCTCCTTTGGTGACTACTTTAAGAAAGAAGCCATCCACTGGTCCTGGGAATTCCTCACAGAGGTAGTAGGACTGGATGCAAACCGTCTGTATCCTTCCGTATATCTGGAAGATGATGAAGCATTTGACATCTGGAACAAAGAAATCGGAATCCCTGCTGACAGAATTTTCCGTTTTGGAAAAGAAGATAACTTCTGGGAGCATGGTGCAGGTCCATGTGGTCCATGTTCAGAGATCTATTATGACCGTGGAGAGAAGTATGGTTGCGGAAAACCTGGCTGTACAGTAGGATGTGACTGTGACCGTTACATGGAAGTATGGAACAACGTATTTACCCAGTTTGAGAATGACGGAAATGGCAATTATACAACTCTGAAACAGAAGAATATTGATACCGGTATGGGTCTTGAGCGTCTGGCTGTTGTTGTCCAGGACGTAGATTCCATTTTCGATGTAGATACTATCTGTTCCCTTCGTAACCTGGTAAGTAGGATTTCCGGCAAACCGTATGGGGTACATCATGAGGACGATGTTTCCATCCGTCTGATCACAGACCATATCCGTTCCGCGACATTCATGATCTCCGATGGTATCATGCCTACCAATGAAGGACGTGGATATGTACTTCGCCGTCTGATTCGCCGTGCTGCAAGACACGGAAGACTTCTGGGAATTGAGGGCAACTTCCTTGCTACTTTAAGTGCAGAAGTAATTGACGGCTCCAAGGATGGATATCCGGAACTGGAAGAGAAGAAAGAATTTATCTTCAACGTTCTCACCAACGAGGAGAACCAGTTCGGTAAGACAATCGACCAGGGACTTCGTATCCTGACTGATATGGAAGAGGCTATGAATGCAGCAGGAGAGAAGACTCTTTCCGGTGAAAACGCATTTAAATTATATGATACCTATGGATTCCCTCTTGATCTGACCAAGGAGATCCTTGAGGAGAAGGGCTACGAGATCGACGAGGAAGGCTTCAAGGCTGCTATGGATGAGCAGAGAGAGAAAGCACGTTCCTCCCGTGAGGTAACCAATTATATGGGAGCTGACGCTACTGTATATGACCAGATCGATACTTCTGTTACCACAGAGTTTGTTGGATACGATCACCTTTCCTTTGAATCTCCGGTTACTGTTCTTACCACAGAAGCTGAGATCGTAGATTCCCTGATGGAAGGACAGAAGGGTACTGTTTTCGTAGAGAAAACACCTTTCTATGCAACTATGGGAGGTCAGGTTGGAGATACCGGTGTGATCGAGACTGCAAATGGCAAATTCATCGTAGAAGATACCATCAAGCTTCGCGGCGGCAAATTCGGTCATGTAGGATATATGGAATCTGGCATGATTTCCAAGGGAGAGACCGTTTCTCTGAAAGTAAATATTGCTGCAAGAAAAGATATCGAGAAGAACCACAGTGCGACACATCTTCTTCAGAAAGCTCTGAAAGAAGTTCTTGGTTCTCATGTAGAGCAGAAGGGTTCTCTTGTAACTGCTGACAGACTTCGTTTCGACTTTGCCCACTTCACAGCTATGACTGCTGAGGAAATCAGTAAAGTTGAAAAAATTGTAAATGAGCAGATTCAGGCAGGACTTGAGGTTCATACCGATATCATGGATGTTGAGGAAGCAAAGAAGTCCGGTGCTATGGCACTGTTTGGCGAGAAGTATTCCCAGAAGGTACGTGTGGTATCTATGGGTGATTTCTCCAGAGAGCTCTGTGGTGGTACCCATGTTGCAAATACAAGCTCCATCATGCTGTTTAAGATTGTTTCTGAGTCCGGTATCGCAGCAGGTGTCCGCCGTATTGAGGCACTGACCGGAAACGGGGTTCTGGAATACTATAAGAAGCAGGAAGCACTTCTTCACGAGGCTGCCAAGGCTTTGAAAACAAACCCTTCCGAGATGATTGAGAAGATCACACATCTTCAGGGTGAGGTGAAGGCTCTTGCAAGCGAAAATGAGTCTTTGAAGAGCAAACTGGCTCAGGGTGCTCTGGGAGATGTTATGAATCAGGTTGTAGAAGTAAAAGGTGTGAAACTCCTTGCTGCCAAGGTAGAGGGCGTTGACATGAACGGACTTCGTGATCTTGGCGACCAGCTGAAAGAGAAGCTTGGCGAGGGTGTCGTTGTCCTTGCAGCAGTAAATGAGGGCAAGGTAAACCTTCTTGCAATGGCTACTGATTCTGCACAGAAAGCAGGAGCACATGCAGGAAACCTGATCAAAGCTGTTGCTGCAATCGTTGGCGGCGGCGGTGGCGGACGTCCAAATATGGCTCAGGCTGGTGGAAAGAATCCGGAGAAGGCAGGCGAGGCAATCGAAGCAGCAGCCGGAATCCTGGAAGGACAGATTCACTAAAAAACACTCAAAATTTTGTCAAAAATTTTTGTAAAATTAAACC
>ENA-OPCB01001300-OPCB01001300.1-human-gut-metagenome-genome-assembly--contig:-NODE-1300-length-15136-cov-2.526291_pt1 | contig 15136 bp, 9 predicted proteins | sample MGYA00241561_ERZ501473 | MGnify/ENA primary metagenome ERZ501473 (study PRJEB25962, sample SAMEA2042519) | human gut metagenome | biome: human gut; feature: human-associated habitat; material: faeces... | reverse complement strand
GGTGGAGGATTTCGATACCGTAGACCCGGCCCTTGGCACCAACAAGGATCTGGAAGATCTGACCCGTGAACTGCGCAAGGCCGGCATCAGCCTGTGTCTGGATTTTGTTATGAACCATACTTCGGAAGACCATGAATGGGCAAAAAAAGCCCGCCAGGGCGACGGGGAATATATGAGCCGTTATTTCTTCTACGACAATTCGTATATTCCATCCCTCTATGAGAAAACAGTGCCTCAGGTATTTCCGACCACAGCTCCGGGTAACTTTACCTGGCTGCCGGAAATCGGGCATTATGTAATGACAACCTTTTACCCCTATCAGTGGGACCTGAATTATGGAAATCCGCGGGTTTTCAATGAGATGATGTATAATTTCCTTTTCCTTGCAAACAAGGGAATTGATGTAATCCGAATTGATGCGGTTCCCTATATCTGGAAAGAGCTGAACACACCATGCCGGAATCTTCCGCAGGTACACACCATTGTGCGTATGATGCGCCTGATCAGCGAGATTGTATGCCCGGGAGTGATTCTTCTTGGAGAAGTAGTTATGGAGCCTGAAAAGGTTGTGCCATACTTTGGAACTGTAGAAAAACCGGAATGCCATATGCTTTACAACGTAACTACAATGGCAACTACATGGCATACCGTTGCCACCAGGGACGTGCGTCTTCTGAAAAAACAGCTTGATATTGTAAATGGTCTGCCGAAGGATTACGTATTCCTGAATTATCTGCGCTGCCACGATGATATTGGCTGGGGACTGGACTATGCCACACTTAAGAAGGAAGGTATTGAAGAACGTTCTCATAAGAAATATCTCAATGACTATTTCCAGGGCTTTGCAGGGGAGAGCAACAGCCGCGGAGTGCTTTACAATGAGGATCCGGTAACTGGAGATGCAAGATTCTGCGGAACCACCGCTTCCATGTGCGGTATTGAGAAGGCGGGATTTGAGAAAAACAAAGCGGCAATGGAAAAAGCAATCCAGCTGGATGTTATGCTTCATGCCTATATGTTCATGCAGTCAGGAATTCCTGTGATCTACAGTGGAGATGAAATCGGACAGGTAAATGATTATTCATACAAAAATGATCCGGACAAAGCACCGGATTCCCGATACATTCACAGAGGGGCTATGAATTGGGATCGCGCAGCCATGAGCGGCAACGCCAGAACTGTGGAGGGTAAATTGAACAAACGTCTGCTCCAGCTGGAAAAAATCCGCAAAACAGAGAAGGCATTTATGACAAATGCGGATACCTGGACTGTGGATACATGGGATAACAGTATTCTCTGCATTGGCCGTTATTATGAAGGGGATAAAATTTACGGCCTGTTTAACTTCAGTGAATATGATAAGACCGCATGGATTAATGAACGTGATGGAATTTATAAGGATCTGATCACTGGACAGGAGATGGAGGCTGCAGGTGTAAATGTGCCTGCATATGGCTTCTTCTGGCTGAAAAAAATTAACTGATGAAGAAACACCCGGGAACAGAGGATTGTCTCTGTACTCCCGGGTGTTTTTTGTGAACAAAGTTCACAGAAAACATGAGGATTAAGTTTGCGCAGCAAATGCTACTTCTTGTGCTTGTCACAAGAAGGTTCGTCTTTCTGTGCATCGCGAAGCGTGTTACTGGTCGGCGTGAACAGTAAATCATAAACAGTAACAATCTCCACTGGTATATGGTTGACATTGCTTCATAGGACTGTTAAATTATATTTACATATCTTAATACTTTTGAACGGCTTGCTGACAAGAAAGGATAACCATATGATAAAGCGAGACTTAAAAGACAATTTTCAGATATCCATCAGCGGCCAGGACACCTGGTATGACATGAATGTGCCCGGCTCCGCCATGGAGACTTTTTGCAAAGAAGGAATTCTTCCGGATCCATATTATGGAATGAATGAGTACAAATGGACAGAATTCTGGAAAAATGATTTTGACATCAGAAGCACCTTTTCTGTAAGCGCAGAAGAGATTGCCAGCGAGGAGATTCTTCTTACCTTCTACGGAATTGATACTGTAGCAGATGTCTTTTTAAATGGAAAGAAGCTTGGACATACTGAGAACATGCACCGCACCTGGGTCTACCAGGTGAAAGAGTTGGTAAAAGAAGGCGAGAACCTTCTGGAACTCCATATCGCTTCTCCGGTAAAATTTATTGAGGCTTACAAGCCGGAGAAAGGAAGAGAGATTCATCTTACCAACACCGGAACTACCCCTGGAAGCCAGTATATCCGTAAAGCACACTCCATGTTCGGCTGGGACTGGGGTCCAAAGCTTCCAGATGCGGGACTTTTCCGCGGTGTGGAGCTTTGCTGCTTTGATAATGCAAGACTGGGCGAATCCCTGATCCGCCAGGAGCATGTGGATGGAGCAGTGACACTTCATATTGGAAGTGAAATTGAGAAAGCAGATGGACAGGTTGTAAAAGTTGGAAATACTGCTATGCAGTCAAATGAAAATTCAGCAGCACAGCCAGAAGCTGGCGACAGCACACAGACCGGAGTCAGCGGCTTACAGCTTTTTTACCAACTCCGTGATCCATCCGGTGCTCTCATCTACACCGGTACCAACTCTGATATAAACGTAACGAACCCTGCTTTGTGGTGGCCAAACGGCTACGGTAAACAACCTTTATACACCCTGACGATCCAGCTGAAAGCCGGCGAGACCGTTCTGGATGCCAGGGAGTACCGCATCGGTCTCCGCACCGTCACGGTATCCCGTGAGGATGACCAGTGGGGCCAGGAATTTGCCATCATGGTAAACGGCGTAAAGATTTTTGCCCGGGGCGCAGATTACATTCCGGATGACTGCTTCTACCCAAGGATCACTAGAGAAATCCTGGAGCGCGATGTAAGAGCCTGCGTATTTGCAAACTTTAACTGTCTTCGCGTATGGGGCGGCGGATATTACCCATCCGACGAATTCTACGATCTTTGCGATGAATACGGAATTCTCCTTTGGGAAGATCTGATGTACGCCTGCAACATTTACGACGTAACACCGGACTTTGCAGAGAATATTGCAATTGAAGCAAAAGACAATATCCTCCGTTTCCGCAATCATGCCTGCCTTGGCCTGATCTGTGGAAACAATGAGCTGGAATGCGCATGGACAGACTGGAAGGATGCTCAGGGACATGCACCGTCTCTTAAGAGAGACTACCTGTATCAGTTCGAATTCCTCCTTGCAGATGTGGTAAAAGAAAACGCACCAGATGCGTTCTACTGGCCGTCTTCCCCGTCATCAGGAGGAAGCTTCGACAATCCATGTGATGAAAACCGGGGAGATTGCCATTATTGGGATGTATGGCATGGTCAGAAACCATTCAGCGAGTACATGAAGCACTATTTCCGTTTCTGCTCCGAGTTTGGCTTCCAGTCCCTTCCATCTATCAAGACCGTAGAGACCTTTACCGGGGAAAAAGACCGCAACCTTTTCTCCAGAGTTATGGAGAGCCATCAGAAAAATCCGGCGGCAAACGGCAAGATCCTGTATTATTTATCCGAGACCTTCCGTTATCCGAAAGACCTGGAAAGCCTGATCTTCCTAAGCCAGATCCTTCAGGGATATGCCATGAAGGAAGCGACGGAGCATTGGAGAAGAAACCGCGGCAGATGTATGGGAAGTATTTACTGGCAGTTCAATGATAACTGGCCAGTTGCGTCCTGGTCCAGTATGGACTATTACGGAAGATACAAGGCCCTCCATTATATGGCAAAAGGCTTCTGCGACAATGTGGCAGGAAGCATTGAGAAAAAAGAGACTCACATGGGCTTCTGGATTTCAAACGAGACACTTGACCAGGTAACGGTAAAAGCGAAAATCGCGGTGAAAACACTGGACTTTCAGGTGCTCGAGGAGCAGGAAGTATCCAAAGAAGTATCTGCACTCAGTGCAGAATGCCTGTTTGAGAAAGAATACAAGGAATTGATCGCAGGTCGTGATGACAGCGTATTCTTTGTTGTCGAATATGAGTATGAACAAAACGGACAGAAGGTTTCCAAGAAAGAATTCGAGACATTTGTCCCAGTCAAATATTTGGAACTGAAAGATCCTGCGTTTAAGGTAACGGAGAATGCAGACGGAAGCGTTTCCATTCAGACAGATACTTTTGTTCCATATTGCATGCTGGAGGGAATCAGCGCGGATACCATCTGGAACGAGAATGTGGTTGCATTTACAGACAAGGCAGCAGTCACACTTGTGCCGGTAGAAAACCAGAGGATTTCCAGAGACGGCGTCCGGATTTACGATATTTATCATACATATCATTAATAAAATGATATGAGTGTCAAAAGGTCTTTTGACACTCATTTGATACCCGGATTGCTACGCAGCTACGCTGCTCCCGCAATCCTCCAAATATTCGAAATCCGCAACAAAACGTCAGATACGTAATTTTTGCTGGTAGACAGAAGTTTGTAGAATTAAGCAAAAGTAAAAATAGAGCGATCACATAAAATGTTACGAGACATAGATCAACCAATCAGGAGAATCGAAACACGCATTTGAAAAATTCTCCCCTACATAATAGAGAAAGGAATTACACTATGGGATTTAAGAAAGATTTTATCTGGGGCGGTGCAACCGCTTCCTACCAGGTAGAAGGCGCAGCTTATGAAGACGGAAAAGGCCTGAATATTTGGGATATTTTCTGCAAAGACGGCGGACACATTTATGAGAACCAGACAGGTGATGTAGCCTGCGACCAGTATCACCGCTACAAAGAAGACGTTCAGATCATGAAAGAAATGGGCATGAAAGCATACCGCTTTTCTCTTTCCTGGGCGCGCATCATGCCGGAAGGCACAGGCACAGTCAATGAAAAAGGTCTGAAATACTACGACAACCTGATCAATGAACTTCTGGACAACGGAATTGAGCCATTTGTTACCTTATATCACTGGGATCTTCCATACGCACTTCATTTACAGGGCGGCTGGATGAATCCAAATTCTCCATCCTGGTTTTACGAGTATGCAAAAGTAGTGGCAGAGCATTTCTCAGACAGAGTAAAGAATTTCTTCACCATCAATGAGCCGCAGTGCATAGTTGGCCTTGGATATCAGATCGGTGAGCATGCACCAGGACTGAAGGTTGGCCCATCCGATTATTTCCGTATCTGGCACAACGTACTGAAAGCCCATGGACGTGCAGTAGAAGCGCTTCGTGAGTTCAGCAAACAGCCTGTAAAGATCAGTATGGCACCATGTGGAGCCCTTTATGTTCCGGAAACAAACAAGCCGGAAGATATTGAAGCCGCAAGAAAAGCAAACTTCAGTCTCCCGGAGAACTCCATCGGAGCCTGCAGCTGGGACGTTGCTCTTTGCTGTGATCCGGTTTATCTGGGACAGTATCCAGAGGATATTCTGAAAGAATTTGGACAGTTTTTCCCGAAAGTAACAGATGCCGATATGAAGCTGATTTCACAGCCACTTGATTTTTTTGGACAGAACATTTACAATGCCGTAACTGTTCGTGCCGGTGAGGATGGAAAAGCAGTCCGCGCAGCACGTTACGATGGTTTCCCACAGACTGCAATTGGCTGGCCGGTAACTCCGGAGGTTCTGTACTGGGCGCCAAAATTTATGCAGGAGCGTTATAAGAAGCCGTTTATGATCACAGAGAATGGCATGGCTTCCCATGACTGGGTAGGTGTGGACGGAAAGGTTCACGACCAGGCCCGCGTAGATTTTATGGCTCGTTATCTTGGCGCTTACAAGCGTGCAGCTGAGGACGGTGTGGATCTGGCAGGATATTTCGCATGGTCCGTAATGGACAATTTCGAGTGGGCATACGGATATTCCCAGAGATTCGGACTTGTTTATACAGACTACAATACACAGAAGCGGATCTGGAAGGATTCCGCATATTTCTACAAAAATAATATCGAAACAAACGGAGAGAATCTGTAATTCAGGAGGTTGCCCATGACAAATCAGAGGGGCAGAAAGAAAAGTGTAGCAGCAGTTTTTACTGGTTGAAAAAGCAGTAGAAAACGTATATAGAAACAACTAAAAACCTTAAGAGTTTGAGAGGATACATATATGTTTGAGAATAATCTGTGGACGATGGAACCAATTGGCAGACCGGAGAACACCATCCAGGGTGATAAATACCGCTTCACCCTGCTGACTCCCTGCCTGATCCGAATGGAATACAGGGAAGACGGCAAATTCGAAGACCGTCCTACCCAGGTCGTATGGAACCGTAAATTTGATCCGGTAGACTTCCGTGTGGAAAAGAAGGACGAGGGCTTTGAGCTTTTCACCGACAGAATGCACGTCACCTACACTGGCGGACCTTTTACCCAAAACAGTCTGAACTTAAACGCAGTAGGCGGTCAGAACGCCTATGGTGCAGTATGGTATTATGGGGAAAAAGGTGACAATCTTGGCGGAACTGCAAGAACTTTGGATGAGGTAGATGGGGAATGCCCACTCCAGGAGGGAATTATGTCCAGAAGCGGCTGCTCTCAGATTGATGACAGCCATTCTCTGGTGCTGGATGAAAACGGATGGACTCAGGTGCGCACAGGAGATGGGGTGGACATTTATGTTTTCGCTTATGGAAATGATTACAAAGAAGCTTTGAATGATTTTTACCGTCTCACCGGAAAAACGCCTATGCTCCCAAGATATGCCCTTGGAAACTGGTGGAGCCGTTATTACGCTTACACAGAAGACAGCTACAAGGCGCTTGTAACCCGCTTTGAGAAAGAGAAGATCCCATTTTCTGTTGGTGTTCTGGATATGGACTGGCACCTGGTAGAGGAAGTGGACCCAAAATATGGCAGCGGCTGGACCGGATATACCTGGAACAAAAAGTACTATCCGGATCCGGAGCGTTTTATGAACTGGCTTCATGACCATGGAATGAAAATCTCTGTAAACCTTCATCCGGCTGGTGGAATCCGCGCCTTCGAGGAAGCATATCCGGCTATGGCGAAGGAGCTGGGAGATGTAGATACCGAACACGAAGCTCCCATTGATTTTGACATCACAAGCCGCAAATTCCTGGAAGCATATTTCAAATGTGTGCTTCATCCAGAGGAAAACAAAGGCGTTGATTTCTGGTGGATCGACTGGCAGCAGGGTAATATCACGAAGGTCCCTGGTCTGGATCCACTGTGGATGCTGAACCACTATCATTACCTGGACAATGCCCGCGATGGAAAACGTCCTCTTACTTTTTCCAGATATGCAGGACCTGGTTCACACAGATATCCAGTAAGCTTCTCCGGTGATAGTATCGTAACCTGGGAGTCCCTGAATTTCCAGCCTTATTTTACCAGCACAGCTTCCAATATTGGATATGGCTGGGGGGAGCCATGATATCGGTGGGCATATGCTTGGCTATCGTGACAATGAGCTGGCACTTCGCTGGGTACAGCTTGGCGTATTTTCTCCAATTAACCGTCTGCACAGCAGCAAAAATGAGTTTATGGGAAAAGAACCGTGGCAGTTCCCTATGGAGATCGGTGAGGTTATGAAGGAGTTCTTAAGACTCCGTCACCAGATGCTTCCGTATCTGTATACTATGAACTACAGAGCATATAAAGAGAACACGCCTTTGATTCTGCCAATGTACTACACATATCCGGCAGAGCAGGTGGCTTACACAGTGAAGAATGAATATGAGTATGGAACCGCATTTATTGTAGCGCCTGTTACGGAGAAATCTGTCCAGGGCGTAGGAAGAGCCAGGACTCATGTATGGCTGCCAGAGGGTACTTACATTGATTTCTTCACAGGTCTGGTATACTCCGGCGACAGAGAGATGGATATGTACCGTGACCTTCATTCAATACCGGTTCTGGCAAAAGCAGGTGCCATTGTGCCGATGACTGAGGAAATCTTTGGACAGGAAGCAGCCAGAAATCCGGAAACTATGACCATCCGTGTATACGGCGGTGCAGACGGCAGCTTCCAGCTTTACGAAGACGACAACGAGTCCAACGCTTACCTGAAAGACGAGTGCGTTCTCACAGACATGGATCTGAAGTGGAGCACTGGCCGCTTCGTCATCCACAAGGCAGCGGGCAGGCTGGAACTGATCCCGCAGAAGAGAACCTGGACTGTAGAGTTCTGGGGTGTGAAGGACACCGAGGTTACCGTAGAAGTGGAAGGTACAGGGGTAGAAGCTTCTAAAAAGTACGATGAAGCACTTGGCTGCCTGGCGGTAAGTGTTCCGGAAACCGCTGCAACCTCTGAAATCATCATTACTCTGGGAGCTCCGGAGCTTCGTGAGAATGATGTGAAAACCCAGGTATTCACTCTTCTCAACCAGGCTGAAATCCCATACATGGAGAAAACAGCCATCATGGAAATTCTGGACAAGAAAATTTCCAATGCCGCCAAACTCACCCAGCTTACCGCAATGCATCCGGAAGAAGGAATTGTGGGAGCAGTGGGAGAGATTCTGACTGCGATAGAGTAAGATATAAACAGAATATGAAAGACAGTAAAAAGCCCGGGAGTATTTGCTCCCGGGTGTTTTAATAAGCTGTTATTTAAGGGGGGAACAGTCCGCATACAGCATTGAAGTATTTTTCAATCTGTTAAGCATTTAAAATCAGCAGTAAATCTCTGGAGGAATCTGTGCAAAGGGAATCACATCGGGCTGTCTGTCAGGGTGATCGGCGATGATCTTCTCCATCCAGACCATATTGTACCAACGCCCGAACTTGTAAGCACATTTGTGAAATTCTCCTACCATGGAATACCCCAGATGCTGATGAAACTGAATGCTGTTATGGTTCAGATATTCGTCATCCACTACAGGACTGGCGATGCAGGCATTCAGGTTGGTCATATTCTGGGCGGCAAGCGCTTTTTCCAGAGAAGCGTAAAGCGCCTTGCCGATTCCGGATTTTCTTTCGGATTCTCTTACATAGATGGAAGTTTCCACAGACCAGGCATAGGCTGCCCGGGCGTGGAGCGGTCCTGCGTAGGCGTAGCCTGCAATTTCAGTACATGCACTGCAGTTCCCTTCACCCCTGATGCCTGGTGCGGAGCTGTTTATTTCCCGTTCGGCTACAAGATAAGGATAATGCTGTAGTGTGTGTGCAATCCGCTTCCGGAATTCTTCTGCAGAGGGAACTTCATATTCGAAGGTAATTGCAGTGTGCTTTACATAAGGTGCATAAATGGAAAGGAGCGCCTCTGCATCCTCTGGGGATGCCGGGCGGATGATAACTGGTAATGACATGGCAAGATTCCTCCTTTGTAGTTGCAAACGAAAATTTTAGCTGTTAACAGATTTTCAGCATGTTTTCCAGAGCAAACAGCTTATCAGCAGCAAGTAAATCTTCAAACGCATTCAGGTTCAGATCCGAATGCTCCAGCTCTCTGGAGAAACGGTAACAAATATCTATCTGGTCTTCCAGACAGAACACCCGTCCGTTTTTCAGGTAAGCGCCCATATCCAGCTCATGAATCAGCAGGGTACAGACCACAGCCATTTTTACCTTGGCGAAAATTTCGCCGTCGTAAACAGCACCGCAGAAATATGTGTAAATCCAATACACAAGCAGCTGCTCTTCCTGAATATTCCAGTCCGGGTAAGCCTTTTCGAAATCAGCCCGGTTCTGAGAGTAAACAGAAGCGGGGGAGATACCGGAAGACTCTGCACTGCTATAAAGCGCCTGTAAATTTTTCTTCAGAAATTCCTGCCAGCCCGGTCTGAGAACCTCCATTTGGGGAACAACCGCCTTCCACATGGTCTTCAGAAGTTCATCTGGCGCAGCCTTTTTATTCATATGCTTCTGCACCCTGGAAGTAAAGGCTTCGCCATATCCGGAGGCTTTATGGCGCTCCCGGATCTCTTCCCATTTGAAAAGCTGGTTCCGGTCTACACAGCGCTGGAAATCACTGGCTGCAGCCAGTATTTTCCACATACGAAGCCGCATGGGAATCTGCCGGTTCTGCAGCACCTCAAGAAAGTATTCCCTGGTATCTTCAAGGGCAGTGAAAAGCATATAGTCAAAATCATCATAAGTTTCTTCCGGGGAGGGAACCTCCGCTGTCTGGAAGGTTACCTTTTCCCTTCTGCCAAGCAGAATCCTGGCTGCCTCCGGACAGGAAAGAGACAGGGAATATTCCCGCAGACCTTCAAATTCTTCGATGTGCCGCGGATATTTTCGACAGGTATCGCAAAGCATTCGTTTTCCAACCTCGCTGTAGATGTCGCAAAGACTGTCCTCATTTAAAAATGCACACCGCTTCTCATACTGACGGAAAACCTTCTCCTTCCAGTCAATGTCATTATGAAGGCGATTCCGGAAAGTACCCTTCACACGCTGGTATTTTTTCAGACTTTTGTCATCGATCATAATCTGCCATCCGGCACAGCAGGTATCCGGACATTGAGATGCAATGCAGGAAAATTCTTTATAATAATCAGGTCTTGTAATCTCCATAAAAAACCTCCTGGTAACAGTGATCAGTATATTTCAAATACAACTATTGTAACGGTATTTCAAAGCTGTGTAAATCCTCTGGACAAAAAAAGTTATAGATGGTTGACATTCATGCGGCGGACTGTTAAACTCATATAGGTAAAGTTAGGATCGGAAAGAACTTAGGCAGCTATTGACCAGTCCGCGAACGATAGCTTTCTGATACCTGCACTGCGATAATTAAATCTTGACAGTTCTGTTGAAAATTCCAAAACAAATCAAGAATTTCAGACCGAAGAAAAATTCACATGAAACGACAGAAATATCAGGACATGATAGCACCCATATTATAAAAGCTGTCAGCTTAACAGTAAAACGGAAACTGGCGTGGGGGGGGGTACCTGCACCAGCGAGGGAAATTATAAAATGAGTGAAGTTATAACTAAACAAAAGATTCTTATAGCGGATGATTCAGAAATGAACCGCGAACTTTTAGCTGCAATTCTGGAAGAGGAATATGATATCATACAGGTGAACGACGGTGTGCAGGCAGTTGACTGCCTTCAGAGACAGGCCGAGGAGATTTCCCTGCTTCTTCTGGATATTGTTATGCCCCACATGGATGGTTTCGAGGTTCTTTCTTATATGAATAAAGAACACTGGATTGATGCTATTCCGGTTGTGATTATTTCGTCAGAAAATTCACCTATTTACATAAAACGTGGGTATGATCTGGGCGCCACTGATTTTATCGGAAAGCCCTTTGATGCAAATATGGTATTACGCCGTTCGGCCAATGCCATACTTCTTGGAGCCAAGCAGCGCCGAATGACCAGTATTGTTTCCAATCAGATTTACGAGAGAGAAAAAAGCAGCAAGCTGATGATCAATATCCTCTCTCATATAGTGGAGTTCCGCAATGGGGAGAGCGGACTTCATGTGCTGCACATTCAGACAATCACAGAAATGCTCCTTCGCCAGCTGGTTCAGAAGGAAAATAACAGATATGCCCTGAGCAAGGAGCAGATCCGGATGATTACCACAGCCTCTGCGCTTCATGACATTGGCAAGATCAGTATTCCAGATGAAATCCTGAATAAGCCAGGCAGACTTACAGCCGAAGAATTTGCAGTAATAAAGGGACATTCCATGGCAGGAGCCAATATGCTGTCAGAACTGCCGCTTGACCAGAAGGAGGAGCCTCTTGTCAAGACTGCATACGAGATCTGCCGCTGGCATCATGAACGCTACGATGGAGGCGGATATCCGGATGGATTAAAAGGGGAAGAAATCCCTGTTTCAGCACAGGTTGTGGCGTTAGCTGACGTATATGACGCATTGACCAGTGAGAGATGCTATAAAGATGCTTATTCCCATGAGAAGGCCATCGAGATGATACTGGCAGGACAGTGCGGTGCATTTAATCCGTTGATGCTGGAGTGCCTTCTGGATATTTCTTCTTCCCTGAAGAAAAAAATGGGCTATAAATCCAAGGAAAGGTATGAACAGACAGACCTTTCTGATATTGCTAGCAGATTTCACGATTTTGAGATGGATTCCTCAGAGAAAATTGTGCAGCAGCTGGAATTTGAGAGAATGCGCTATAATTTCCTGGCGGAGGGCAGCAGAAATATTGTTTTTACTTATCCCATTTCCCCGCCGCTACTCACCTTTAACCAGGCTGGCTGTAAACGAAGCGGGATTACAGAACCTTCATTTTCCCCATTGCAGAGCGGAGTGCTGAAAGATCTTGTGGAGGAGCAATCCCTGAAACGGCTTATCCGGAAGATTACCCAGGCCACCCGGGAAACACCGGACGTGACAAGCAATCTTTTGCTCACAGATGGAAAAAATCCCTGCCACTACCGGTGCCAATGCAGGGTGATCTGGACGGATGGTGCTGAAAAAGGCTATACAGGCGTTGTTGGAAAGCTGACAGATATTACGGATGATTATATGGTTATGGAAAACGTCCGGGAGGAAGGTTTGAAAGTCCTGGAAAAAGACCGCAGCGCAGAATTTTCCGGTTTTTATGACCGGTTTAAGAAATGCGGCTTCTCTACAGATGGAACGGAAGCGTGGCTTCTGCTTCAGTACCTGCAGATACCCTATGATCTGGTCCGATATGTAGATCCTATAACGAATAAGGTTATCCATATAGAAAAAGACGGAAAAATGTGGGAGAGTGAAACTGCCTGCTCAGACATATGGAATTGCCTGGAAAAATGCAGCAACTGTATTTCCAGACTCAGCATGCAGACCGGGAAGCGCATGACAAAGCTTGAGGTTGCAGGGGAGGATCCGTATCAGGTGGTATCCATGTATGTGGAGATTGATAGGAAGCCCTGCTGTCTGGAGATGGCTTCCAGGATAGATGGTGATTTTATGCCCGATGGGTATTCCAGGGATGAGATCTTGTCATCTGTAAGGATTCATAAGGAGAAGGTTTATATAGACCCGGTAACCGGAGTTTATAATAAACGCTATTATGTGGAGAAGCTGAGCAAAATGGACAATGCAGCAGCTCTTATGTTTGCGGATATTAAGAACTTTAAAAGGATCAATGAGAATTTCGGACATCAGGCTGGAGATGATGTGCTGCGCCAGGTTGCAGGTGTGCTTCGGGATGTTGCGGCTGGTAAAGGCGATGTGCTCAGATATTCCGGCGATGATTTTGTGACAGTATTTTTTAAGGCTACGGAAGAGGAGCTTTCCGAAATCCAGAAGGAAATGTGCAGAAGAGTAGAGGCCCTGAGATTTCCGGAGCTGCCTGGAGTGCAGCTGAAACTTGTTACTGCCGGTACCAGTATACCAGGCAGGGTAGAGGAAATGCTGGAGCAGGTAAGAATATAAGAAGAAAGTCCCGGCGGGCAAAACCGCTCGGGACTTTTGTTTTTCCTAAGTGTGTTTGATTTTTCAAACAGGTTCTGGAATGCAATATTTACAGAATATCTCTTCTCTTAATGTATCCAGGAAGTGCCGGATCTGAGACAACCTCCTTCACATGAAGGATTTTGACCATCTTGTCTACTACCTGATTCTCTACATGTACGCCCTCACCAATTTCAGCACCGGAAAGAACTACACTGTTTTTGATCACGGCATTCTTGTGAATAATGCAGCCACGGCCGAGAATGGAATTCTCAATGGTTCCCCCACCTGACAGCCGTTGGAAACGACAGAGTTGCGGATCTGGGCGGTTTCATAATAGTGAGTCGGACAGGAATCATTGGTACGGGTATAAATTGGCCATTCCGGATCGAAAAGTGTCTGTGCAGCCTTGATATCGATCAGATCCATATTGGCGTTGTAATAGCTCTGGAAATCTGTGATGGAAGCGAAGAAGCCGCGGTGGGAAACTCCTCTTACATCCAGCTCATTATGCAGCTCATTGATAATGTCTGCAAGAGTAAAGGCTGAAGAAATTGCCTTTGCCTTGCGAATCAGCTCGATAAACAGATCCTTCTTCATAATGTAGGTGTCCATGAAAATATTGCGGTTCTTGGCATTTCCGTGGTTTGGCTCAATGGAGAGCACACCCTTCTGCTTGTTCAGATTCAGGATATTACAGTTCAGATAAGCATCCTTCGCATTGTCTACTGCGTGATAAAACAGGGTAATGTCAGCCTCAGACTGGATATGCTGCTCGATCAGCTTGGAAAAATCAGCAGTATAAACCATGTAATCTGGTGTGATTACCACATACGGATGATGCATTTCTTCGATGCATTCCATATTTTCGTAATAGGAAGCAATATCGGTGTTATAGATATTGTTTCTCTGGTCGCTGTCAGTGAAAAGAACCTGCAGCCGTCCGCTCTTTGAGTTAATGTTATAATGACGTCCGGTGCCGATATGGGAAACCAGAGTTCTTGGTTTCTCTTTCACGTAGACCTGAATGCGGTCAATGCCGCTGTTACTCAGGTTGGAAATCGGGAAGTCGACCATACGATATCTGCCCAGGAATGAGAAAGCTCCGATTGGACGGTAGTCCTCAAGTCCCTCTACACGGATGTTTCTGGATGATGAGTTTACAATTCCAAATGCTTTATACATATTATTCGGCCCCCTTTACTCGTCTCGCGATCAGCTCGATGTGCTCACTGTCAGCACTTCCTACAAGAGCACCCTTGCCGATGTTTACGCCATTGGCAACAAGGGCACGTATTACGACAGCACCATCCTCCACAATGGCACCCGGCATAAGTACACTGTCAATTACCTTTGCACCTGGTCTTACCTTAGCTCCGGTAAAGACTACGGAATTGGTAACCTCGCCTTCAATTACACAGCCCTGGGTTATGTAAGCGTTCTGGATCCTGGCCTCTGTGCCAATATACTGCGGAAGTGCGGTTACATCTTCGGTGTAAATTTTCCAGGTAAGGTCGCTTAAATCCAGCTCATTATCCGGGCTGAGAAGATCCATATTTGCTTCCCAGAGAGAATCTATGGTTCCAACATCCTTCCAGTAGCCCTTGAAACGGTAAGCGAAAAGACGTTTCTCATCGCCAAGAAGAGTAGGGATGATGTCCTTGCCAAAGTCATGGTTGGAATCCGGGTTCTTCATATCTGCAAGAAGCAGCTTGCGAAGAAGCTTCCAGTTAAAAATATAGATACCCATAGAGGCAAGATTGCTCTCAGGTACCGGCGGCTTCTCAACAAACTCGGTGATACGGTCTGTCTCGCCGTCAGTGTTCATAATACCGAAACGG
>ENA-OPCB01001297-OPCB01001297.1-human-gut-metagenome-genome-assembly--contig:-NODE-1297-length-15164-cov-3.316368_pt1 | contig 15164 bp, 10 predicted proteins | sample MGYA00241561_ERZ501473 | MGnify/ENA primary metagenome ERZ501473 (study PRJEB25962, sample SAMEA2042519) | human gut metagenome | biome: human gut; feature: human-associated habitat; material: faeces... | reverse complement strand
GAGGGGCCCTCCCCTCGCGTTCTCTTGGGGGTTTAAGGGGGCCATTCTCTCACGTGAGAGAATGGCCCCCTTTGCCGCGTCCCCACACGGTGTGGGGATAAATCCCAAAAAGTATCACTTTTTGAACTTCTTAATCGTATCAGCAATGATATTCTGCTTCAAAATCATGCTGACCAGCACGTAAATAACGCACCCCACAACGCCCGTCAGGCCGCACTTGACGACGAGCATCAGCTTGCTGTCATCCGCCGCGACAAGAAGCGAACGCCCGCCGTAGAGGACGACCGCCATCGCTGCCGTGGCGGCAAGGCCCTTGAGGAGCGGCACCAGGCGCACGATCTTCGTCCCGTGGAAGAGCTGGATCGTCATCGCGATGGCACCGATCGTCAGCGCAAGCGACGTTGCCAGCGCGACGCCGGTATCGGTGTAGAACACGCGGTTCAAAATGAGATTCAGCACCAGCACGCCGAGGTTGATGAGCAGCGGCACCAGCGTCTTTTTCATCGCGTAGTAGGCCTTGTTCAAAAGGTCGAGCACGGCGAAGGCGCTCATGCCGAGCGCGTAGCGGGCGAAGATGCTGCCCGTCATCTCGGTCGACTCAGCGGTGAAGCTGCCGCTTTCAAAGATGACGCGGATGATATCCGTGCCGAACGCGCACATCATCGCGCAGACCGGCAGGATGAAAAGCAGTGTGTTTTCCGTCACGTTCCAGATGTAGCCAAGATAGCCCTTCGAGTCCTCCTTCGTGAACTCGCGGTTGAAGCGCGGGAACATGACCGCGCTGATGCTGTAGAGCACGCTGGTCGTAAGCGGGGTGAAGAGCTTGTCGGCGTAGTAGAACGCGCTGACGGCGCTGTCGTTGAGCGCCGTGGCGGTCGCCGTGTCGATGAGGTAGCAGAACAGGAAGATCGACGTCGTCAGCACCGTGACGAGCGCGGTCTTAAAGTAGGTTCCGACGTAGTCCGCCTTGCGGTCGAGCATCGGTCGGTAGACATAATGTTCCTTCTTCGCATACGGGATGCTCATGGCAAGCTGCAAGAGCCACGCGCACGAACTCGCGATGACGACGCCCTTGATGCCCCACTTTGCGCCCAGCGTCACAAGGAAGATCGCAAGGAACGCGTTGTACGGGATGCTCATGCTGCCCTGCAATTCATAGTGGTCGGTCGCCTGGAAGATGGCGACGTTCAGATACGCCGCCGCCACGACCGGCAGCGCGCAGGCCATGATGCGGATATAGCTCGCAAGGCGCGGCAGCTCGGCTGCGTCAAGGTCCCAGATCGTGCCGACGAGCGGCGTCGAGGCAAAGACCTGCCACAAAACGACCGCCGCGAGCGAGCCGAGCAGCGTGATGGTCAACAGGTTGTTGGCCGCTTTCTCGCCGCGCTTGCGGTCGGCAGCAAATTCCTTCGTCAAAATCGGCACCGCCGCGATGCACAGCGCGTAGCACATCGTCGTAAAAAGATAGAGCGTCGAGTTATACGACGCGGTGTAGAGGTCCGCGTCGATGCCGGTGCCGAAGATATTGGCCTGCATCATTTCGCGCACCACGCCGAGGAGCTTGGCGAACAGCGTCAGCAGAAAGACGAAGCTGATCGCGCCCGCCGTGCGGACGCCCGATTTATCCTTCTTCTCCGTATTGTTTTGAGGGTCTTGCATGGTATGTTTCCTCGATTTCTCCATGATCGCGCAGATCATCTTCTCGTTCGTGTCGAGCTTGCGCGAAAGCTCGACCATGTGCACCTCGACGCGCTCCACCTGCTCCTTGCCCGTTTCGAGCACGCGCTCGGCCTCGGGCAGGAAGAGCTCCGCCGTGAAGTTCTCCTTCGTGCTCAGCTTGTCGAGCCCCACGGAGTTTAAAAACGCCGTGCACTTGGGGTCATACGAAATGCCGATGAGCGGCACGCCCATGATGGCGGCATAGATGAGCGAATGCAGGCGCACACCGACGAGCAGGTCCATGTTGCCGATGATGGAGAGCATATCCTCGGAGAGGTACTTTTCATTCAGGCACACCGCCGTGTCATCGGGCAGCTGCGCCGCGATATGGCGGCAGACCTCGCCGTCCTCTTCATAGTGGAACGGGATGAGCACGGACTGCGCGTTGTACTTGTCCTTCATCATCTGGATGGAGCGCAAAAGCTCTTTGACAAAGCGGCTGTCTGTGTCCCGCTCACGGATGGCCCAGCCGACAGTTAGACGGCCATCCAGCGAGACACCTGCCTTTCGCAGGATCTCCGCGCCGACATCGCCATCGGGCTTTTTCATGCGGATGACGGGGTCCGCCGTGATGACGACCTTGTCGCGCGCGATGCCGATTTCCTCCAAAAGCGATGCCGACCGCTCGTCGCGCACGACGATACCGTCCGCACGCTTGAGCGCCGCCGCCGCGGCGCGGCGGTTGCCGGGCCGGTCAATGGGGCCGATGCCCTGGGAATAGATGAAGACCTTTTTATGGAAGAATTCCGCGCAGCGGATGATGGAGAGGTAATAGTGTAAGCTCTTGCTGCTCGTCACATCCTGCAAAAGGCTGCCGCCGCCGGAAATGAGCATGTCGCACTTTTTCACCGCGTGCAGGATCGCCACCGGCGACATGCGGTCCACCGCCTCAACGCCGTATTTTTCGCGCGTGGAGGCGGGATTGTGCGAGAGCACCGTGAGCGAGCATTCGGGAATGTGCTCGCGCAGCGACGAGACGAGCGTGCGCAGGATGGACTCGTCGCCGATGTTGTCGAAGCCGTAATAGCCCGAGATCAGAATGTTAACCATTCGTCACCCCGCAGATCCTGCGCACAAGGCGGTAAATGAGCTCCGCCACAATGACCACGGCTGTGCCGATGAGAAGTCCGAAGAGGATGCCCCAGCCGGTGCGCAGCAGGCTCAGCAAAAACGGCGTGCGGATGTGCAGGAACGTGTTGACCACGCTGACAAGGCCGATGGTCATGCCCGTGCCGAAGATCATCGGCAGGAACTTCATTCTGCGGCGCAGCGACCAGATGAAAAGCATCAGCATCGGCCAGCCGACGATCATTTCCTTCGTGCGCGGGCGGGCAATGAGCGTATTTTCCAGGAAGTTGCGGAACGCAAGCTCCCTTGCCGACGTCGTGGTCGAGTTGCCGGTGCGGTACATATAGTAGGCGAACACCAGCAGCATGAACACCGCCGCCACCGCGATGACGACGATCGCAAGGAACCAGCCGAGTTTCATCGGCGTCTGCATCAGCTCGCCGAAATAGGCGTTGAATCGCTTGACGCGGTTCTTCTCCCCGCGCTGTCCCGCGTGGGCGAGGACGGCCTCGCGCGCGCCGGTCTCCTCATAGGCGTAGACCAGAAGATAGGCGAGCATGAAGAGCGCGATGGGGATAAGCTGCATGAGCTTGACGCCGCGGTACAGGTCGATCTCGAGAAGATACGAGAGCTGCGAGAGCGCAGACGATGCGAGCAGCGACCCGCAGAATGCCGTCAGAATGGTCGCGATGGCTGCGCCAAGCGTAAAGCCAAGCAGCTTGCCGAACTTGATCTGCGGCTCGCTGCGTCTCTTTTCGAGCAGTACGCGGCACAGACCGACAGCGGCAATCGACGGCATCACGATACCGCCGGACATCGAAAGGATCAGGCGGAACATCGAGGGCTTCAGCACCGCGAGGCCGGCAAGGCCGAGCGCGCCGACGGCAAACAGGATCGTGCGCCAGCGCTTGCCGATAAAGAAGAATAGATCAAGCAGGATCACGATGAGCGCCGCCGTGCCGATGCCCTGCAGCACCTTGAGCGCCATGGACGGCGCTTTCAGCTCCATCGCGGGCACGGTCGCGTGCGTGTAGCCGAGAGGCTCCAAGCGCGCGTCGAGGTCCGTGAGCATCTGCTCATAGTCGGCAGGGTCGGTGATGTAGACCCACTTCTTCTCGTCAGCGTCCCAGCTGACATCGGTATCCGGCTCTAAGATCATCTTGAGGAAGATGATCTTGCAATTACGCTCGGCGATGGCTCTAAAGAACGTGTTCGTGATCTCCTCGGGGCCTTCGTAGCCGCAGTACTGATAGCGGTTCTGGATGTAGGCCCACTCGTTGAAAACGCGCACACCACGATAGCCCGTGTTGTCGAGCAGTTCTTCAACGCCGGGCCAGACAAGGTTCTGGCTCTGGTCGTTCTGCTCCATCATGGCGACGCTCGCGCCGCTCTCGTTGAGATACTGCGTCAGAAGCTCCAGGCTCTCGTCATCCTCATAGCCGACGAGCTCGTCGCCGTTGTTCATAAAGTACGGCGCGTTGAAGTGCTTGAGCACTTCGATATAGGCCTCGGCAAATTTCGTGCCGTTCATGTTCTTTTCCGTCACAGAGCGCGGGATGATCTGGTAGCCGTGGCGCTCAAACAGCTCCACCGTGTCCGGCCAGATGCCGAGGCGCAGGTCGAGCAGCTTTTCGCCCTTCATGCCGTTTTTCTGCTGCTGGATGAAGATGAAGCCGTGCTCACCCTCCAAATACGTCTTGGCCTCAAAGTCCTCAAAACGGGCCTCGAAAGCGTTCAGGATCCACTCATAGCTCGCGGCGGTCTCCGTCCAGATGATCGCGTCGCTCACATCGGTGCTCTCACGCAGCCATTGCGCGACCTCGGCGGGGTACTGATCTTCCCATCCGTAGCTCTCCGCCGCCTTTTTCACGGTCATCGCGTGGACGGGGATGGCCGCGTTGTCGTGCAGGTTGAGGGCGCTCGCCTCGCTGAGCGCGACCTTGTCGACGCCGAGCGACTTGAAGAGGTCGAGCCACTCATCCTCTGACTGCGAGGATTGGCGCGCCATCGAGCGCATGCTGTTGTAGTCGAGGACGATGTCGTAATACTTGTTGCTCTCCTCCGCCTGCACACGCGAAATAAGCGGCACGAGCGAAGCGAGCAGGCCGATCAGTGCAATGACGGCCAGAATGCGGTTTCTTTTCAGTATGCTTTTCATTGGCAGTTCTCCTTCTGCGCTCATGCGCAGGGTGTTTTTTAGAGTGTATCGAGTGTCACCGGCGTGCCGATGGACTTGGCATACGTGTAAATTCTGGCGACGTCCTCGATGTATTCCGCGCGCAGATATGCCTGCGCAAGGTCCTTCCCCACGGCGAGCACGCCGTGATTGGCGAGCGTGCAGCCGCCGCGGTCCCTGAGCGCGGGGATTGCGTTCGTGCCGACACTCTCGGTCCCCGGCGCGGCGTAGTCCGCGCAGCGGATGTCGCCGCCCAAAAAGATGCACGATTCGATCAACACCGCGGGGATGCTCTTCCGCACGACGGCAAACGCCGTGGCATAGGGTGAGTGCGTGTGGAAGACGGCGTTCGTCTCGCCATACGCCTTGTAGACCGCCGCGTGCATGCGCCACTCGCTCGAGGGCTGCAATTCCCCTTCGAGCACCGTGCCGTCGAGCTTCATGCGCACGATGTCCTGCGCGCGCAGCATGTCATAGCGCACGGACGTCGGCGTGATGAGCATTTCATCGGGCGCGACGCGGCAGCTCATGTTGCCGCTCGTGCCGGAAAACAGGCCCTCACGGAACGCTTCAAGCGATTTGTCCACGATCTCCTGACGAAGAATATCCAGATTTTGTTCCATTCAGATCACCAGATTGTCCCTGCCGATGCTGCCGTCCGTAAAATAGCGGTGCAGATCGTAGGGAGAATAAATACCAAGGTCGGTCACGACGCCCGAGACGAGATGCGGCGGCGTGATATCGAAGGCGGGATAGTAGCCCTTCACACCCTCCATCGCCGTGCGCACGCCCATGGCTTGGAGCGTGAAGTTCGGGTCGCGCATTTCGATGTGAATGCTGTCCACCGTCTCGTGTCCCTGATCGGGCGCGCCGGTGACAAAGTACGGGATGCCCATGTACTTGGCGACGATGGCGTTCTGGAACGTGCCGACCTTATTGACGACGTGGCCGTCGCAGCAGATGGCGTCCGCCGCAGTGGTGAAAACGTCGACCTTTTCGTTCTGCATGACGAACGCCGGCATATTGTCGGAGATGACCGTCACGTCAAAGCCCATGTCGTGGCAGACGGACGCCGTCAGGCGCGCGCCCTGAAAATACGGGCGCGTTTCGGGGCAGAACAGCCGGATGTTTTTGCCGCGGCTGCGGCACTCACGAAGCATCGTGCCGACGATGGTCTCGGCGAAGCAGTGCGTCATCACCGTTCCGTTGTCGGGGAACATATCGACTAAGTACGAGCCGATCTTCGCCATTCTGTTATAGCGCACGTTGTTGAGCTCGATGGTCTTATTCTTGATGGCCTCGGCCACATTCTCCCCCGCTGAAAGCGCGCGCTCGGCCTCTTTCAGGCAGATGTCGCACAGAAGCGTCATGCGCTTTTGCGTCGTGGGGCGCGCGTGGGAAATGGTGTAAGCCGCTTTCTTGAGGTATTCCATCTGCTCGTCCGCCGATTTGCCGCGGCATTCCCACGCCGCGAGCGCCATGCCCATCGGCGCCGCCGTGTAGGGGCCCGCGCTCTGCGTCACCATGTCGGTGATGGCCCGCGCGACTTCCTGATGTGTGCGGCAGGTGACAAATTCGACCTTTGCGGGGTAAATGCGCCGGTCCAAGATGCGCACCTCGCCGTCTTCAAACCACGCGACATTCTCGTAGCGCAGCAAAAAGGCGAGGTCTTTGTCCGCTCTCTCCATGTTTCTTCTCTCTCACTTTCTATAAAGGCGCTCAACGGCACGCTCCATGTCGGCGCGCACCTTGTTCTCGTCCAGCGTCTTAAATTCACCGTTTTCGTACAGGATCTTGCCGTCCACCATCGTCATGCACACGTCGCCCGCCTGCGCCGAGCAGGTCAGGAGCGCGGGCGTGTCGAAATTGGGATAGAGGTGGGGCTTGCTCAGATCAATGGCAATGATGTCAGCCTTTTTGCCGACAGCCAGCACGCCGGTGTCGTCGCGGCCCTGCAATTTTGCGCCGTTGACCGTCGCCATATCGAGCACCTCCTGCGTGGAGATCAGCGTCGGGTCGTTGTGATAGCCGTCGTGCATGATCTCAGCGAGGTGCATCTCCTCGAACATATTTAAATTGTTGTTGCTGGCCGTGCCGTCGGTGCCGAGCGTCACGTTGATGCCCTTGTCCATCATCTGGCGGATGGGGGCAAAGCCGCTGCCGAGCTTTAAGTTCGACGTTGGGTTGTGGATGACGCTGACGCCGTGGGCCTTCAGAATGTCCATGTCGCGCTCCGTCACCGCGACGCAGTGCGCCGCCGCCGTGGGCGAATCGAACGTGCCGAGCGATTCGAACCACTCCGTCGGCGTTTTGCCGTAGCGCTCGATGCACTCGCGCTGCTCGCGCGCGGTCTCGGCGAGGTGGATGTGCATGCGCCCGCCCTTTTCGCGGCAGAGGTCGCTGTACGCCTTGACGATATGGCTCTTGCAGGTATACTCCGCGTGGATGGAAAAGTCAATGTGAATGCGCCCGTCCGCCGCGCCGTGGTACTTTTCAAAAAGCGCGAGCGATTCGGGGATCTGCGTGTTCTGCTCCACGGTCTGGTTTTCGTCAAAGCACTGCACACAGCGGTTCAGGTTCGCCTTGATCCCCGCCTCTTCGACCGCCCAGACGGTCTCCTCGGGGAAAAAGTACATATCGGAAAAGCTCGTCGTGCCGCCCGCGATCATCTCGATCAGGGCAAAGCGGCTCGCTGCGGCGATATCCTCGCGCACGAGCTTGTCCTCGATCGGGAAAATGGCCTTGAAGAGCCAGTCCTGCAAAGGCAGTCCGCTGCCGATGCCGCGCATCAGCGTCATGGCGATATGGCTGTGGCAGTTGATGAGTCCCGGGGCAAGGAGCCTGCCGCTCATGTCCTTTTCAAGGTCATAGGCCCTTTCGGGTTTTTCCTCACCGATATAGTCGATCTTCGCCTCATCGACGCCGAGATAGGCGCCGTGCAGCGTTTCATATCCGTTTTCCTTGCGCAGCAGAATGTCCGCGCCTTTCAAGAGTGTTCTCACAAAAGAGCCTCCTATCTGCATTTTATCTCATTATGCAGTCTATCACGCGTGCTTTCAGATTGCAACGGGCAAAAGGATTAAGTTTTTCCATATTGCTGACCATGTCGACAAAAATTTCTCATTTTGCAAGCTCAACTACTTAAAATTTCACTATTGAATTTCCTAATATGCCTGATTATAATTAGCGCATACTTTTTCTTAAGGAGTGAAACCGGTATGAGCAAAGTCTATATCCCGCAGGACTACCACACCCCGCTGTCTGTCTATGAAATGCAGCGCGCCATCGAATTCATCAAGAGCAATTTTCAGGTCAATCTGAGCAATGCCCTCAATCTCCGCCGGGTTTCTGCTCCGCTGTTCGTGGATGAAAATTCTGGTCTGAACGACAACCTCAACGGCGTCGAGCGTCCCGTCTCCTTTGACATTCCCGACGTCGGCACCAATGCCCAGGTCGTTCATTCGCTGGCCAAGTGGAAGCGTCTTGCGCTCAAGCGCTACGACTTCAAGGTCGGCAAGGGCCTGTTCACCGACATGAACGCCATCCGCCGCGACGAAGAGGTCGACAACCTCCACTCCGTCTATGTGGACCAGTGGGACTGGGAAAAGGTCATCTCCGCCGAGGATCGCAACGTCGCTTATCTCAAGCGCACCGTGCGCGATATCGTCTCCGCCGTCAGCGAGACGAGCAGCGCGCTGAATGTCGCTTTCCCCTCCCTGCACACCAAGCTCCCCAGTGAGGTCTTCTTCATCACCACGCAGGAGCTCGAAGACCTCTATCCCGACCTGACACCCAAGCAGCGCGAGGATGAGATCTGCAAGAAGAAGGGCGTCGTCTTCCTGATGCAGATCGGCAAGATCTTAAAGTCCGGCATCAAGCACGACGGCCGCGCCCCCGACTATGACGATTGGGAACTCAACGGCGATATCCTCTACTGGAACGAAGTGCTCGGCCATGCGTTCGAGATCTCTTCCATGGGTATCCGCGTCGACCCCAAGTCCCTCGACTCCCAGCTGACGATCGCCGGCTGCGACGACCGCCGCACGCTCCCCTTCCACAAGATGCTGCTGAATGGCGAGTTGCCCCTGACCATGGGCGGCGGCATCGGCCAGAGCCGCCTGTGCATGCTGCTCATCGGCACCGCGCACATCGGCGAGGTACAGGTCTCCCTGTGGGACGAAGCCACGCGCAAGACCTGCGAGGATGCGGGCGTCATGCTGCTGTAAAGCATATTTTAATTTGTCACCATTCTTTTTTCTCTTTTTCTCAATGTAGCACAACAGCCGGCAGGTCCTTCTCCCCGTCGGCTTTTGTGCGCTCTTCTGCCGCTTTCTATCCACTATCCATCGGCGCAAAGCAAAACAGCAGCACAAAGAGGGCGCTTCCCAGCTTGGGAAGCGCCCTCTTTCTTATTTTTCACAGCGCAGGCGATAAACGTCACGGCTGTCCGCGCGGCCCTCATACGAAAAGCCGTGCCTGCGCGCGATGTGCGCGCTCGCCGTCTGTTCGGGGACGCATTCGATCACGGCATTCTTCCCTTCCCGCCGCGCAAGCACGGTCAGAAGGTCCGTCATTTCGTCTGCATAGCCCTTGTGCCAAAAGGCAGGCTTGAGCACCCAGCCGAGCTCCCGGCTGTACTCGTCATAGTCGTGGTAGATGGCGTAGCCGAGAAATTCTCCCGCCATATTCTCCGCGGCATAGATGAGCGGCGGCTCGGAAAGTCCCGCCTGCTCCAAAAAGCGCTCGGCCTGCGCGCGGTTAAACGGCGGCTCCAGCCAGCGCATCACCGCTTCATCCGAGAGCAGGGCGTATAATTCGTCCGCGTCCTCCCGCCGCATCATCCGCAGGCGGACGCGCGCGTTTTCCGCCAGGATCATTCCTTGTGCCGCTTGCCGCGGAAGGTCAGCTCCGGGGTCTTAACGCTCACGATCGTGTCCGGCTCGACCGAGGAGGTCAGAAACGCGTTACCGCCGACGATGACATTGTCACCGATCTCCGTCGCGCCGCCGAGCAGCGTGGAGTTTGCGTAGATGACGACGTTGTTGCCGACCTTCGGGTGGCGGCGCACATTCGGGTTCGTCGCCATACCCGCGGGCGAGAGCGCGCCGAGCGTCGCGCCCTGATAGAGCTTGACGTTGTCGCCGATGATCGTCGTCTCGCCGACGACGACGCCCGTACCGTGGTCGATGAAGAAGTATTCGCCGATCTTCGCGCCGGGGTTGATGTCGATACCGGTCTGCGAGTGCGCGTATTCCGACATCATGCGCGGGATCATCGCGACCTTGTTCTCATACAGCTCGTGTGCGATGCGGTAGATGAAGATGGCGAACATGCCGGGGTACGAGAGCAGGACCTCCTCCTTGCTGTAAGCCGCAGGATCGCCCTCAAAGTTCGCCGACAGGTCCTTGAGCAGCAACTCCTGAATGGCAGGGATGCGCTCGATGAATGCCGTGCTGATCGCATAGGCCACTTCGCAGTTCTCGTCGCACTCCGGCATCGTCAGCGTGATCTGGCGCGTCAGCTTTTCGTGGATGTGCTCCATCAAAAGCGCGCTGTATTGCTCCGGCGGCAGCTTCAAGAGGTCGCGGTCGCCGTAGTAAACAGGGAAAATGAGCTTCTGACAGTCGCGGATGATCTCGATGACCGCATTACGGTTGGGCATGCGCAGCGCATCGCCGTACATGGGGATCTGAGAGCTCTTGTAGTTCGCCGCCATGCGGTCAGCCGCCGCATGGATGACGGTGTTCTTTTTTGCTTTGTCCATAGCTAATCCTCGCAATCTATCAGAAACAGTCATATCACAATTAGAAAATAATTATAGTATCTCCCCGCGTCAAAATCAAGTATTTCCTCTGCAAACGCCTCAGAAATATACACCTCCGCGCGGGAATTCAGCCAAAAAAACGTGTCCATTCATTTTTTCATTTGCATCCTGCGTGCTTTTGCTTTATGCTGTTTTTATAGGGACGCTTCGCATTAGATACGTCCCAAGCAGTAAACAATCCACCGCAGGAGGATCAAAATATGAAAGCAAAGGTTTATTTTTCCAAGCAGATCACGCCGGAAAAGGTCGTGGAGCTCTACAAGGCCGTGGGTCTCGAGCTGCCCGGCAAGGTCGCCGTCAAGGTGCACTCCGGCGAACCGGGCAACCAGAACTTTCTGACGCCCGAGTTCTGGCAGCCGATGGTCGAGACCGTACACGGCACCATCGTTGAGTGCAACACCGCCTATCCCGGCGAGCGCAACACGACCGACGCCCACCGCCGCACGATGATCAAACACGGCTGGAGCAAGCTCTTCAATGTCGACATTCTCGATGCCGAGGGTCCCGATCTTGAGCTCCCCATCCCGAACGGCAAGCGCATCCAGAAGAATCTGGTCGGCAAGGATATCAAAAATTATGATTCCATGCTCGTTCTTTCCCACTTCAAGGGCCACCCGATGGGCGGCTTCGGCGGCGCGCTCAAACAGCTCTCCATCGGATGCGCGTCCAGCGCAGGCAAGGCGAACATTCACGGCGCGGGCAAGCCCGAAGAGATGTGGACGACCGAGCAGAATGCCTTCCTTGAGTCCATGGCCGACGCGGCGGAGTCCGTCGTCAAGCTTTTCGACGGCAAGATCGTCTACATCAACGTGATGAAGAACATGTCCGTCGACTGCGACTGCTGCGCCGTGGCGGAGGACCCGTGTATGAAAGATATCGGCATTCTCGCCTCCCTTGACCCCATCGCCATCGACCAGGCGTGCCTCGACCTTGTCTACGCGTCCGACGATCCGGGCCGCGACCACCTCGTTGAGCGCATCGAGAGCCTCAACGGCGTCCACACCGTGGAGGCCGCCGCCGAACTCGGCTTCGGTTCGAGAGAGTATGAGCTGATCGAGCTCTAAGAAAAATCGCAATGAAAAAGGCGATGGCCGCAAGGCCATCGCCTTTTCTTTTGCTCCTTTACTTGATGAACCAGATGTCCATATCGACGTTGCCCTTGATGCCGTCCACGCTGCCCTTGGATGAATACTGCCACATGGCAAAATCGTAGTAGAACGAGGGCGCGTCCACATCGTAGCGCGCGTACCACAGCGGGTAATTCATGACCTCGCTGAGGTCATACTTGACATAACCCGCGTAGTCGGTGATGTAGATCATCGGGTCGTAGCCCGCGTCCTTGATGATCTTGCAGAAGGCGTTTGCCGCGGCGCAGAGCACGCCGGTCTCGATGCCGTAGGTGCGCGCCTCCCTCTTGCCGATGACCTCCCAGTCGAAGACGACGGGACCCGTGATCTCATGGCCGCGCAGCTTGTCGAGCACGTGATAGGCCTCCTCCTGCGCCTCTGCCACGCTCACAGCCTGCGAGAAGAAGTAAGCGCCCACCTGAAGGCCCGCTCTCGCCGCGCCGTCGGCATACTCGTCAAACTTCGTGTCGTCATAGATCGCGCCCACAGTGTAGCCGCGGCCGCCCACGCGCGCGATGACAAAGTCCACATCAGTGCGCGCGACCGCGTTCCAGTCCACATCGCCCTGATACTGCGACACGTCGATACCGACGCGCGTGCGCACGCTGGGATCGTTGTAGGTCATGATGCTGCCGTTCTTGACGAACGCAGACTGATTATAGGTGTTCGTCGGCACACCCTCGAGCACATCGAGCGTGTAGTCCTTGTAGTAGATCTTCTGCTTCTGGTCGAGCGAGCTGAGCTGATAGATGCGGTAAACGATCGTCGCCACCTCCGCGCGCGTGATGCTGCTGTTGGGGTAGAAATACGTCAGGTCGCCGACCTTTGTGCCGATGAACACACCCGCTTCATAGAGCGCCGTCACATAGCCGTCGTTCACGTCGGCAAAGGGAGACACCGTGTTGGATGCGCCATAGCCCAGCGCCTTGGCCGCAAAGCGCGCCACATCGAGGCGACTGATGCCGTTGTCAAGCTGATAGTCGCTGTAATTCTGCGCGGCAAAGCCCATGGAATAGGCGTAGGTCGCGTAGCCGCTTGCCCAGTGCGCCGTACTGGGCTTCTGCTCCTTGTGGCCGGTCGAGAGCAGCACGAGCTTGAGCATTTCGCCCGTGCTCGTGGGACGGTTGGGGGCAAACGTGCCGTCGCCGTTGCCGCCGACGATGCCCTGCTCGCTCAGCTCCATGACATAGTTATAGAACCAGTCGGACTTGTTGACGTCGGTATAGGTCTTGCCGGTGTAGCTCGTCGCCGTCCACTGCGCCGTGACGACCGCGTTGCCGTTCACGATGCTGTTTTCCGTGATGGTCTTGCCGTCGCTCGTCTGGAAGCCGGCAAAGCCGTAGCCGAGCTTTTCCGCTTTGGGGAAGCTACCGTAGGTCTTGCCGATCTCGTAGACGGCAAAGTCCGTCTCGTAGGACGTACCGCTTTCCATATTGATGATGAGATACGCAAACTCGTTCTCCGCCGCGCGGGTGCTGTCATCTAAATAAATGGCAGCCTCCTGCAGGCGGCGGTCGGCAAGGCCCGCCTGGGCCTGTCCGCCGGAATGGCACCATTCGCCGAACGCATGCGCCACTTCAAGGCGCGTCGCGTCCTTTTCGCCGCGGGCGATCTTGACCAAATCGCTCGTGCCGCTCATCCAACCGGTGCCGAAATTGTAGCTGAAGCAGATCAGCGCGTCGAACTGCCCCTGCGTGGGCGTGACGTCGTAGCGGTCAAAAAAGTCGTTGAGCTTGGCCTCATACGCCTCGACCTTGCTCATCAGAAGAAGCTCCGCCTCTTCGCGCGTGATGCCCTCGGGATAATCCTCGGCACCGCACTCCGTGCCGTAGCCGATGTACCACTTGCCGCCGGAGGAATACTTCTCCGCGCGGAAGCCCTCTTCCTCTTCGATCTGCTCGATGGCCGCGTCGCCCGCGCGCATCAGCCGATTGCTCGCCATCGCGGCGGGCACGCAGAGCTGCATGGCAAGGCACAGCGCCAGAAGCACAGCCAGCGGCGATCTCTTTCTCATGTTCTGCTTCATCTCGTTTCTCTCCTTTTGCCGGGATCGGGCGAAAACGCCCACTCTCTATAATGTTTTTCCATGATACCACAGGTTTACATAAGAATCAACCAAAAAGCGCAAAAAATGCCGCCCCGTGTCGAACCGGGCGGCATTTTCGTTATAGCAGCGCGTCGAAGAGCGCGTCCATATTATCGTCGGAATACTCGACTTCCGCGCTGTACAGCCGGCAGAGCTCGATCTGATCCTCCACCGTGAACTCGCCGTGCAGCAAAAGGTGCAGCGCACCAAGCGGGAAAAGCAGCCGGACAGACAGCACGGCGAACGCCGCCTTGCTGCTCACGTCCCCGTCGTCGAGCGCCGTCGGCACGTGACGATAGAGGAAGTAGACGAGCAGCTGCTCATACTCCGTCTCGCGTCCTTTCATGTGCGCGGCAAAATCGTCGAGCGGCAACTCATCTGCGTGCTCGCGCAGCGCTTCCAAAATGCCCGTCCACACCTCGTCCATACGCTCGAGCGAGAGATAAAATTCTGCCCACTGCGCAAGCGGGACGTCCGGCACGTGCGCACCGCAGGCCGACAAAATTTGTTCCATCCGCTGATTGATCGGTTCCTCGCGGTTCTGTGCGATGGCGAAAAGATGGTCGCGCAGCGTGAGCAGCGCCGTTTCCTCTTCGTCGAGCTCCCCCTCGCCCGTCACGACGAGCGTTGTCTTCTCCGGCCTGGTCAAAATGAGGCGCGCGGCCTCCTCGCAGCAGAGGCCAACGCCAATCTCCGTGCGCTCCGAAAAAAAGCTGCGGTAGCGCGGGTGGTCGGTGCAGATCTGGCAGAGCATACCCTCCCCGCCGTATAAAATGAGATCGCAGAGGTTTTTGCCGTTCAAAAACGGGCAGCGCTCCTGCTCGCCGAGGAGAAAGTGCGGCATCTCGCCGCTGCGGTCGATACATTTATGCAGGCGCTCGCCCATCTCGCCGCCGATCTGATCGTAGGCGGCGTAATAGACCGTATTGCGGCCGAAGATGTCGAAACCTTTCAGAAACCGGATTCCGGCCCACGCGGCGACGATCATCGCCACGGCGAAAATCCCGATCTTAACCTCTCTTTTCATATCCTGACAAATCTTGCTTTCCTCATTTCGCAACAGTTCCGGAGCCTGCACGCCCCGGCGGCACGGCTCCGCGTCCGGTCCTTCCCGGTCCGGCTCCGGCAAGCGGACGTCATTTCACGATCCGCGAACCCCGGCAG
>ENA-OPCB01001293-OPCB01001293.1-human-gut-metagenome-genome-assembly--contig:-NODE-1293-length-15201-cov-2.906180_pt1 | contig 15201 bp, 7 predicted proteins | sample MGYA00241561_ERZ501473 | MGnify/ENA primary metagenome ERZ501473 (study PRJEB25962, sample SAMEA2042519) | human gut metagenome | biome: human gut; feature: human-associated habitat; material: faeces... | reverse complement strand
CCTTCGTCCGCGACAAGAATCGCGAGCTCGGCAAGCGGCCAGAGAAGCCCCGCGGCCAAGAGTGCCGCAAGCCCTCCGAGAAGCAGTTGGGGAAACGCCTCGGTTTTCGAGCCGATGACCGTCATTGTGCACCCCATGTGCGCCAGGCGCTTTCCGGCAATTCAACGGCAATGAGTGAGTGCAGCGCAAACACCGACCGATCCGTATTGATGCGCAGCGCGTCAGCCGTGATGGTTGTCTGAAAGTCATTCATCAGCACCTTGACGCGCACCGTGTCGCCCATGAATTGCACGGCCTGAACTTTTCCGACAAATGTGTAGGGACGCGCGAGCGCCGCTTCCGTGGCACGATGCAGCTTCACGTCGGCATAGCGCAGACCCGTTGCCGCCCCTTCCCGAATCAAAGGCATGCGTACGATATTCATGCCGCCCACAAAAGTCGCCACAAATTCGCTTGCCGGTCGATCGTAGATTTCGTTGGGGGCGTCGGCCTGCTCGACATGGCCGGCATTCATCACCACCACATAATCCGACAGCGACAGCGCTTCCTGTCGGTCGTGCGTCACCATCACGGTCGTCACACCGGAGGCTTCCTGAATGGCCCTGAGTTGCTCGCCGATGGACGCTCGCGACCAGGCGTCAAGCGCAGACAAGGGTTCATCGAGCAACAACAAACGAGGTCGAGGCGCCAGAGCTCGGGCAATCGCCACGCGCTGCTGCTGACCGCCGGAAAGCTCGGCCGGGTACCGATCGGCCAGATCCGTGAGATACGTCAGCTCCAGCATTTCAGCCAAGCGCGAGCTCTGTTCCGCATCTGTCGCTTTTCTTGCTCTCAGTCCGTAGAGAATGTTTTCCTTGACGGTGAGATTGGGAAAAAGCGCGTAATTTTGAAAAACAATGCCGATGCCGCGTGCTTCCACAGGCGTATTCGTCACATCTTCACCATCGACCAATACACAACCGGAAGTGGGCGTTTCCAGCCCGGCAATGAGCATCAAGGTCGTGCTCTTGCCGCAGCCCGACGGCCCCAAGATGGACGTAAAGCGTCCCGCCGGAATCTTGAGCGTTGTTTCATGCAGAGCCGTCTGCTCGCCGTACCTCTTGGTGATGGCTCTAAGCTGCAGGCTGGCGGCTTGGCGTTCGGTCATCCTTGTCTCATCCTTTTCTTTAGCGTGTCGCAAGTGCATGCCAGCGCGTCAGCATCGCCTCTTTATCCCTTGCCGCACGGGCAAAATCCATCGGCAAGAATCGTTCGGCAATGCGTTTTCCCTCGTCGGTGCTGAAACCTTCGCGTGCCGCAATGCCGCTGAAAGCGGCCGCAATTTCGCCAACGGCAGGACTTGCACAAAAGTCGAGAAAAGCTTTGGCTTCTTGCGGATGCGGACAACCGCGCGGCAGCGCACAGGCTTCCGCATCCCAAGCGATTCCCTCTTCGGGTTGGACGACCGTGACAGGCGTTTTGTACTTCAAAAAAGGCTTGAGAAAAGCCGCAGCGCTCAGCCCGATGGGAATTTCTCCCTGCGCTGCCATGGCTGCCGGCCTGGCACCGCTTGCCGCATAAAAAAGCATGTTGGCGTGCAGTTTTTCAATCACCTCCCAGCCCTTTTCCTCGCCGAACCCCTGCACAAAGCCGTGAAGAAACATCAGCCCTGTACTCGAAGCTCTCGGGTTGGGCATGACGATCTGATCCTCAAACTCTGGCCGCAGCAAATCGGCCCAGCTTTGCGGCATCGAAAGTCCTTTTTTCCGGAGAAGATCCGTGTTGACGCACACCGACCCACCCCAGGCGTTAATCCCAAACCAATGGTTGTCTTTTTCAACCATCTTGGGATTGAGCTTTTCAACATCCTTAGGAGCGTACGGTTCAAGAACCCCCTTGGCGCGAAGATTTTCCAGGGCGATCGCCGAGACGCCCAACACGGCATCGGCCTGCACGCGGTCTTTTTCCGCAAGAAGACGTGCACAAATCGGCCCGCCCGAAGCTCTCACATAAGTGATTTCGATATCGGGACGAACGGCGGCAAAGGCATTGCGATAAACAGCAAGCCACTCAGGCTCCACAGCCGTGTAGACCGTGATACGACGCCTTGCCTCAGCCGCACACAGAGGCGCAACCGAAACCAGAGGCAAGGTCAGCAAAGCCGCAAGGCCGCGTCTTCGTTGCATCGGCAATTATTCGAGTCGGAACTCTTTTTTGATGAGTTCAATCATGAAGCGAGCCACCTTGTCGCCCGTATTGCCTTTCTTGCTGTCGATATTCATCTGAATGAGGCAATCGAGCACGCGCTCGCGCAACGTGGAGCTGCTCACACCTTCGGTACGCGGGAAAATGACGAGGCGCTCCGGGCGCACATGATTGACATTGTCGGCGCCGTGCACCAAAAGGTCGCAATTGACGCTATCCATAAATTCGTCGGTGATGAGCCAGGGACCGGCCACCACTTCCTTCACGTAGCGGATGCTCTCCAAAATTTCCTTGCGCTCTTCGAAGCTCAATTCCGGCGTGTAGCCTTTCTTCTTTTTGATTTCGTCGTCCGTGGTCAACACCACCACGACATCACCGATCTCGGCTGCTTTTTTCAGAAGCCGAACGTGGCCGTGGTGAATCAACGTGGCCGACATATCGACCATAACGCGCGGGCGTGCAGCAGTGCAAGCAGTCATATGGGCACCAATTTCGTCAAAGGTTCAAAGCGGCCCAAAACAAAAAACGGCCACGCTCTTTTCCTCCTCCTGAGAAAAAAAGCACGGCTTCGAAATTTTTGGGCTAAAGAATTTGACGCAAATTTTACGCCGACCTTTCGGATCGTTCGACTTTTCGACTCAAAGCAGCGTTGCCATGTAGTACGGCAAATACCACACGTCGTCCTGCCGTTTAATTTCGCCGTGATGCAGAACAATGGCCTCCCCGATGCGTTTTCCGAACTTTTTTTTGAAGCGCACAAGCGATTTGATGCTCGATGAGCCCGAAGACTTGACCTTAATGGGAACGATCTTTTTGCCTTGCCGAATCAAAAAGTCGATTTCCATCGTGGTCTTTCTGGTTTCCGGATTGCGCTCCGCGTAGTAGTAGGCACGATGTCCGTTTGCCTTCAGACACTGCGCGACGACGTTTTCCACCAGCATGCCTTCGTTGACCTGCAGTTGGTCTCGAAGAACCGCTCTGTAGAGCTCGTTTTCCAAATACGGCTGATTAAGAAAAAAACACTTGAATGTCGGATAGATCACACCAAAGCCCTGTAGCTTGTTGTGCAGCTAAAGCTCTAATGGAATATGCGCCCCGGCAAGCGGGGGGGGGGCGGGCGACAAACAAAGGCGTTTTAACTTGCTCGATGAGATTCCGCCCAACGATCGTTGCGTTGCGACCATTGGGCGGAAATAAGGGGGCTCGAATCTGCCGAGAAGATCGCTCTTCTCGGCGAGTCACACCTCGGATGCTGCAGAGCTTTACCAGCGATACTTCAAACCAACGCTGCCTTCCTGGCGGTTGTAACCATCGCCACCCCAGTTGGCACGAATTTGAGCATAACCAGAGAAAGCATCCGTGAAGAATGTTTCGGCACCAAACTTGAGTTCAGCCTGATTGCCTTCACCTTCGACGTAACTCTCCACTTCACCCCAACTTGCACCATAGTCCTTCGTGTTATGCACCCAATTGGCTTCCAAATAGGGACTAAAGTTGGTTGCTCCCGACGTTTCCATCGTAAAGCGAGCACCCAGTCGGGTCGTGATGTTATGCTGACCTTCAAAGCGAATGTCCTCACCATCAATACTGTCGTAATCAGCCCCCCACCAGGTAACCTGCGCGTGAGGTTCAACGTAGAACGCACCCTTGGTTTCTCCCCCCTGCATCTGGAACTCTGCAGCCTTCAGCACCCAGCCGGCTTCAAGCGAAGCAGACAAGCCTTGAGCCTTAGCTTCCAGCGTCCTTTCACCTGTACGAGTGATGTCAGACGAGAAGTGCGCATACTGAACCCAACCGCTTACGTACGCACCTGAGCGATCGATCTTCGGATCATTCTGGTTCCAGCCGGCATAGGCACCAACCATCCAGGCTTCCGTGTCGCCTTTGCTTCCGTCAGAGGAGCGATTGGTCGTACCGTCATAGTTGGATTCACCATAACCTCCCATCAGACCGGCATAAACCAATCCGCTACCGCCCGGCGAGAACTGCAAGATGTCACCACCGATCATAGTGACATTCTCCTGCGTATCTCCACTCAACTGTCCGGAGCTGTCGCGATTGCTCTCCTTGGAAAGCGTCTGACGCATCCACAAACTCGTAGTAGTTTTCTCTCCAGTTACCGGATTGATCCACGGACGAATGCCCTGTCGGTCATGAATGTTCATATCGAACATGTCAACGGAGGCCGCAAATGCCGCTAGCGAACCGAAACGAACAGAAATGGTCGGATCAGAAGGCTTGTCTCCATTGCCAGAGTTGCCACCATTAGGATCATCTATCTTATTTGTAAAGTAGTAATCGCGGTAATCGCCGTCAACCTTTGAAGTCAAGTACCAGTCGTAACCACCGGCTTCAACCGTGTTCTTGTTAGCCAAAGTTGCAAAATCTTCCGCAACAGCGTTGCCTTCGGTTTGTTCCACTTTCAGTAGCGTCAACCCCTTGACAGCATTGGCATCGGCGCCAACCAAATTCACATAGAGCCCGGCATGAGAGTCTACCTCCACTCCACCATTGATCGTCAGCTTGTCACCGAGAGATTCCTCCGCACCCAGACGCACATTGAACTTGAAGGTCGCGTTACCGGAATAGCCACCATTGATCACCCTATCAGCAAAAACCGGATTATCTTCATAGTTTCGACTTCCGACCCAAATGGTGGCTCCGTCGGCATTAAATCCGTCCGCGGTATTAAGGTCTCCTGCAAGGTCGAACTCACTTCCCTTCAGAGACAAACTCTTAAGCGTCAACGCATTTTCATTGTTCCAACCCGCGATATCGAGTGAACCTCCTTGTACATCCACAGCGACGGCATTACCGTTCACAACGCTGTAACCCAACGTCAGATCACCCTGCCCCGTTTTGAGAATCCTGCCTCCTTCTATTCGTCCGGTAGTCATGCTAAAGGACTCGTCTTCACCTGTAACGGCAAAATGCATAGCAGCCTCACTACCAAGCTTCCAGGTTCCATTCATTCCAGAGAAGTCTGCATTGCCCAGTACAGCCACAGTTCCGCGCTCAAAATTGATCTGAGAACTTGCATCTCCGAACACAGCGCCATCAATAAGCGCCGATTCTTCAGTACCCTCCAAGGCAACGTCAAGACTGCCGTTGCTTCCGAGGTCAAGCTGCCCTCCGGTCAAGACTTTTAGATCGTTAACTGTTTGAGAGACGTCGTCACCAAAGACAACTTTACCTGCAACATTCAAGGACGATGCGTAGGAACTTTCTTCTGTTCCTCCGCCCAACACATTCGATTCTCCCAAGGTAAGCACCGCACCAGTCAGCACGTCCACCGTTCCAGTCAAACTATTGGTGCTATTGGACAAGGTCACATTGCTGCCTTCGGAAATCTGCAGACCTACATTGTCAGCGTCCGCACGTAACCATTGACCAATATTGACATTGTCACCTTCAAGCACGATTGTTTGGTGCAGATTTGCTCCAAGAACGGTCTGCGTTACGAACAAGTCCTCACCCTGTTCGCCTTTCACCAACCCAATACCGCCAACCAGATCGGCAATATTCTTTCCGTCTTGATAGAGCTTGATTGAATATTGACCGTCAGTAATGAGATTACCGTTCTTGTCCAGCAACTTTATATTACTCACATTACCAATCGTACCGTCGACAATCTGATAGAAAGGAGCCTTTTGTGATTCTTCAACCGCACTAGCCAAAATGGCTGCAAAGTGATTGCCCTCGAAAGTAATCTGACCGTTAAGTGTGTCATTCGTGGTAAGCCCTTCCGTATCAACACGGATATATGACGTACCTTGGCTGGTGCCCTCAAAGACTCCGCCGTCCCCAACAGTTAACAGATTGTCAGATTGCCCCGGCTGTTCATTGCTACCGCTCGCCGACAGATCAAGAATGCCATCGTTTGCAATGAAGAAGTCCTTAACCGTCTGCTTACCTTCTAACCGGAAGGTACTTCCCGTTCCAACCACTAGCCTTGATGCATTGCCAGCCAAAGCAGAATTCGCAGCTCGATCAATTGCCGCATCACCAAAGACAAACGTCCCATTCTGCAGGCCAAAAATACCACCAAACGCAGTCGAATCGGCCTGCATCACAAGTTCATAGTTCTTACCCTCGGCATTTTTCAGGTTGATCACCAGAGCACCGTCTCCTTGGAGATCACCGATGTTTCCTCTAATCTGATAACCGGTTTCATCATTGCCTGTAATACCCGTTGCATCCGGATCCGATACATCAACGTTATATTGCAACAGACTACCCGAGTTCAGTACCACGTCAACGTTGTCGGCAACCCCAACAGAAGTTGCGTTAACCACCAAATCAGACCGATGGGCCCCATCTCCCACAGAAATCTGCGAGATATTGCTTTGCTTAAGTGTTTCGCTCTTATCCATCGTGACATGTGATTCGCCCACAATAGACAATGAAACCTTCCCGTCTGCCGATCCAATTTGAGTATCCAACACACCATTGACGCTATCGAGCTCGAGAGTACCTTCTCCGAGCACGGCTCCCTCCAGTATCGAATCAGACGCACTTGTTCCGAAGCCGTCCTTCGTACCGTCTAATGTCAGTTTGGAGTCAGCGCCGAGCGTAATCGAGCCTTTCAGTTCAGCTTGATGCGATGATATCGTCAGCTGTGCTGCATCTTTAAGCACAATAGCGTTTAGATCCTGCTCAGCCTGAATTTGACCGTCTATACGGCCTCCTTGACTCAGATATTGAGTATCTTTAAGCGTCAGCTCGGCATCGGCATCTACGTTAAGAGCCCCAAACTTATTGACATTCGTAAAGATTAGGTTTCCGCCGTTAACGTTGACAATGCCTTGGTCACCGGTAAGTTCCAAATCAAGTGTTCGATCTTCGTCAGCAACTCCGGCATCAGCACTAAGATTCAACTCCTTGCCCTCATGCAGAACAAGACTGGTCGCCTTCATATTCACGCCGATCAGCTTGTCGTCCAATACCGTGCCATACGAATAGAACAGGTCGCCCAGAACATCGTCTCCATCCTTGAGCTGTCCTTTGACGTTCTGGTTCTGATCAACAACTCCACCTTTTTCGTCCAAAATCTTTACCTGAACCTTGGCCGACGACAAACCTCCGTTCTCGGACGTCACGACATACGTGGTTTGACCAGCTGTATTGTCAATGCTGAGGATGTTATCTGTAGCCACTTCGTTGGGATTGACCGTTACATTGATTTCAGCGAGGCCAGTTTGCGGCCCCTTGAAATCCTTCACAGACAAAGCACCTGAGGCGAAACCGGTTCCCAGCATGGCAATCGTTCCGAGATTAAGCTTGGATCCATCGTTAACCACCAAGCTCTCCAAATGAGTTTCTCCACGCTCAGAATTATCCAGAACGGCACCAGCTCCGAGCGTCACGGAAGCAAAATCAGTTGCAGCACTGCCTTCATCGCCAGCCAATTTAGTTTCATCGTTGAACGTGAGCTTGGTGTTCTGAGCAACATCGAACATGCCTGTGAAGTCCGACGCATCCGCCACCTGAGTATTTACACCGATGACTGCCGTACCATTACCTGTCAAATTACCAAGCACAAACGTATCTTCAGCTTCACCGCCAAAAATCATCTTTGCGTCTTGGGCTATTTCTAGAACGCCTCGGTAATTCTGCAAATTTTGGCTTGCGGCATCGAAATTAACCTCATCGAGCGCAACGATTCTCGATTGATCGTAGCCACTTACCGTTCCATCTTGTACTTTCGATGTCTTTGCAAAGTAAGCGCTCTGAAGCTGGAGTGTATTGCCGTTCAGTGTAACTGAAGCCCCATCCTGAACATTCAACTGAAGCAGGTTTTCAACCAGAACAGAAGGTTCCGCACTTCCTCCATTACCCATTGAGTAGGAAGCACCAACTTCAAGCGTTACTGTCGAATAACCTAGGTTATAACTTTGCATCGTCACCAGCGAAGAACCTTCTGTGACCGTCATAACGCTCTCGAGATAGCCTTCGCTACCCGGACCGCTCGAGGCATAGTTGAACGTCACTGACGACTGATCTCCGGATTTCACGACAATATTGCCTTTCCCCGTCAGGACGGCTACCAATGTATTGTCATTGGCTGTTGTCGTTGTCGCATCGATATGCAATGCAGCATCCGGATCAGAACTGGAGAAACCTTCCAAATGGATGGCCGTCAATCCGAACCCGAGATACACACCCTTGGTGTCCTCCTCTTTTTCAACATGGGCTTGGTAGTTCCAGGTTCCGGTAGCAACCTTGGTCGATCCGTCCATAATGTCCGACTTGACGCTACTAAGCGTTGCTCCGCCATTGTTAAGCAACTGGACGGTATCGGCATCCCCACTGACGGAGTCAGCTTTGATAAGCCAAACACGTCCCGCCTCGTCACCATTATCCAGATCAAGAATATTGCCCTGGCTCGCCCCGGGATTGTCAGTGCCAACCCAGTCGGAGAGATTCAGATTCACTCGACTGCCATTTGCCACATGCAAGGTCTCAACGTTAAGCGCTGGAGACTGGGGATTCGAATTGAATCCGGTCAGATCAAGCGTACCGCTGGTTTGTTGTCCACGCACTCGATCCCAACCGAAACTTTCCATTTCTACAGTTGTATTGCCTCCCACGACAAACGTGCCATTACCTGCTATCGCAAAGCCGACATTGGTACCATTTTCGTTCTTAGCGAAATACTTCTGATCCTCGTTGACATACTCATACGTCCCCGAAATCAAACGAATCTTTCCGTCAAAATCAGAAAAGTCGAGATTCTCTCCTAGATCCAGTGTTCCTCCTTTTAAGTTGAATTGAAGAACTTTCTCCAGAAGGTTGTCGGGATCAGAATCATTCTTGATGACTGCTTCAGACAAGACAAATGTTTCGTTTTCAGCTTGACTTTCGTACCCAAGCGTACCGTTAATCTTGAGTGTCTCTGCAAACTGTTCCTTCTTAGTCAAGTTCAAAGACGCACCGGACGTGACATCAATCTGACTTACATTCACGTCTGACGTCACACGATAAGAACCGTTTGAAATTTTCAGTGTGCCCGTCTTACTTGCTCCGGCATTGACCGCAGAAGCAATCTCATTGACTTCAGACGATACTTCCTGGCCAACAAAATCCAATGTATCCCCGGCACCCAATACCACTGTTGACGCAGAGTTTAAAGTTCCCTGGACAGTCAGAGTTTCTCCAAAAGATGGATCAGACCCAAGATCCCACTTACCCAAGAAGGAACCCACTTTGTCTTCAGACACAACCACAACGCTGCCTTCGTTCAAGACTACGGTTCCGTTTCCGCCAATAGTGCCGGACCCTTGCACGAAATCACCATCGTCCGTCGTCCAACCGGACAGCTGAAGGGTTGCTCCTGACTCTACTGTAAGCAAACCTGCTACTTTGATATGGTCAGCCGAAAGGCGGTAAACACCTTTCTCAAGATCAATAGTCGAGTCAGCCAAACTGCTCACTCGATCAAGAGAGCCAGCCTCGGCTGTTGCCACGGAATCGGCTAAGGTCAACACAGCGCCTTGTTGGACTTCCCACAAACCCGCAAAACCATTGAGCAATGATTGCGCTCCATCAATTCTGAGAGTTGCTGCAGAAGAACCACTCCCGGTCGCTCCAGATAGAACGACCTTGTCATTCGTTCTGCTCTGGATGGAGGAACCGTTTCCGAGAGCATTTTCTCCAACTAGCGTCAGCGTGAGAGGATCTTGCGAGCCGGTGAAATTAATCTGGGCCGCAACTCCCGAACCTTTAAGCGTAAGAGTCTGATTCGAACCGATATTCAGATCAGAACCAATCGGCGCAAACTGCACTGTCGCTGAGCTGACGACACCATTTAGACTTAAGCTCGAATTTTCCTTCAGGGCGTATATGCCACTAAAGTCGCTGCCTTCGGAATTCTCAAGAATAAGATCACCACCAATATTGAGCTTGCCCTCACCCGTAAGTACAACACTCAAATCTCGGGAATCTTGATTTCCGCCTGACAAGTCAGGGGCAGAAAGCTCGTATTCCACTCCGTCATCAATAGCAAGAGCGGTCAACTTGTATGTCAGGGAAACATCCCCCTTGTCAACAAGCGAACCCAAGACGTAGGTACCGGTAACCTTGCTGTCTCCGTCGGATTTTAGGATCTGAGTGTATGAAGCATTTTCAACTGCTTCGCCATTGTCAGTCGTTATCTCAACCACGTTGCCGGATACGCCATCATTGCTGACAGAGTCAACAAGCAAACGTTCCCAGCCCTCATCTTGCTCAAGAAGATCTTTCGACTGAATATCACCAGATTGCTGCTCCTTGCCAATCTTCACCAGAAGTTTCGCGTCACCCGCCTGAGTCAATGTGTCAACTCGGAAAAGCGGATCGCTGCCACCTGCCTCAGCATCAGTCAAATCCAGTGTTGCCCGCCCTTCGATCGTCAAATCTTTGTAATTTCCCTCTTTTCCCAAACTCAAGCCAGATGAGCAAACAACAAGCGTAGTTCCATCTGTTAGACCAAGGGAATAATTTGTCGAACGATTAAGCTCAAACGAAGACAGATTCGTCAGGTTTAACTTACCTTGCAACCCCTCCAAATTAATCTTGGAATCATTCAGACTATACCCGGAAAGAACAAGCGTACCTGCACCGCTGAACTTCACGGCATTTTGGCCATTGTCTTGGAATTCTTCAAAACCCCCGTTGCCGTCGAGCCCTTTTACAAGCGTCAACGTAGAAGTTTGATCGATAGCTACATCATCAACTGCTGCTTTTTGCCCTGCATCCCCGTCAAGTGTCACTACTGAGTCACCGATCAACTCTAGCTTCGATCCACTTCCTTCTACTGTATTTTCAAACGTGCCATTTACACCTGACAACACTATTGTCGAGCTATTAGCCATCAAACTCGCTGCAGAATAAAGTTCATCAAACGAATCATTGACCGTCAATGTTTTGTCCTGCGCTAGTGTTAAGGTTCCGGAATATTCCGAGAAATCTGCTCCGTCTTCTCCCTTTCCAATCAAAACATTCTGATTAAAGATAATGTTTGCACCGGAGTTCTCTACTGCAGTAAAGGTTCCGTCGATAAGATCTTCATCACCCTCAATAGTCAGAACAGAATTCTTTCCTGACAGGCGAACAAAACCATCAAAACCATTGAAAGTATCGGCACTTTCAGCAGTAAGCGAAATTTCAACCGTAGGGTCAGCATCATTTCCAATTGACAGAATCCCAGTACCTGTCAAAACAGTTCCAGAACTCAAAACATTGCCAGAATCGTTTGAAATTCCATATTTTGTTGAGCTTTCGGTAGACCACTGCTCTCCATTTCCTACAATCAGCAGCTGGTTACGTTTTCCCAACGAAATAGTATGATTACCCTCTGCCGTCCATAACCCGTTGATCTTTTGTAATCCCTGGATAATCTGTCCTTCAGATTGGCTATCGACAAACGTAAGATTTGAATTCGCTCCTGCAAGAACAACAGAACTCACCCCTAAAGATCCAGTATTAGTATTCGCTGTGAAATTCAGATTGGTATCGGCACCTACAACAGTCGCACCAGAATAGCCATTGTTGACATTATCAATGAGCACAAAATCCGTAGCCTTCCCCTGATGGACTTCCAAAACACCATGGCCATCAATTTCGACTGTAAGTCGTTTAGAGGACGCATCTCCCTCAGCCACTAAAGCTGAATTCCATTCTAATGGCGATACGGCTCCAACATCGCTTGAACCATTAACCAACTGGAGATGATTCAAACTATATCGAATATAAATACCGTCTTGATTGATTCCTTGCTCTGAATTTTGTTCGCGATAGCCCGCATCAACATCCCATGTTCCTACCGCGGCAATGTTCTTTTTGTTTGGATCATTACTGCTAATAAAAGACTGTTCCCCCGTCTTCTCACTAGTGATTTTTGAGCCGTCTTTATCGCGCAATTCAATTAAGCCTGCAGCTTCTGATGTTAAGCTTGTCTCGACGAGGAGTTGACCAACTTTGCCATCATCCAAAGAAAATACTGAGCCTTCCGCCTGATCTGTCGCAAGCCCATCAAGAACTTCATTTGAATCGACTCGGATAACACCATCCGTAACAGAAACATCTTCAACGGTAAGAGCGGCTGTATTTCTATCAGAAAAAACAAAATCACTCAGATCCAAAATACCAACGGAGTCTTTATTAGATACACTAACCCAACCAAGCCTATCAAGAGCTATGGACTTATCGCCAGTCACACTAACAATACCATTCTCACCAATACTCAACCCAGTAGTTTTTGAATCTGCATCATTTGCGTTAAATTGCTGAGCTATCTCTTCTGTTAAAGCAAAGTTTCCACTCTCTACTCTAACCCACCCAGAATATTGGGAAAAATTAACATTCTCCGAGATGTTAATCTTATTACTCTGTGAGCTTGCACGTAAAATGGTTAATCCATCTCCGCTGAATGTTAGATTTTCCGAAGAACCGACACTCAAATCTCCACTGCTCACCAGAACCAGCTGAGATCTGCTCTTACCTGTTTGTCGGTCAAAAGCAACACTCGAGCCAAGTTGCGATTGATTTTCTACTTCCAATCGCGAAGCATTACTAAGTATTGTTGTACTCGTTTTTATAGTAGAGTGAGCATCATAGGTAATATCTGCACCCTCTTTCAGGACAATACTATTCGCCTCAATGGCATTTTTTTTGTGTTCCTTTTGCTCCATCAAATACATATTGTTTGGTCGCTATAGAACTTGTCCCTTCACCAAATGCATCAACCGATTTTACTTCAATATTGGTTGCAGACACAGCACTATTGGCAAATTCCGAGTTATCACTTTCAACAAATAAGTCGCCTCCAACCGAGATAACTTTAGAATCACCAGCGATCTTTGAATTTTCATCTATTGACGCATCATCTGAAACTTTAATTTCTTTCGCTGCACTGTCTACGAATTCAATTCTTGAACCAACAACCTTCAGACTACCAACGGAAATATCATTATAAAGATTCAAAACTGAATCTTCCGTCTTTAACAAGGAGGCATTACCCAATGCATCTGCAGCTTTTAAATTTGCTGTTATATTTTGAAAGTATACCTTTCCCTTAAAATCTGTAGTAAATAAAGAATTTCCTTCAAAAGCGGTACCGGCCGTAACAAGAGAGTCAATGTTAAGAACCGTACGATCTGAATCACTACCAACATAATACAAGGAAGTTGATTCATCTCCATGTACTTTCGTGTACCAATTTGAAGTCTGGCCATCACCAGCAGTGATCGTCAGACTTTTTCCGTTTTTCACCTCCATTGCAACCAATAAGGAAAGCGTCGAAAAGTATCCGGCAGGGCCAAAATCCCCCCCCCCCTCCATCAACGTGTATTCCCGTTGTCGAATATTGCTTCCCGTCATACAAAATATCGACAATACCATCCCCTCGGTCAACAGCTTCAGCCCCAAGCTTCTCTAGGTTTGCCATGACAATATCATATGCACCTTCTCCCAAGACATAAGAAGCCTCAGACGAAGCCTCAGACGTAACAATTTCATCCTGAATAATATCTTGCTTATATACGGAGCTAGCACTACCTTCTATTCCAGAATTAAATGCATTAGCGCCATTACCCCAAAACAAACTCCCAACATTTAACAAAACTTGCTCACTACCACCTGACTGTGCCAGCAACAACGATCCATTCGAATCTTTCAAACTAGAACTAGTAAGGTATATATTAGCTTCACCCGATGGATCAAATTGAAAATTAAGCCCATCATTGATATAAATACCTATTCTATCAGCATATATTGCAGTCAGATTGTCACCAATCACAACCCCTGCAACACCGAAGTTTTCCGTCGCAAATGCTCCATTTGTCAAAATACCTAAAGCAGCCGCAATCAGCACAGACTTTGCTTTCTTTCCCTTAACTTGCTGAATCTCTGAAACCGCCGTAAATGTTCTAGTCACTCGATTCCAAATACTTTTGTAGATTTTATTCATATAACAACCTTTAATATATAAATGGATTTAAATATCAATAGAAAATTCAGACACATTCACTTCGTCAAATTCAACGATCACGGATTATTTTCATTGAAAGAATCAAACAAAAGCTATTTACGTTTAAAGAACCACATCTTATCAACAGATCGTCAAATAACTGAAAGCGCACTTCTAATAAACTACCATCAAACAGAAAAACAAGGCTAACAACATCGTCGTACTTTGCGCGCAACATGTGTCTGCGTAGTGAAACTGACCAAGCCTCCTCTTAAGAGAGACGATGGGATAGCATTACAATCATTCCGAAAAAATTTGCGCAACTCGATCAAACAGGCAACCACCAGAGACCGTACTTGTTTGAGTTCTGAAACCGCAAATCGACCCCCACAGCTCTAGATCTAAATCACCCATCAGAAGTTCACTTCTTGCACTGCTTACTTGATTCAAAGTCTGTGGCCAGATTAGTAATATCTCACCTTTCACGTCAAGTAATAGAACCCCCCAGAAGGAGTCTTACTTTTTTTACAGAATGAAAAATCAGCACTCTGAAATTGCTCTGCTTTCCCTGTAATTCAGAATGCCGAAACGTTACAGTCCTGAAATCAGAAAAGTAGTTCTTAAGCTCTGGGGTGGGGCGCGAAATTTGGATCTGATTGTCAAGCATTATGGGCAGTCCCTCAGGAAGCCCCGAGTAACTGCTTTTCATAGTTGATAGGTGCCAACATATCGATCGTCGAATAGGGACGAATCGTGTTGTAGGTTTCTATCCAACGAGTAACCGTAACAACAGCCTGCTCATAACTGTCGAAACGGTTGCGACCGATGAGTGTTTCACGTTTGAGGGAACTCCAAATTGAGTCTCCGGGCGCGTTATCCCAACCTTGCCCCACATCGCCCATGGAGCACCTCATGTCCAGTTGCCTAAGGCGGTTCTGAAAAGCTGCAGAACAATACTGTGTGCCCCGATCGGAGTGCATGATCGTTCCCGCAACAGCATTACTGCCGCGCGTATGTACAGCCATATTGAGAGCCCTAAGGACCAGATCGGTCGTCATCGAAGTATCCAT
>ENA-OPCB01001292-OPCB01001292.1-human-gut-metagenome-genome-assembly--contig:-NODE-1292-length-15204-cov-3.219288_pt1 | contig 15204 bp, 17 predicted proteins | sample MGYA00241561_ERZ501473 | MGnify/ENA primary metagenome ERZ501473 (study PRJEB25962, sample SAMEA2042519) | human gut metagenome | biome: human gut; feature: human-associated habitat; material: faeces... | reverse complement strand
CAGCTCGGCTTCCATGATTTTGCGGGCTCCGCCGCAGTTCACTTCGTCGGCGGCGTCACGGCCTGCCTGGGCGCCTGGATGCTCGGCCCCCGCATCGGCAAGTACAACAAGGCCGGTAAGGCCCGCGCGATCCCCGGCCACAACCTGACCGCGATGGCTCTGGGCGTTTTCATCCTGTGGTTCTGCTGGTTCGGCTTCAACGGCGGCTCCACCGTCAGCATGACCGGCGATGACACGATGGTTTCCGCAGGTCTGATCTGCTTCAACACCAACCTGGCCGCCGCGCTGGCTACCGTTGCGGCGCTGATCGTCTCCTGGGTGCGCTACGGCAAGCCCGATGTCTCCCTGACCTTCAACGGTGCGCTGGCCGGTCTGGTCGCCATCACCGCGGGCTGCGACGTCGTTGACCCGTTCGGCGCGGCCATTATCGGCATCGTCGCCGGTGTGCTCTGCATCTTCTCGGTTGAGTTCTTCGACAACGTTGCCAAGATCGATGACCCCGTCGGCGCTGTCTCGGTGCACTGCATGAACGGTGCGTGGGGCACCATCGCCGTCGGCCTGTTTGCCACCGAGGGCGGCCTGTTCTACGGCAGCGGCTTTGCCAAGCTGGGCATCCAGCTGCTGGGCATTGTCAGCGTGGCGGCCTGGGTGCTGGCCACGATGTTCATCATCTTCACGGTCATCAAAAAAACCATCGGCCTGCGCGTCTCCGAGAAGGAGGAGATCGACGGCCTGGATTACCACGAGCACGGCCTGACCAGCGCCTATGCAGGCTTCGCCATCAATGATCCGACCTACGCCGAGCTGGACGTGAACGAGAACACCGATCTGGGCGAGGACGACATCACCAAGGCCAGCCCCGAGAAGATCTCCGCCGCGGTCAAGGTCGTCAAGGACGCCCCGCTGCCCGCCGGGCTGGATTCCGGCATGCACAAGGTTTCCATCATCGTGCAGCTGGCCAAGTTTGAGACCCTGAAGAAGGCGCTGAACGACATTGGCGTTACCGGCATGACGGTGACCCAGGTCATGGGCTGCGGCCTGCAGAAGGGCAGCGGCGAGAAGTACCGCGGCGCCGAGGTTGACGCCACGCTCCTGCCGAAGGTCAAGGTCGAGGTCGTCGTGAGCAAGATTCCCGTGGATAAGATCATCGACACGGCCACGAAGGCCCTGTACACCGGCCACATCGGCGACGGCAAGATCTTTGTCTACAATGTAGCAAAGGTCGTGAAGGTCCGCACCGGCGAACAGGATTACGCCGCGCTGCAGGACGTAGAGTAAACGTCTCCCTATTATAATAAGGTATAAAGGTCAGTAAAGCCAGCCCCTTCCGAAGTAGGATTCGGAAGGGGCTGGCTGTTTTGTGGGTAGGATCGCGGCGGCGGAAGGTGGACGGCGGGGGATGAATTTTTCCCTGCGGGCGGAACATTGACGGGATTTGGCGTAAAGCGGCGGAGGGGTCAACGCTTGGCGGCGCACAACGAGCGCCGCCAGTTTGCTTCGCAAACACGCTCTTGCGGTTGATTGCCCCGCGGGGGCAATCATTGTGCGCTCCCCAGTTTCGCTGCGCTCAACTGTGGCCCCACGCGCACAACCCCGCACCACGTCGAAACAGCGGCAATTTTCTTTGGTTCTTCCTTTTGTTGGCAAAAGAAAGAACCACCTTCCGGGGGGCACCCGTTCTCTGTCACAGCATACACCGCATAACCTTCGTCGCCTCGACAAAATCCTGCGACTCATACAGCCGGATAGCGTTCTCGTTCTGGGCCAGCACGTTCAGCTCTAAGTACTCCAAGCGCCGGTTGCGTGCCCAGCGCTTGGCGGCGGCCAAAAGCTCGCCGCCGACGCCCTGCCCGCGCACGGCCTCGTCCACGGCCAGATCTTCCAGCCGCGCATAGCGGTGGGGCAAAACGCAGCTGAACTCCGGCGTCCAGCCCGCGTAGCCGACCAGCGCAAAGCCGACAACTGCACTGCCGCGCTCCGCCAGCAGGAAATCCGCGTCGTCGGCACGGATGGCCTTGCGGATCTCGTCCTCCTCCCGCGGGCCCTCGCAGAAAAACTCCGGCTGCATCGCTACCAAAGCGCTGTCCATCTGGCGGTACAGCGCGAGAATGGCGGGAATATCCGCCTCCGCCGCCGGGCGTATCACAGTCTTTGCGGCCATCTTGTCCTCCCCTTCTCCTACATGCGTGTAAACCAAAAACCGGCGGACGCAGTTGTCCGCCGGTGCAAAATCACTTGATTTCCTGGATCGTGTACTTGAAACCGTACTCCTCCTGCAGCTTCTTGACGGCAGGCTCGCAGTCCTCAATGAAGGTCGCAGAGTAGACGCTCTGGCCGTTGTGGGCCTTCTTGTACTCCTCGACGATCTCGTTCAGCTTGTTCCAGCCCTCGTCAGCCTTGGCCTGGTCCATATCCTGCGGGAAATCGATGATAAATTCGCGATGCTTAGGGATGCGTGCTTTCATAGTAAGTCACTCCTGAAAAATTTGTTTATACATACGCGGCATGTTGTCATGTAGGGGCGGGCAATGCTCGCCCCCACAGATTTTTGCCATACCGAATATACCAAAAAGGTTACACGCCAAAGCAAGCCCTGGCGTTTGCCGCGGTCTGGTCCAGCACGGCCTGGGCGTCCATATCCCAGAGCGTGCCGATGTACGCGGCCACATGGACAATGTTACGGCTGTCGTTGCGGGTGCCCCGCACCGGTTCGGGGGCCATGTAGGGGCAGTCGGTTTCCAGTAAGGCCCGGTCATGCGGGATGGCCGCCAGCACCCTGGCCGCGCGCTTCGCGCCCTTGTAGGTCACGGCGCCGCCAAAGCCCAGGTACATGCCCTGCTCCACCAGCCAGGCCGCGTCGTCGGCACTGCCGCTGTAGCAGTGCAATGCGCCGCGGGGCTTGTATTTGCGCAGCAGCTCGTACATTTCGGCGTGGGCCTCGCGGTCATGGACCGACACGGGCAGGTCGAGCTCCTTGGCAAGCTGCAATTGTGCTTCAAACAGGTCGTACTGCTCCTGCCGCGGCACGGGCCAGTGATGGTCCAGCCCGATCTCCCCCACCGCCGCAACGGCCTTGTCCGCAAACAGCGGGCGCATGGCGGCCAGCTCGGCACGCCAGTCCCCGTGGTAGACGGCCACCGTGGCGGCGTCCTCCTCGATCAGGCTCTCCGGGTGGATGCCCAGCGCGGCGTGGAAGTAGGGCGCGGCGTGCGCCAGCTCCAAAACCTGCGCAGCATCGCCGGAATGCGTGGCACATTCCAGCACACCGACCACGCCGCCCGCGGGCAGCGCCGTCAGCAGCTCGGCGCGATCTGCGTCGAACTGGCGGGAGGAATAGTGCGCGTGGGTGTCAAAAATGTTGTTCATGCCTTTGTCTCCTGCGTCTGCGGGGCGCGGTTGACCAGGAAGATGCCAATGCAGACCAGCACCAGCGCGGCCAGATAGTTCCACTCAAACAGCGGCTCACCGTTGAGCAGCGCCGACAGCAGGACGTTCATAATGGGGATGATGAGGCCGAACACCGCGATGCGGGACACCGGGTTGTTCTTCATCAGCAGCGCCCAGATAACATACCCCGCGCCCGAGATGAACGCAAGGAACAGCAGCACCGGGATACCGGCGGCGCTCTGCGGGTGCAGGCCGCCGCCCATCGCAAAGCCCAGAACAGCCAGCGCCAGTCCGCCGACGCCAAGGTTGAGCACACTGACCGAGAAGCTGTCCGCGTGCTGGGTGACGGCCTTGTTCCACGGCCCGGCCAGCGCAAAGATGACCGACGCGACCAGCATAAAGGCCATGCCCTTGACGCTGCCGCCGCCGTGGTTGCCCAGCGTGGCGACAAGCACACCGCCGAAGCCGAGCGCGCAGCCCAGCGCCTTGCGCGGGGTCAGGCGATCCTTATTGCCGTAGAGGAAGTGCGCCAGAATGACGCCCATAAAGCTCTGGGTACTGTTCAGGATGCCGCCCATAGCGCCGGTCAGCAGCGCGACGGCGGCGTAGTAGAAGAAATACTGCGCCGCGGTCTGCCACAGGCCCAGCCCGCAGGCCGAGGCCAGCGTTTTGCCGCGCGGCATCGGCAGCGGACGGTGGTTCAGCGCCAGACCGGCCAGCCAGACCAGCGCCGAGCCTATCATGAAGCGGACGCCCGCAAAGCACAAAATCGACGCGGTATCGGCAGAATCAATGGCGAACAGCCGGTAGCCCAGCTTGATGAACGGAAACGCCGAGCCCCACAGCACATTGCAGACAATGGCCATCAGGACCGCTGCCGCCGGGATGGAAAAGAATGGGTCGAGTTTAGATTTCTGCATGCTTCACCTTAGTGGATGCGTGCGCCCGCGGGGGTGCTGTCGGGGAAGAACGCGATGGAGCAGCCGCCGTCCACGTCGGTGTCAGCGGCAAAGATCATGCCCTCACTGACGTACTTGCCCTTCATCATCGGGCGCGGAGCCAGGTTGGCGACGATGCCGATCTTCTTGCCGATCAGATCCTCCGGCGCAAACCACTTGGCAATGCCGGACAGAATGCAGCGCTCGCGCTCGCCGTCGAACACGGTCAGGTGCAGCAGCTTCTTGCTCTCCTTCATGCGCTCGCAGGCGCGGACCTCGGCCACGCGCAGCTCGACCTTGCAGAAGTCGTCAAACGTGATTTCTTCCTCATGCTCGCCGATGAGCTCCGCGGAGGCCGCGCCGCTCTCAGCGGGCTTTTCCTCTTTCTCCTCGGCAGGGGCGTTGGCAGCCTGGGCAGCGGCCTTCTGGGCAGCCTCCAGGGCCTCCAGCTCGGCCAGCTCCTTGGCAGCGTCGATGCGGGGGAAGATGTTCTCGCCCTTGTGCAGGGTGGCGTTGACGGGCAGCGTGCCGAAGACGGCGGCGCTGTCCCAGGTCTTGCCGTCAGCTTCCACGTTCAGCTGGGCAAAGATCTTCTCGCAGGTGGTGGGCATGAACGGCTGCAGCAGGACGGTGCAGATGCGCAGCGTCTCGGCCAGATTGTACAGCACGCGGGCCAGACGAGGCTTGGAGTCCTCGCTCTTGGCCAGCACCCACGGCGCGGTGGCGTCGATATACTTGTTTGCGTTGTCGATGACCTCAAACACGTCAGCCAGCGCATTCTGGAAGGCATACGCCTCCATGTCGGCTTCATAGCGGTCACGCAGACCCCTGGCCTTCTCGAGCAGCGCGGCGTCCTCGGGGCCTTCGTCCTGCTCAATGGGCAGATTGCCGCCAAAGTACTTGTCGGCCATGGCGGTAGTGCGGCTCAGCAGGTTGCCGAGGTCGTTGGCCAGCTCCGTATTGTACAGCATGACCAGGCGGTCCGCATCAAAGTTGGCGTCCTTCCCGGTGGTGATGTCCCGCACCAGGTAATAGCGCACAGGTTCCGGGCCGAATTGTTCCGCCAGCAGGTTGGGGTCCACCACGTTGCCGATGGACTTGGACATCTTGCGGCCTTCGCCGTCGACCACGTAGCCGTGCGTGAGCACCGCCTTGTAGGGCGGGACGCCGCGCGTCAGCTTTTCTTCGGGTTTCCATGCGGTTGTCTTTTGAGTCCGTGATCTTTCAGTTCCGCGATCGCTCCGGAGGATACGGCCCACAGATAGATACATGCCACGCTTCCGCAGGGCGAGTAGCGGCGCCGGTATTTTTCGAACAGTTTGCGGTCAATTTTTCTGTGGTGATAAACCATCCGCATGCCGCGCTGGATTGCCAGATCACCAAAACTCAATACATTTGGACGCTGCATACAAAACAACAGAATCATTTCCGCGGTCCAGACACCAATTCCCTGTAAAGAAGATAATTCTTTTATGGCTTCCTCGTCCGATTTTTCCCAGATTCCGTTAATATCAAAAGTTCCGTCCTTTACTTTTCGGGCAAAATCGGTAATATACCCTGCCTTTCTGAAAGAAATTCCCAGTGACTGTAAATTGGAAACTCCGGCACTTTGTATGGTATCTGCGTTCATGATACCATACTGATCCTTCATTCGTTTCCAGATGGTTGCCTGTGCTTTTGTTGAAATCTGCTGACCGATGATATGATGAATCACGGCTGAAAATAAATCGGTGTAAACTTCCCGTTCAATCATTCCGATTTTATCGATAATTTCTGCGAGGCGTTTATCTTTCTGTTTGAGGTATGTAATCTCTTTTTTTCCGTATGCAAAAAACATTTTTATCGTCCTTTTTATAACTGTATTGTAATAATTTACCATGTTATTATATCACTTAACAGGACAATAAAATTATAAAAAGGAAAAATCATAATAGCCATTAAAATGATTCTGTTTTATCTATAAAAACAATCATTTTGATGATTATTTCTTTACTTAGATAAAAAAAGGTGTTAAATTGTGTTATTGATTGAAATGCTCAATCATGATATGGATTATGTTGTGTCCCTAAAAATCCCCCCCGAAGAAATTGCCGATTCGGATGTGGTATATGTACAAAAATAAGCCATGTACATTGATTGATGTTGATGAGGCAAAAAAGATTGTGCGAATAAAAAATTATGTGGATAATGTGCAATTTACCGCGTTTGGAAGTAATACCGAACCGAGTATTGCAGATTATGAAGATTTTTTGGAATCAAGGTGTTTGCCAAGATCGAGAGATAAAGTAAAACTGGAATTAAAAGAATTAGACATCCCCTTTTATGATCCCTATTTAATTGTAAAAAAAACGCAGGGGCGAATGGCAGAAGGAGTATAATCAAATGACTATTCGAAGAGCAAACGAAAACGACATCCCAAGACTGCTGGAACTGTTAGAACAGGTGCTTCAGATCCATGCAGATATCCGGCCGGATATTTTTATCCCGGGAACCACAAAATACACAAACGAAGAACTTGCACAGATGATAAAGGATGATACCAAACCGATTTATGTTGCAGCAGATGAGAATGACAACTGTCTCGGCTATGCATTCTGTCAGTTGCGGGAGCAGCCATTTTCCAACAATATGGTGCCGTTTACCTCACTTTTTATCGATGATCTGTGCGTCGATGCAAGTACCAGAGGACAGCACATCGGAGAGAAGTTGTTTGTGCATGTAAAAGAGGAGGCAAAGCGTTTAGGCTGCTATGAAGTGACGCTCAATGTCTGGGCGGGAAATACCTCGGCGGAGAAATTTTATGAAAAGATGGGGCTGAAAACCAAGGAGCAGCAGATGGAGTATATTTTATGATAAATATCCGAAGTGCAAAACAAATGGATCTTGCCCGGATTGAAACGATATACAACCACATTCATGATGAGGAAGTCGGCATTGTACCGTGCGTGTTTAACGGGATTCCGGATGTACAGCTTGTGTGTCTTGAAAAATACCGGCTAATCTAAAATACAACTTTAGATTAGCCGGTATATTTTTATTGATTTTGTATATATTAACGACTATAATAAAATCAGAGTTTAGATTAGCCGGAGGTTTGTTATGCCATATATACAAAGAGCGATAACGCCAATATTGAAACAAAGAGTGTCTACCAGCAAGTGCATGTTACTGGTAGGAGCCAGACAGGTCGGGAAATCAACACTTATAAAGCATGAATTCAAGGGTTTTAACCGGGCAAATTTTGATGACAGACTGACAAGAATGCAGGCGAAGGAAGAACCTAAATTGTTTTTTTTAAACAATCCACAGCCGCTTTTTATCGATGAGGTTCAAAAAGAAAGCAGTATTCTGGAAGATATCAAGCAGATTGCCGATGAATCGGATGAGCGAGGGATGTTTATTCTTTCCGGTTCTCAGAAACTTGAACTTATGAAAGGCATGAGTGAATCGTTGGCAGGAAGAGTGTCAATCTCAGAGCTTACCGGATTATCCATGAGGGAGATTTATGGTGTAAAATTTAACCGGCATTTTATCTCAACCGATGCATATATCAAAGAACGTGAAAAAGAGATTGTAAAATATGACAATATATGGGAAATTATCCACAAAGGATCTTATCCCGAGCTTTATGATATAGACAGGGACTGGCAAGAATATTATTCTTCTTACGTTGCAACTTATCTGGAGAGGGATATCAACGAACTGGTGGCGGCAGATGGTATTACATTTACCAAATTTCTGACGGCAGTTGCTGCAAGAACAGGTGAACTTCTCAATTATTCCAACATAGCAGGAGACGTCGGGGTAAGTGAGCCGACAATTAAGAACTGGATATCTATTTTGGAAAGAACCGGAATTGTATATCTGCTCCAGCCGTATAGTGCGAGCGCACTTAAAAGGGCAATAAAGACACCAAAACTTTATTTCCGAGATACCGGACTGGCATGTTATCTTACCAGATGGCTTACTGCCGATACATTGAAATGTTCAGCGGTTGCAGGGAATATGTTTGAGACATTTGTAGTGTCTGAAATTCTAAAATCCTATTCCAACGAGGGCAAAGATTACAGATTTAACATTTTTTATTACAGAGGGAAAGACAGAAATGCTTCCGGTGAAAACGAAATTGATCTTGTGATAGAGGAGGATGGAGTCTTATATCCGGTCGAGATTAAAATGTCCGGCAATCCCAAGGCAAGTATGGGAGCAACCAATCAGGTATTGGATAAGGTAAGTGATAAAAAAAGAGGTCTCGGAGTTATTTTATGTCTGATTGATAAAAAGACATATTTAAGAGAAAATCTTGTAGCATTACCGATCGAATTTATATAAAAGGGGTGATCCCATGATGCTAATGTGTAAAAACACATCTGTTTACGACATAGAGAAAGAAAAAACATTAAATTATAATCTTCTTCCGGGGCTGATGCAGCAAAAAGGTGCAGACAATCACACCTTCACAAAATGGATGAAATACCGCTATTCCTCAGGTACCAACACGATAGCACGGAAATTAAAGGGCATCACATTCGGACAGGGAGCGCGTATGCGCATTAACCGTGAGACCAGAGCGTTGAGTTTCAGCGACTGTTACTGGATAAAAGCTGAGGATGATTCGATATGTTTTGAGGAGATCAGTCCGTATTACAAACCATTCTGGGACGGAAACGAAGAATTTACGGGACAGGCGGCACCGACACTCTACGTGGGTGGTGCACTGTCAAAGGAATGGAAACAGGACGGAAAGCTCTACAAATATGGGGATATTTCTGTGGAACTGCAATGTATTAAGCTTTGCAGGGAATGCGGAATTTCTGTAGAAAGAGCAGATGAGACAGACGGAGGAATCGCAATTTCTAATATAACTTCCCCAAAGGTGATGCTTGAGCAGGCAGATCAGTCGGGAAGAATTGATCCGGATGATTTTGATGAGCAGACGATTATAGATCTGTTTGGAAAAGCCGGAGCGCAAATGCTTATTATAGATGCGATAATCGGAAATGGAGACCGGCATGCAGGTAATTTTGGCTGGATTAGAAATACGGATACCGGAGAGTATGTGTGCATGGCACCGTTGTATGACTTTGATCATGCATTAGACAGCACATTAGAGTCTGACCGGCTTTTAACAGATGCGGTTAAATTTTGTATGCCGTATGAGGATGAGATGGTGCGCATTGCGGGTATAGCCCAGGGATCGGAAAACGAAGTATTTAAGAAACGGGCACAGAGCATTATGAAGTTGCTTGATGCCGGAAAATGAGGTAGTGATGTACCTGAATTCGGAAATATTTTCTATGAAGCAAAAATCAGAAAACAATTGGTGCCTGACACAATAAACAACGGGCGAGACAGGCATAGAACAAAGAATTATGCAGCTTTTTCCACCTCAAATTTCCAGATATGCCGGATTTGTGGCAAAAGTCGATCCATATCCCAGTGTTTTTCGCTGTTTTTGGGGCTGTTGGGATCATTGACGACAACGCGTCCTTCGGAATCGATGCCGGTGAGAACAATGAAATGTCCACTATAAGTAAAATCTCCGGGCAGCATGGAGCAGATCATCGGGGTGGATGAGGTAAGATTTTGCCGGATATAATCGTTATTTATGGTTCCCTCTGTGGATGTAAGGCCCAGCTTTTTTGCACCTGCAGTCATCAGATCCCACGAAGTGCCCTGTCCACTGATATAATAACCCTGTTTTTGCGAAAATTGTGCCACTTTATAAGGATTCCACGTTGCTTTTCCAGTTAATCCGCAGATAACCATAGAAAGTGAAGTTGGACCACAACCATTGACACCAAGGAAATTGCTGCCATATGTTTTGTACCCCCATCGCTTATCCCACTGGATGAATAGAGGAATGTTGTCTTTTCTTACTTCGTGTGACACATCAAGGTCAAAGGATTTGTTTTTGTATTTGTGATAATTTTCTACAAAATCGGTTGCTTCCGGATATTTTTGCTCAAACTCGATAAGAGAATCCGGGAGTTGTTCGTGCATGGCTGTTTCGTAGGATTGATGGGAATAAAATCCGATGATGATGAAAAATATTAAAAATAATGGTAGAAAAATTTTTCTTTTGCGTTTCTTTTTTTTCTGTTTCATTATACGGTCTCTTTTCTTTTGTTTTCCTAAACGGATAGCTTAATCATAGCATATATGTTTTAAAATAAGTCTTAATATTTCTTAACAAATCTTAACATTTTTACAGAGTGATATTATGTTATAAAAATATGGTACAATACTATATAAATTAAATAATGCTTGATAAATGGGAGAAAATATGGATGAAATAACAATTTTGATTATTGAAGATGATGAAGATATCCGGGAAAGCGTAAAGATATTGCTGGAAAACGAGGGTTTTCATGTAATTGAAGCGGATAATGGAATGGATGGGCTGCACCAGATTTCAGAGGATACGGATCTTGTTATTTTGGACATTATGATGCCTGGGATTTCTGGCATCAAAACCTGTGAACAAATACGCAAGATTTCCTATGTGCCGATTTTATTTTTGACCGCAAAAAGCAGTGAGAATGATAAAATTATCGGATTTACAGCCGGGGCAGATGATTATCTGGTGAAACCATTTTCTTATGCAGAATTGCTGGCAAGGATAAAGGCATTGTTGCGTCGAAAACAGGTTTATACTTGTGGAAACATGAAAGAAAATGGACAAAATGTGTGGATAAAAAAAGGAGATCTGAAGATCAATACTACAGGAAATAAAGTATTTTCAGGGGATGAGGAGATTTACCTGACGGAAACAGAATATGAAATTTTGTCATTAATGCTGAAATACAGGGGAAAAATTTTTTCCGTACAAAACATATATGAGAGCGTCTGGCAGGAGCCGTTTTTCAATAATTCTGCAAATACCGTTATGGTTCATATTCGGAAATTGAGACTGAAAATTGAAAAGAATCCGCAGAAACCGCAAATTATACAAACGGTGTGGGGGAAAGGATACCGCATTGAATAAACGAAAAAGAAAACATCTGATGGAAAAAATGATCGGAATTCTGCTGTTGGGATTTTTTCTTGCACTGCTGTTGTTTTTGCTTATATTTTTTATGGGAAATGGAGCATTAAACCGGTATTTTGAAAGTTCTATGTATCGAAGAAATGTTTCTAAGGAAACCATAGCAATGTTTCAGGAATATGTATCCAGACATCATCTGGCGGCTTCCGACACGGAGCGTATCCGGGAGTGGGCAAAAGAAAACCATATTGGGTATTTTACGATTTCAAGAAAGCGCATGCTGCTTTACGATAATTATTACGCACTTCCAGTTGCCTTGGATCGTACAAAATCAGAGCAATTACACTATACATGGCAATATTTTCAAGAAGTATCGTTTACAGATGGGAATGCAGATGTATTTATATATGTGAATCGTGAGCGAAAGTATTATATCCTGGTAGATGTGGCTGCGGCACTTTGTGGTGTGCTGGTCTGGATTGGAGTGTTTGCGTTTGGTGTAAGCGGATATGTACGGTACATCAGGCAATTGAGTGGGGAAGTAGCGAAACTGGAAGATGGATTATGGTCGGTGGATTTTACTATAAAAGGAGAGGATGAGCTGACAGATCTGGCACGCGGTCTGGAGCATATGAAAACAGTTCTTTTGGAGAAGGAAGAAAAAGAACGAAATATGAAAAAGGCACAGAATAAACTGGTTCTGGGGATGGCACATGATTTGCGGACGCCATTGACTGCATTAATGGCATATCTTGAAATTATAAAAAGAGAACCCGAACACGATAAGGTGAAACTTTATGTAAAGAAAACAGTGGGAAAAGCGATTCAGATTAAAAATCTTTCAGATCAGCTATTTGAGTTTTTTCTTATCAATTCAGGGCAGCAGCCACAGATGGAAAAGTCGGAATCCATAGCTTTTGTAATGGAGGATTACTGTTCGGAATTGTGCAATGTATTGCAGACAAATGGCTATACGGTTACACTGGGATGGAAACAGTGGGAGGAAGTAAAGATAAGTGTTTGTTATGATTATATCGGACGCATTATGAATAATTTGTTATCCAATCTTTTGAAGTATGCAGACAAGACAAAAGAAAACCTGTTGGATATGGGAATTTGTCAGGATGAGTTTTTCTTTTCCATTATGAATGCAGCGGCAAATAAAGAACAGGATCATAGAGGAACGGGAATTGGGGTTCATAATATTGAAATCATGATGGAGCAAATGCAGGGCAGATGCGAAGAAGAATGTGGGGAGGAGTCTTATCGGATCTGCCTGTATTTTCCATTAGAAAAATCAGAAAATTCATAAAGAGACTTTCACCTTCTCATTGATATTCAGGCAAAGATGTCTGAGGGAAAATCGGCTGGTTATGAAAAAAGACAGCAAGAACAGGAGCCACGGCTTGTACTCAAATCAGAGTACAGGTCGTGGCTTTTCATACTATGAAATTTAATAGCAACTTATAAATTTACTAATATCTTGTGATAAACGAGCAATTCTCCTAAAATGTATTTGAACCATTGGTGTCTGACACAATAAAAAGTATTACCGTGACTGCCCCTTGCGGTAGTACATGTAGGAGTAGATCACCGGAAAAATGCACGGGAGGATGGCGAGCGCCATAAGCACCCAGATATTCTGGAACGGCGTGGTGACGATCAGAAGGAGCCCTCCGATCACCATGCATTTTCCACCGAACCGGTGCGTGTGATACCAGTTATCGGCATCATTCAGCGCCCACGAAATGCGGAAGCCAATGGTGTAATTCGGCTTTACCGTCGGCAGGAAGTTGCCTAATATCAAGTATAAAACTCCGATGAGCAGCCCACAAAGAAAACCAATATCAAACTGATACCCTAAATTATACCCATAAACCGTGCTGCATACAATGATGGAAAATACCGGGCAGATCCACAGGACAATAAAGAATATTTTTTTGTTGATGCTATTTGCCTTGGGATCAATGTTCGTTGCGATCACGCATACCAGATGCAGGATCAGCATGATCACCGGAAGCCCGAACACTGCAAAAGCCTTGGATGAGTAGCCGTCCGGTTCGTTGCCTGTGCTCCAATGGGTTGCAACGGAATCCGGAAGCTGCTTCCACAAAAGCAATCCGATAAGGATCGGGAGCAGCGTCGCAATCGATGTGAGTAATATCATTTTTTTATGTTGTCTGATCATGGTCATTTCCTCCTTTTAATTCAGTGATCCATAGCATGATCTCCTCAAGCACGGTGGTGTTGAGCTCATAATAGATGAATTTTCCTTCCCGCTCGTCGCGGATCAGGTCTGCCTCCTTCAAAACGGACAGGTGCCGGGAAACCGCCGCACCGGAAATCGAAAAATGGTCGCCGATCTCGCCCGCAGACAGCCGTGATTTCTTGAGCAGATTAAGGATTTCGCGCCTTGTTGGATCGGCAAGCGCGCGAAGCGTATCCTGCATTCCCAAACTTATCCCTCCTACGCTTAACATTTAACTTAATTGTTAAATGTATTATAACATAATACGTGTGGTTTGCAAGGGGAAATTAAAGTGTTTTTTGTAATTGCTCCCATTCATGTTTTAATAATTGATATTCTAAGCGGGTTTTCATTTTACCATCGTGCCATTCATAATCAATATGCTCGGCTTCTTTTATTAACCCGTTTTTCTGCATAACCCTCTCGGAGCCCTTATTCTCTGCCAGACACCCGGTTGTAACTCTGTACACATTGTCTTGTGTGAAGGCATATTCCAGAACCTTCTTCAATGCCTCCGAGGTGTAGCCATTCCCCCAATGCCTCGGATATGTAAAATAGCCCAGATGGACAAGCTTTCCTACCGGAGTGTCGGCTTCAACCGTATACCCGATGCTGCCAACCTGTTCGTGCGTGTCTTTCAGCTCCATGTGACAGAAATAGAATTTCCGCTCCGGGGATTTCATGTCAGACAGGACTTCCGCGAAATCCCGTCTGGCTTCCTCAACGGGATGCAACTGTATGTCCTGCAGATAGTACATGGTCTCGGCATCCATTTTCAATCTGCTGTATGCCTCAAAATCCTTCTCTGTATAATCTCTTAAAATAATGCTCATGTGTGATAAAGTAACACAACTAAAATAAAGAAAGACAGCCCACTATTCCGTAAAATAATGGAGTAATAGAGAAAACGTTTTTTCTATGCTAAAATAGGCATATAAAGTAGAATGACAATCAAGATATACAAGAAAGCACTTAAACTCTACCGTTTGTCATGTAATTGTATAGCTTACTTGCTAGAGTGCAAATGAGTATTTTGATAAGATTTATACACAAAATCAAAAGGAGGAACACATATGGAGTTCGCAGAAAAACTTATAACACTACGCAAAAGTAGAGAATTAACACAGGAACAACTGGCTGAGCAGCTTAATGTTTCAAGACAATCTATTTCAAAATGGGAAAGTGGGCAGGTCATACCCGAAGTAGAAAAGATTGTTGAACTAAGCAAAGTATTCGATGTTACCGTGGATTATCTGTTAAAACCATCAGAGATAGATGAATTATCGGTTAAAACAGAAATTCTGGAACAACAACAGAAACAGATGTTAGTTAGGGAACAGAAACGCACTCAAATTTCCAAAAATATTATGTATTCGATTGGAATTTATTTGATTTTTTTTGCGGTCTATTTCATTGGGCATTTCTATTTTGAAATATGGAATGCTTCTGTAATTCTTGCGGAATTACTCATTGCAACCGCGATTGTAGTTTTTGTTTGGGTAAGGAGTTTTTCCGACAAATCATAAAGAGATAGAATTTGTAGCAAACCCAGCCGAGCCTGTCAACGGTCAAGATGAACGGCGCAAAAGCGCCGCCGTTGACAGCCCCGCCCGTCTTTGCTGTTCGGTAATCAAGAGGGCGAC
>ENA-OPCB01001286-OPCB01001286.1-human-gut-metagenome-genome-assembly--contig:-NODE-1286-length-15224-cov-4.052410_pt1 | contig 15224 bp, 11 predicted proteins | sample MGYA00241561_ERZ501473 | MGnify/ENA primary metagenome ERZ501473 (study PRJEB25962, sample SAMEA2042519) | human gut metagenome | biome: human gut; feature: human-associated habitat; material: faeces... | reverse complement strand
CCGCATCACCCTGGGCATCTACGACCCCGAAGAGTACGACCGCGCTCTGGCCTGGGTCAAGGCCCACTGCAAGGAAGGCTTTGACTGCAACGCCGGCAAGAATCTGCCCGAAGTCATCACCAAGTCCAAGGTGGTGCCCGCCGACAAGGACTGGGAATTCATCACCAAGATGACCATGGTCATGCGGGACATCCTGTACGGCAACCCCAAGCTGGACGAGCTGGGCTGGCATGAGGAAGCCCTGGGCAAGAACGCCGTGGCGGGCGGTTTCCAAGGGCAGCGCAACTGGACCGACTGGTTGCCCAACGCCGACTTCTCCGAGGCCATCATGGCGTCCACCTTCGACTGGAACGGTCCGAAACGTCCAACCCCCTTCGCCACCGAAAACGACACCCTCAACGGTGTTTCCATGCTGCTGGGCACCCTGGTTTCCGGTACCGCGCCCTGCTTCCACGACGTGCGCACCTACTGGAGCCCCGAAGCCTGTGAGCGTGTCACCGGCTACAAGCCGGAGGGTGTGGCCAAGGACGGTTTCATCCACCTGATCAACTCTGGCGCCACGGCGCTGGATGGCTGTGGCGCCGCCGTCAACGCGAAGGGCGAACACGTGATGAAGCCCTTCTGGGAGATGACCGATGCAGACGTGAACGCCTGCCTGGAAGCCACCGACTGGTGCCGTGCCAACTATGAGTATTTCCGGGGTGGCGGCTTCTCCAGCCATTTCCGCTGCAACGCCGAAATGCCGGTGACCATGCTGCGTGTGAACATTGTGGAAGGCGTAGGCCCGGTGCTGCAGATTGCCGAAGGCTGGACCGCCAACCTGCCCGATGATGTGCACACTCCCATCGACAAGCGCACCGACCCCACCTGGCCCACCACCTGGTTCGTGCCCCGTCTGACCGGCAAGGGCGCCTTTGCTGACGTGTACAGCGTCATGGCCAACTGGGGCGCCAACCACGGCGTCACCGTCTACGGTCATGTGGGCGCCGATTTGATCACTCTGGCATCCATGCTGCGCATTCCGGTGGCTATGCACAATGTACCGGATGAAAAGGTCTACCGTCCCCATTCCTGGGCCGCCTTCGGCACCAAGGACACCGAGGCCGCCGACTATGCCGCCTGCAAGCAGTACGGTCCGCTGTATGACTGAGCTATATAAGGAGAGAAAACTATGGTTTCCCGCATTGTTCTGAACACCATTTCCTACCACGGCCACGGCGCCATCGAAAACATCGTTCCCGAACTGACTTCCCGCGGTTACAAGAAAGCCTTCGTCTGCTCCGACCCTGACCTCATCAAGTTCGGTGTCACCAAAAAGGTCACCAACCTGCTGGATGCCGCCAACTTTGCCTACGCTGTCTACAGCGAAATCAAGCCCAACCCCACCATTCAGAACGTACAGGACGGCGTGGCTGCCTTTAAGGCTGCCGAGGCTGACTGCATCGTGACCATCGGCGGCGGCTCCTCCATGGATACCGCAAAGGCCATCGGCATCATCATCAATAACCCCGAGTTTGCGGATGTCCGCTCTCTGGAAGGTGTTGCTCCCACCAAGAAGCACGCGGTGTTCACCATCGCTGTTCCCACCACCGCCGGCACTGCTGCCGAGGTCACCATCAACTACGTCATCACCGATGTGGAGAAGAAGCGCAAGTTCGTCTGCGTGGATACCAACGATATCCCCGAGATCGCTGTGGTTGACCCCGATATGATGTCTTCCATGCCCAAGGGCCTAACCGCCGCCACCGGCATGGACGCTCTGACCCACGCTATCGAGGGCTACATTACCAAGGGCCACTGCGTCATCTCCGATATGTTCCATCTGGAAGCCATCAAGCTCATCAGCCAGAGCCTGCGCGGCGCAGTGCAGAACACCCCGGAAGGCCGCGAGGGTATGGCTCTGGGCCAGTACATCGCCGGCATGGGCTTCTCCAATGTGGGTCTGGGCATCGTCCATTCCATGGCACACGGCCTGTCCGCTCTGTACGACACCCCGCACGGTGTGGCCTGCGCCATCCTGCTGCCGGTGGGTCTGGAGTACAACAAGAGCGTTTCCGGTGAGCGCTACCGCGCCGTGGGCAAGGCCATGGGCGTTGTGGGCATCGATGAGATGAACGATGTGGAAGCCGCTGACGCCACCATCGCCGCCGTCAAGCAGCTGAGCGCAGACGTGGGCATCCCCACAAATCTGCACGGCATCCTGAAGGAAGAGGATATCCAGTTCCTCGCCGAGTCCGCATTTGCGGATGCCTGCCGTCCCGGCAATCCCCGCGACACCAGCGTGGAGGAGATCGTGGAGCTGTATAAGAGCCAGCTGTGATTCCGCTCTGTAAATTCAAGCTGTAATTTTGAGCCCTGCTGTCCTTCGGGATGGCAGGGCCTTTTTCTAAGATGTATCAAAGCAACAGGCTGGATCTTCGTCTTTTCAGAGATGCCCGGAGAGCCTGCCGCGTCGCAGAGTGACAAAATTTCTGCACGGCTCTTGTACACAGCGCCCAAAACGGGTACAATCAATGCAGTAAGAAAAAACTGGAAGCGAAAGGAACCTTATGACGCTGAACTTCTATACTCTGGGTGTTATTTATCTGGTATATTCCTTTTTGGGCTGGGTGGCTGAGACGGTAGTCGCGACCATCCGGGGCGGAAGGTTTGCCAACCGCGGCGCGGCGGCAGGCCCGTTCTGCTTTATCTACGGTACCACCGGCGTGCTGCTGGCCGTGAGTTTCGGCGATCTGCGCGCCGAGCCGGTCTACCTGTTCTTTGCCTGTATGATGGCGGCAACGGTGATGGAATGGATCACCGCCAAGCTGCTGGAACGCCTGCACCGCCGCAAGTGGTGGGACTATTCCGGAAAAAAATTCAATCTGAACGGCTATGTGTGCCTGCAGTATTCGCTGCTGTGGGGTGCACTGGGCACGGCAAGTGTGCTGTGGGGCAATGATGTGCTGCTGCGGCTGTGTGCGCATATCCCGGTCTGGCTGCTGCGCCCGGCAGTATGGGTCTCGCTGACGGTGGCGGTACTGGACCAGATCGGTTCGGCGGTGCTGGTGCAGCAGTATGCGGCCCGGCACCCGGTGCTGGAGCAGCTCAACCAGAGACTGGAAAAGCGGTCGGATACGCTGCGCCGCAGGATCGCGCTTTACATTGAAAAACGCATCCAGTATGCTTACCCGGCTGCGGCCCGGCAGGAGCAGACTGCGCTCCGGAAGGGGGAAAAGAACTTCCTCAGCGTGTCCGACCTGCTGTGGCTGTTCGTGATCGGCGCGTTTCTGGGCGACATGGTGGAGACGGTGTTCTGCCGCGTGACCGCCGGGGTCTGGATGAGCCGCTCCAGTCTGGTCTGGGGGCCGTTCAGCGTGGTGTGGGGTCTGGCGCTGGTGCTGGCAACGGTGCTGCTGCGTCAGGAAAAGGACCGGAGCGACCGCTATCTGTTCGCCTTCGGCACCGTCATGGGCGGTGTGTACGAATACGTGTGCAGCGCCGTCACCGAGCTGCTGTTCGGCACCGTGTTCTGGGACTACAGCAAGTTCAAGTTCAATCTGGGCGGGCGCATCAACCTGCTGTACTGCTTTTTCTGGGGCATTGCGGCGGTGATATGGATGCGCTACGGCTATCCGCTGGTGCTCAGAGGCATGGAGAAGGTGCGCAGCCGCGTCCGCCCATGGATGACCGTCCTGCTGGCCGTATTCATGGCGGTGAACATGCTCACCAGTGCGCTGGCGCTGGCCCGGTACGATGCCCGCACCAGCGGTGAAGGCCCCAAAAACAGCATCGATACGCTGCTGGACGACCATTTTGACGATGCCCGCATGGAGCGTATTTATCCCAACGCGAAGAAAATAGCCAAGGCCGGATGAAATTTCAACGCTCCTCTTGCACTTTGGTGCAAAAACCGGTATAATATTTTCCGGATAAAAGGGAGTAAAGGGCGCTCGTTTTGCAAAAACGGTGCGCTGTGGCGCAGCGACATCCCGGCAGAAATGCCCGCTGTGTCACCGGAAGCTTGAGACTTTTATTACACTTTCCCGTTTTTGGGCAGGATGTAATAAAGGTCTCTTTTTTATTGCTGCTCTGCCAAAAACAAAAGGAGAAAACTATGCTCATTCCTGTTTTGCTGTTCATCGTGGGCCTGCTGTGCCTCATCAAGGGCGGTGACTGGTTCGTGGATGGTGCCACGGGCATTGCCCGCCGCTTCCATGTGCCGGAGCTGCTCATCGGTGCCACCGTGGTGTCCATCGGCACCACCCTGCCGGAGGTGATGGTCTCCACCACCTCGGCCTTTACCGGCCACGGCGAGATCGCCTACGGCAACGCCATCGGTTCGATCATCTGCAATGCATCGCTCATTGCGGCCCTCACCATTGCGGTAAAGCCGGGCAAGGTAGACCCCAAGAGCCTGCGCACGCCGGTGCTGTTCTTCTTTGTGGCAGCGGCCTTCTATGCCGGTGTGGCCTACACCACCGGCTACTTCTCCCGCCCGGTGGGCCTGATCCTTCTGGCCATGTTCGCAGCGTATATCATCTGCAACGTGATGGCCATGAAGAACGCCCCCGCCCCGGAAGAAGAGGAAGAACCGGAAGAAAATGCATCCTTTGCCAAGGAGCTGGGCCTGCTGGCCGTGGGCGCTGTGCTCATTGCCGTGGGTGCCAACCTGCTGGTGGACAACGGCACCCTGATCGCACAGGCACTGGGCGTGCCGGAGTCGGTGATCGCGCTCACCTTCGTGGCACTGGGCACCTCGCTGCCGGAGCTGGTAACGGCCATCACCTCGCTGGCAAAGGGCCACGGTGCACTTTCGCTGGGCAATGTCATTGGTGCAAACGTGTTCAATCTGGTGCTGGTGAGCGGTGTTTCCGCCACGGTGGCACCCTTTACCATCCCGCAGAACTCCCTGCTCTTTGGCCACAATGCATCGCTGGTGCTGGAGTTCCCGGTCATGTTCGCCGTGATGCTGCTGCTCACCCTGCCCGCCCTCTTCAAGGGCAAGCTGAGCCGCCCGCAGGGCATTGCGCTGCTGTGCATCTACGCGGCATTCTGTGTGGTGCAGTTCACCATCTGATAAAACAGCAAAAGGCCGACGCAGCACTGCGTCGGCCTTTTGCCGTTTTAAGGGTTATTTTTTCAAATGGGAATCCCAGCCGGAAGAGGTGATGACCTGCTGATCCGGTGTGCACCACATGGCTTCCACGCCGTCCAGACTTTCCACGATCTTCATCCCGTCCTCCAGCGGCTGGCAGAACAGGCCGGTGGTCAGGCAGTCGGCAAGGCCGGAGTCGCTGCACAGCACGGTCACGCCGTTAAAGTAGGCGGCGGGGAACAGGGTGTCCGGGTCGATCAGGTGGTGGTAGCGCTTGCCGTCCACCACGTAGTAGCGCTGGTAGTCGCCGCTGGTCACAAGGGCCATATCGCTCATGTTGATGGCACCGTCCAGCATGGAATCCGAAGTGTATACATCCGAAGAGCTCCATGGGTTTTCCACGCCGCCGGTCCACTGGCTGCCGTCCGGTTTTACACCAATGGCGCGCAGATTGCCGCCCACGCTCACCAGAGCGCTGGTCAGGCCGCGGGCCTCGGCAGCCTGACACACCATTTCCACGGCGTAGCCCTTGCCCACGCTGCCCACATCCAGCAATATTTCCGGGTCGGCCAGATAAACGGTCTTGGCATCCGCGTCGATGATCACGTTGTTGATATCACAGTGCTGGGCGGCTGCTTCCAGCTCTTCCATGGTGGGCAGCTTGTTGTCGGCATCCGTCTCGGCGGCTTCGGCAGCTTCGCGGTAATTGTGCCAGATATTCAGCACGCTGCCCATGGCAATGTTCAGCTTGCCGTTGGTGGTCTGGTACATCTGGTCGGCCAGCTCCAGCATGGAGAGGATGCGGTCGTCCACCTCCACCGGAGCGCTGCCGGCATTGTCGTTGATGGTCTTGACGTTGGTCACGCCGGGGTAATCGTTGTAGATATCATACAGCTGGTTATAGGTAATAAGGTCTGCGTGCAGGGCATCCATCTGGGTGTTGAATTCTTCCTCGCTCTCGCAGTAGGCGATCACCTGCGTTACGGTATCGAACACATCATAAAAAACGGTGGAATAGCGGGTAAGCTCTTTCTTTTTGGAGGCACAGCCTGCCAGCAGGCTCAGGCAGAGCACCCCGGCCAGCAGGGCGCTGACGAAACGTTTTGCGCGGGTCTTCATACGGTGTGGTTCTCCTTTGCGGCGGTAAAGGCGGCGTGCTCCTCCTGCAGGTGGGCCAGCAGATCGCCGAACACCCAGCTGCGGTTTGAGGGAGTCACAACGGCCTTGAGCGGAATGGTGACCTGTGCCTGCTTCATCAGATCCAGCAGGGTGTCCACATCCTTCTCCTTGAAGTTGGCCAGAACCACTGCCGGCGGGTAGGCACCCGGTTCCAGCACCAGCGTGCGGGCGGCCTTGGTCTCCACCTCGCCCAGCAGCTGGGCCACGGTCTTGCCCGCATCGGCAGGGGAGACGAGCAGCACCTTCATGCCAAAAGCAGGAGCCATGCCTTCCAGCTTGCCGCGGTCGGCGGGGGAAAGGTTCCAGCCCAGAATCAGCGGGACACCGGCGTTCTGGTTGCGTGCGATATGTGCTTTCATAAAAAAACCTCATTTCAGGGTGGATTGCAAATACACTATAGTATAACACAAATACGCAAAAAATGGAATGCCGGGGGGGGCCGGTACTACCGGGAAAAGTTTCGGAGAATTTCGAGCAAAGGCAACAAAAATTAGAAGAAATTACAAGGCAAATTTCAGTGCAGGTGAAGATTGTATGCAGAAAATAGAGGTGCTATACTAAAAATGCAAGACATAAGTCTTAGAAATTTAACAGAAAGCAGAGGTTTTGAGGATGAAAAAACAGAAGATGCGGTTCATCAGTGCAGTGCTTGCGGCATGCATGATGACATCTGTCCTTCCGGTCAATGCACTTGCTCTGGGGGGGGGTACGCCTGAAAATGGCGTAACTGCGCTGGAAGATACCGCAGTCGAAACGATCCCGTTTGAAGGCACGACCATCACCAAAGGCGGCAATTACGAGATCCCTGAGGGAAAGTACGCTGGTAATATTACCGTTAATCTGACCGATACATCAGAGCCTGTGAACATTGCTATTAAAGGCGATATAACCTATAACGGCACACAGCAGGTTATGTTTATCAATGTGAAGAATGCTGACGAGGTGACAATTACAAACGATGGGCATGAAGTAAACTGTAAACCATCGGATGCTCATTTCTTGGATGTATACTCCGGCAATGTAACAGTCAACGGCGGCACATATGTAACTGCGACACGTAATGTGGTCATGGCGTACGCTGGAACGACCACGCTGAATGATATGACAACGGAGACCAGTGGCTATGCTGTGACCAGTAGCGGCAGTGCAAAGGTTGTTGTTAACCGTGGTGAACATACCCACAGCAATACAAATCAGGACAGAGCAAATTTCTGGATTTTTAATGGTGGCCACATGACGTTGAACGATGTTAACGCAATCTCCGAAGAGGCCGTTATCCTTAACAGTACCGGCACGGTGGACGTCAATGGCGGCGACTTCAAAACCACCGGCACAAAAAGCTGCTTTGTCAACAACTCTGCAAACCTGACCATTAACAAGGGCAGCACAACAGAGGGAAACTTTGTGTCTGAGGGTGCCAGCTGCATCAACAACAGCTGGGGTCAGGTACGGATCAACGGCGGCAGCTTTACTACGGACGCCGGGATTGCTGTCAAAAACTGCGGAGGTCTGCGCCTTAATGGCGGCACGGTCGAAGCGCCGAACGGCACCGCCATTGACATTTCGGGCGAAAGCGGCGATGTGCAGCTGAACAGCGGCACCATCCGCAACAGCGTCACCGGTGTCCGTGTGGCCGATGCAGGCGATTCGGAGATCGACCTGAAGGCTGTGACCTTTGAGAATAATACTGATGATATTAGTCTGGGAAATGACCAGCAGATCAACATCAAAAAAAGCTTTGTCGGTACGGCAAAAATCCGGGTGGATGACCCTGCGCGGGGCCGTCATATCACGCTGGAAAACGAGGATCTCAGCTATCAGAACAAGCTGAAACTTTTCAGCATGAATCCCGGCTACATCATCGGCTATAAGCGCGGCGAAGACGGCAAGGAGTACCGCTACCTCGCCGATGCGAACGGCAATGCTGTCTCCACCCAGGACGCAAAGGCGACGGCCGACCTCGGTGCCGGTGCCCAGCAGCTGGACACCACCGACGTTGTGCCGGAAGGTAAGGATGTGACCGTGACGGCAAACATCCCGGAGGGCGCAGAGTTCCTCGGCTGGAGCGCCGTGCGTGACGATGGCAAAGAGCTGGACTGGACTCCGGCTAGGGACGACCCCCAGACCATCACCTTTACAATGCCCGACTGCAATGTGACCGTCGAAGCGCTGTATCAGGGTGGAAATGTTGACATCGACAACCCGAGCGGCGGCGGCAGTAGCGATGTGGTGGCCGGCATTGCGGCTGTTGCGCTGACCGGTGCAGCCGTGTGGGGCATTTACGAAACCGGAACCGGCATCTATCGCGTGCTGAATATGCCCGGTGTCCCCATGCCCTCCAACCGCGCCGGTCTGGCGACCCTGATCTGGGAAAAGGCCGGCTGCCCGGAACCGCAGACGGTGAAGAGCTTCAGCGACATCGATGACGCCGACCTTCATCTGCGGCAGGCTGCCAGCTGGATGGAAGAGCAGGGTCTGATGGACGATGTGAAGGAAAACGAGTTCCGCCCCTATCGCTATGTGACCAAGCTCCAAACCTGCCTTGTCTGGGATAAGGCCAAGGAAGAGAACCTGATCTCCTGAAAAGTAGATCATTCTTGTAACAACCCCGGGGTGACCGCAAGCGCCCCGGGGTTGTTTTTTCACAGGAAAAGGGGCAGAACCGGAAGATGCAGTGTGAAAAAGCAACGAGGAAGATCCCGCAGGATCTTCCTCGTTGCAAACACAAAATAATAATTCCGCAGAGGATAGTTCAAATCATCAGTTCAGCTTCTTGCCAAAGAACTCCACCTCTTTGCCGATGAACTGCATCAGCTCGTCGAACTGGTCGGGGGTCAGGCTCTGGGCACCATCGCACTTTGCCTTGGCGGGGTTGTTGTGCACTTCGATCATCAGGCCGTCGGCACCGGCAGCAACAGCGGCCTTTGCCAGATCCGGCACCATCCATGCGTGGCCGCAGGCGTGGCTGGGGTCCACAATAACGGGCAGGTGGGTCATCTTGTGCAGCATCACCACACCGGCAAGGTCGAGGGTGTTGCGCATGCTGGTCTCAAAGGTGCGGATGCCGCGCTCGCAGAGGATGACGTTCTCGTTGCCCTCGGCCATGATGTACTCGGCGCTCATCACGAACTCTTCCAGCGTATTGGCAAGGCCGCGCTTGAGCAGCACCGGCTTCTTCTGACGGCCAACGGCCTTGAGCAGCTCAAAGTTCTGCATGTTGCGGGCACCCACCTGAATGAGGTCTACATTCTCGAACAGGGGCAGGTGCTCGGTGTTCATGATCTCGGTCACGATGGGAGCACCGGTGGCGCGGCGTGCCAGCTTGAGCAGGTCGAGGCCCTCGCTGCGCATACCCTGAAAGGAGTAGGGCGAGGTGCGGGGCTTGAATGCGCCGCCGCGCAGCAGGGAAGCACCCGCAGCCTTCACGCGCTGTGCGCAGTAGGTGATCTGCTCCTCGCTCTCAATGCTGCAGGGGCCGGCGATCACGGCAAAGCTGCCGCCGCCGATCTTTACGCCGTCCACATCGATCACGCTGTCGTCCGGGTGGAACTTGCGGTTGGCCTTCTTATAAGGCTCGGTCACGCGGCGGCAGGTCTCCACCACCGGGTTTGCCAGCACCCAGCTCTCGGCCACGGCCTTGGTGTCGCCGATCAGGCCCAGAATGTGGCTCTCACTGCCCTTGGAGTCGTTGATCTGCAGGCCCATATCCTGCAGTTCGTGGCAGAACTCGCGTACCTGTACCTCAGGTGCGTTCTGTTTGAGTACGATGATCATAGTGCTTTGTCTCCTTTGCCTTATCGTGTGAAACGGCGAGGGAGACCGGCTCCTTTGCCGCAGCTTGCAGTGTCAAACTTCAGGGTTCTGAAGTGTGTGACGCTATGATATCACTTCAGGAAACTGAAGTCAAGAGGATTTTGAATTTTTTTGAAGAAAGTGGTAGAATGGGGGCAGGAAAAGGAAAAGCAGGCTCACCCTCTCAGCTTCGCTTGCGCTCAGCAGCTCCCCCAAAGGGGGAGCCCTTGGCAAAAACGGAAACTTTGCGTGGATTGCCAAAGCCTCTCACTTTGGGAGAGGTGGCATTGCGTTAGCAATGACGGAGAGGGCGAGGACGCTGACCCAATGCCATCATACTTAAGAATAGAACCAGCTAAATATAAAGGGGAATACTACAATGGGAAAAGAAGCAAAAACCAATGCCATGCGCATTCTGGAGCGCGAGAAGGTGCCCTACACCGCCCACGAGTACGCTCATGAAGAGGGCGTTGCCGTGGCAGGTGTGGATGTGGCAGGCAGCATGGGCGAAGACCCTGCCTGCGTGTATAAGACGCTGGTGACGCAGGGCAATAGCAAAAACTATTTTGTGTTCGTCATTCCGGTGGCAGCAGAGCTGGATCTGAAAGCCGCTGCCCGCAGTGTGGGCGAAAAAAGCGTTGCCATGATCCATGTGGCCGATATCAACAAGGTCACCGGCTATGTGCGCGGTGGCTGCAGCCCGGTAGGCATGAAAAAGCAGTATAAGACTGTGTTCGATGAGAGCGTGCTGACGCAGGAGAAGGTCTATGTCTCCGGCGGGCGCATCGGCACGCAGGTGTGCTGTGCCCCGGCGGACCTCATCCGCGCTGCACGGGCAATTACAGCAAAAATTATTTTTTAAAAAAGTCCGTCTATTGTACAAAAAGTTAACGCATCCTATTTACATAAAATATACTTAAACTATAAGTCATACTTAAAAAGAAAAACAATGTCGAAACTGCACAAAACTTTTGAAAGTTTTTTGACGGCATGAAAACACAAGGTAGAATTTGTGGGAACACTCTTTTCAAAGATGTTTTTTTGCCGTAAACTGTATGTAGTACAGGGACGGCGGCCCGCAGAAAGGGCTTTTCCGCCGCCTGAAAACGCAAGCACAAGGAACTGCGGAGGAGAACTTCAATGATGAAGATGCTGCCGGGTCTCATGGGTCGAAACAACATTCGGGCATGTCAGGGGCATCGTGCAACTTTGTGCAAAGCGTCGGGAGAGCATACGCAGAATTAAAGGCCGTGGTACGGGTGTACCGCAGCCTTTTTTGTTTGTCGGTTGAGAAAGAGAGGTTTGGATATGGTTCGTAAAGTGGCTGTGATCATGGGTTCTGACAGCGATTGGCCGGTGGTAAAGGGCGCATGTGCCCAGCTGAAAGCGCTGGACATCCCTTTTGAGGCGCACATCCTTTCGGCACACCGCACCCCTGCCGGGGCAGCGGAGTTTGCCAAAAGCGCCCGTGCCAACGGCTTCGGCGTGATCCTGTGCGCAGCAGGCATGGCAGCACATCTGGCGGGTGCCTTTGCTGCCAACACCACCCTGCCGGTGATCGGCATTCCCATGAAGGGCGGTGCCATGGACGGCATGGATGCCCTGCTTGCCACGGTGCAGATGCCCAGCGGCATCCCGGTGGCAACGGTGGCTCTGAACGGTGCCAAGAACGCCGCATGGCTGGCTGCGGAAATTCTGGCTTTGAGCGACGACGCTCTGGCCGAAAAGCTGGCAGCAGAGCGCACCGCCATGGCCGCACAGATCGCTGCCAAAGAGGAAAAGCTGCAGGCTGAGATCGCCCAGCTGTAAAGGAGAACCAATGTCTGATTTTGCATATCCGCTGCACGAAGAATGCGGCGTTTTCGGCATTTACGACCGTGCCGGTACCGAGGATGTGGCCGCTGCGGCCTACTCGGCTCTGTATGCCCTGCAGCACCGTGGTCAGGAGAGCTGCGGCATCGCCGTGAACGATGATGGCGTGATCAACGGCCACCGCGACCTCGGCCTTGTGAACGAGGTGTTCACCCCGGCGGTGCTGGCAAGTCTGGCAAACCCCAATGCGCACATGGCTACCGGTCACGTGCGCTACGCCACGGCAGGCAGCCGTGTGCGCGCCAATGCACAACCCATGATCGTGCGCCATGGCCGCGGCACCATGGCACTGTGCCACAACGGCAACCTGACCAACGCCATCGAGCTGCGCCGCCAGCTGGAAAACGAGGGTGCCATCTTCCACGGCTCCTCCGATACCGAGGTGATCTGCTACCTGATCACCCGCAACCGCCTGCGCATGGGCAGCATCGAGACCGCCATCAGCAAGACGATGGACGTGCTGGAAGGTGCCTACAGTTTGGTGATCATGTCGGCCACCAAACTCATTGCAGTGCGTGACCCCCGCGGCTACCGGCCCCTGTGCATCGGCACCCTGCCCGGCGGCGGCTACGTCTTTGCCAGCGAGAGCTGTGCACTGGATGCCGCCGGTGCCACCCTGCTGCGGGATGTGGAGCCCGGCGAGATCGTGGTGGCAGACGCAAAAACCGGTGAGCTGCGCAGCATCAAGGATCACTGCGGTCGGCCGGACACCCAGATGTGCGTGTTCGAGTTCATTTATTTCTCCCGTCCGGACAGCATCATCGAGGGCAGCTCGGTGCACGAGGCCCGCAAGCAGGCTGGCCGGTTCCTTGCACAGGAACACCCCGTGGAAGCGGACGTGGTCATCGGCGTGCCGGATTCCGGTCTGGATGCAGCGCTCGGCTACTCGCAGGAGAGCGGCATCCCCTATGGCATCGGCTTTATTAAGAATAAGTACATCGGCCGCACCTTCATTCAGGGCAGCCAGAAGCAGCGCGAGAACAGCGTGCGCATCAAGCTGAACGTCGTTTCCAGCACGGTCAAGGGCAAGCGGGTGGTGCTGGTGGATGACTCCATCGTGCGCGGCACCACATCTGCCCGCATCATCAAGCTGCTGCGGGATGCCGGTGCCACCGAGGTGCACTTTATGGTGTCGGCACCGCCGTTCAAGTACCCCTGCTACTTCGGCACTGACATCCCGGATCAGAAACTGCTGGTGGCCACCGGCCGCACGGTCGAGCAGATCAATGAAGTGATTGGGGCCGATACGCTGGGCTACCTTTCCACTGAGCATGTTGTCCAGCTTGCAAAGAACGCAAAATGCGGATTCTGCACCGCCTGCTTTACCGGCGAATATGCCGTGAAGCCGGACGAGGTGCTTTCCACCGATATTCACGAACGCCACCTGAACGACCGTCCCAAGGACGAGAAAAAGTTAGGAGAGTAAGACCATGGAAAAAAGCTATTCTGAAAGCTATGCAGCCGCCGGTGTGGATATCACCGCCGGTTATCGCTCTGTTGAACTGATGAAGCAGTATGTGGCCCGCACCATGAACGAGCATTGCATTGGCGGTCTGGGCGGCTTTGGTGGCCTGTTTGAGCTGGACTGCACCGGCTACAAGCACCCGGTGCTGATCTCCGGCACCGACGGCGTGGGCACCAAGCTGAAAATTGCCATGATCATGGACAAGCACGATACCATCGGCATCGACTGCGTGGCTATGTGCGTGAACGATGTCATCTGCGCCGGTGCAAAGCCGCTGGTGTTCCTGGATTACATCGCCTGCGGCCGCAACATTCCCGAGAAGATCGCAGAGATCGTCAAGGGTGTGGCTGAGGGCTGCGTGCAGGCCGACTGCTCTCTGGTGGGCGGCGAGACTGCCGAGCACCCGGGCATGATGCCGGAGGAGGAGTACGATCTGGCCGGTTTCACCGTGGGCGTTGTGGATAAGGAAAAGATCCTGAGCAACGAGACCATGGCAGCCGGTGATGTGATCCTTGCCCTGCCTTCCACCGGTGTGCACTCCAACGGTTTCTCGCTGGTGCGCAAGATCTTTGACATTGACGCAAACCCCGATGTGCTGCACACTGCCCCTGCAGAGCTGGGCGGCAAGACGCTGGGCGAGGCCCTGCTGGCTCCCACCAAGATCTACGTCAAGCCTGTGCTCAAGGTGCTGGAAGAGGTGGATGTGAAGGGCATTTCCCACATCACCGGCGGCGGCTTCTACGAGAACATTCCCCGCAGCCTGAAAAAGGGCTGCTGCGCACGCATCAACAAGGCAGATGTCCGCACCCCGGCTCTGTTCCAGCTGATGCAGAAGACCGGCAATATCTCCGAGCACGATATGTTCAACACCTTCAACATGGGCGTTGGCATGGTGCTCACCGTCCCCGCAGAGCAGGCCGACAAGGCGCTGGAGATCCTGCACGCAAACGGTGAGCCGGAAGCTTACCGTCTGGGCGTCATTGCAGAAGGCGAGGGCGTGGAGCTGTGCTGAACATTGCAGTTTTAGTCTCCGGCGGCGGCACCAACCTGCAGGCTCTGCTGGACAGCGAAGCCCGAGGCGAGAACCCCAACGGCAGGATCACCCTTGTGGTGGCCTCCAAGCCCGGTGTCTATGCGCTGGAACGGGCCGCAAAGGCCGGTGTGGAAGGCTGCGTGGTGCGCCGCAAGGATTACGCCAGTAGTGAGGATTTTGACGAAGCTCTGCTGAAAACGTTGAAAGACCACAACATCGATCTGGTGGTGCTGGCAGGCTTTCTGTCCGTGCTGGGGCCCAGTGTCATTGAAGCGTATCCCCGCCGCATCCTGAATGTGCACCCGGCACTCATCCCGTCTTTCTGCGGGCCCGGCATGTACGGTCTGCGTCCGCATGAGGCGGCTCTGGCCCGGGGCTGCAAGGTGACCGGTGCCACCGTCCACTTCGTGAACGAAGAGTGCGACGGCGGGCCCATCCTGCTGCAGAAGGCCGTGGACATCCTGCCCGGCGACACCCCCGAGGTGCTGCAGAAGCGTGTGATGGAGCAGGCCGAGTGGAAGCTGCTGCCCAAGGCCGTGGCCATGGTGTGCAGCGGAGAAATTGAGTGAAAACTCCTTCCGTCACGCCTGACGGCGTGCCACCTCCCTCAAGGAGGGAGGCAAGGCTCCCTCTCCGAGGGGGCTGTCGCCGCAGGCGACTGGGGGAGTTCCGTAATAGGAGAATTTGACATGGAAAAGATCAACCTGAACGAGTATCTGGCATCCAACGAGTACCCCGGCCGCGGCATTGCTGTGGCAATGGCTCCGGATGGCCGCCAGATGTTCATTGGCTACTTTATCATGGGC
>ENA-OPCB01001283-OPCB01001283.1-human-gut-metagenome-genome-assembly--contig:-NODE-1283-length-15239-cov-2.361631_pt1 | contig 15239 bp, 16 predicted proteins | sample MGYA00241561_ERZ501473 | MGnify/ENA primary metagenome ERZ501473 (study PRJEB25962, sample SAMEA2042519) | human gut metagenome | biome: human gut; feature: human-associated habitat; material: faeces... | reverse complement strand
CTGGCGTCACCGTCATTAATTATGCCCGGAGTACGCTCTGCCAGATGCCAGTAAAGCTGCTTTAAAATATAGCTTTCATTTTTGTTGTACTCTTTGATGTTGTCAATAATGTTATAGGGATAAACATCCTTCTCCCTCCAGGTAGCCTTAAAAATATCCAGCACCTTATTTTCATAAGCAGCCTTATATTCATTCCAGCCCTCACGGTCGTCAAATTTCAGCATATCCTCCAGCTTGTCACGGCAGCTGATAACCTTACGGCAACGCACAAGCATCGCATAAATCAGCGCCCGCTCCGCTTCCGTAGCCTGCGGCTCCTCGCGCGTAACTGTCATTATCTGCAGCCTGCCGGCCTTGCCAAGCATGCGCTCGGCAGCAAATTTTGCGCTTGCCAGATGCTGCATCGATAAGCTGCTGTCAACAGTATTTACAGGAAGTCCCAAATCAGCCAGTTCTGCCACTTCTTTCTCAGAAGCCAGAACAAGTGCGCGCACAGGCTCCTTGCCTGCAAGCAAAGCTGTTACAGCTGCTGTATTCATTTGTCGCTCTCCAGGAAAGCAGCGAATGCTTTATAGGTGTAATAAACATCCAGCTTAGAGCTCAGCTCGAACGGAGAATGCATGCACAGAATAGGCACACCAAGATCGACTACGTCCATATCCATAGAAGCAACATACAATGCAACGGTACCGCCGCCGCCTTCGTCTACAGCGCCCAGCTCGCCGATTTGCCAGAAAACATCAGCCTCATCCATAATGCTGATAACCTTGGCCATCGTTTCAGCGCTGGCATCATTGGAGCCGGATTTGCCGCGCGCACCGGTATATTTGGTCAGTACAGGACCTTTGTTCACGAAGCAGCTGTTGCGCTCTTCATATACGGAAGCAAAGCTCGGATCGTAGGCACCGTTAACATCGGAGGAAAGTGCGGTGGTATTGCGCAGCAGCTTGCGGATGTTGGCACCCTGAGTTGCTGCCAGATCCTCCAGATAGTGCAGCACGAAATCGGAATTCAGGCCGGTGTTGCCGTAGGAACCGATTTCTTCTTTATCTGCCAAAACCGTAACAGTGGTGTAGTACGGTGCTTTTGTATCAATTTCCGCAGTCAGTGCGGTATAAGCGCAAACCTTATCATCCTGGCCGTAGGCACCGATCAGGCTGCGGTCCAGGCCTACATCCTGTGCCTTGGTTGCGGGAACAAATTCAATTTCCGCACGCATAAAATCATGCTCGGTAATACCGTACATTTCGTTGAGCAAAGCCAGTGCGTTCAGCTTAACGGCATCTTTTACACCTTCCTCTTCGCTTTCGTCAACAAAAGGCAGGCTGCCGATAACAATGTTCAGCTCCTCGCCCTTAATGCCTTCGCTCAGCTTGCGCTCGTTCTGTTTAGCGCCAAGATGCGGCAGCAAATCGGTTACGCAGAATACGGGGTCACCGGCATTTTCGCCCACGCAGACCTTCACCAGCTCGCCGTTCTTTTTGATGATAACGCCATGCATTGCCAGAGGCACGGTCACCCATTGGTATTTGCGGATACCGCCGTAATAATGCGTTTTGAAGTAGGCCATCTCATGGTTTTCGTATACCGGGTTCGGTTTTAAATCCAGACGCGGAGAATCGATATGCGCAGCGTTCAGGCGCACGCCTGCCTCCAACGGTGCGGTGCCGAAGGTGGACATAGCCATAGATTTGCCGCGGTTTACGAAATAAACCTTGTCGCCGGGTTTATATGCCTTGCCTTCTTCGAAGGGAACATAGCCTGCAGCAGCCAGCTTTTCTACAGCCTTAGCGGTAAATTCACGCTCTGTTTTTGCTGTATTCAAAAATTCCTTGTAGCCTTCGCAGTATGCAAACGCTGCTTCCTTGGCAGCAGTGTTCTTCTTAGCGATATGGGAGAATTCCCATGTCAAATTCTTTTGCAATTCCTTTGCAGTTGTCATAATCTATCACTCCTTGTATAAGCTTTAGTAAGCAGTGCCAAACGACACTATGTAAATCATACCACAAATAGCACCTTTTGGGGAGAGGAAGGGAAATGTATACAATACAAAAACCCCCGCCCTGACGGACGGGGGGTAATTTTTTTGGCATTGTCGCAATGCTTATTACAGCTTGTGAGTAGTACGCAAGCGGGCAACAGCTCTCTTCAGCGCGTTTTCGGCACGAACAGTATCAATGTCTTCGCTCTTGGAAGCAAGACGTTGCTCTGCACGTTCTTTAGCTGCTGCTGCACGAGCGGTATCAATATCTGCATCAGCTTCGGCAATAGTTGCCAAAACGGTGCATTTATTGTCTTTCATTTCCAGAAAGCCGCCGCAAACAGCAAATTCTTTAACGCTGCCGTCAGTGAACTCCAGCTTCATCGGCGCAATATCCATGGTCGCAATGATAGGCATATGTCTAGCTTTGAGGCCCAGATTACCGGACAAAGCACGGAAACCCACATAAGTTACTTCTTCAGAAGTGAACAGCATCTTATCCGGCGTGACAATTTCAAAAGAAAACGGAGTAGCCATCTATTAATCCTTCATAGTTGCAGCCTTGGCAACAGCGTCATCAATGGTACCAACCATGTAGAAAGCACCTTCCGGCAGGTCATCATGCTTGCCTTCGAGGATTTCTTTGAAGCCGCGGATGGTTTCCTTCAGAGGAACATATTGACCGGGGGTACCGGTGAACTGTTCAGCAACGAAGAATGCCTGGCTGAGGAACTTCTGAATCTTACGAGCACGAGCAACAGTTACTTTGTCTTCCTCGCTCAATTCTTCCATACCCAGAATTGCGATGATATCTTGCAATTCTTTGTAACGTTGCAGGATAGCCTGTACGCCACGAGCAACATGATAATGCTCTTCGCCGATTACCAGCGGATCGAGGATACGGCTGGTGGAGTCGAGCGGGTCAACTGCCGGATAAATACCAAGCTCTGCGATTTGACGAGACAATACGGTGGTTGCATCCAAGTGAGCGAAGGTGCCTGCCGGAGCCGGGTCAGTCAAGTCATCCGCAGGTACATATACAGCCTGTACGGATGTGATAGAACCGGTCTTGGTGGAGGTAATACGCTCTTGCAGTGCGCCGATATCGTTTGCCAGAGTAGGTTGGTAACCTACTGCGGAAGGCATACGGCCGAGCAATGCGGATACTTCGGAACCAGCCTGAATGAAACGGAAAATGTTATCGATAAAGAGCAGTACGTCCTGGCCGCCAACATCACGGAAGTATTCTGCCATGGTCAGGCCGGTCAGACCAACACGCATACGTGCTCCAGGAGGCTCGTTCATCTGGCCGTATACAAGAGCAGTCTTGTTGATAACGCCAGACTCTTTCATTTCGCCCCACAGGTCGTTGCCTTCACGAGTACGTTCGCCAACGCCTGCGAATACGGAATAGCCGCCGTGTGCAGTAGCAATGTTATGGATAAGCTCCATAATAATAACGGTTTTACCTACGCCAGCACCGCCGAACAGACCGATTTTACCGCCCATTGCATACGGAGCGATAAGGTCAACGACTTTAATGCCGGTTTCCAAAATTTTAGTAGCTGTAGCCTGTTGGTCAAAGCTCGGAGCCGGTCTATGAATAGGCCAGTGATCAGCTGCTTCAACCGGAGTGTCATCATGGTCTACAGTTTCACCTAAAACGTTGAAGATACGGCCCAGTACACCAGGACCTACCGGAACGCTGATAGGAGCGCCGGTATCTACAACTTCCATGCCACGAACCAGACCGTCGGTGGAGCTCATAGCAACAGCGCGGACAATGTTATTGCCGATATGTTGCATAACTTCTGCGGTCAGGTGGATTTTTACTTTACCCTCATCGGTGGTGCCGTCAATGTGCAATGCGTTGAGGATAGCAGGCATGCTTTTAGGAGGAAACTCTACGTCGATAACAGGGCCTACAACTTGTACGATTCTACCTGTATTCAAGGTTTTAGCCTCCCTACAAAATATCTAATTAGTTTTGTGCCTGTTTCAGAGCTTCTACGCCGCCAACGATTTCGTTCAGCTCGCGGGTAATGGATGCCTGACGAGCCTTGTTATAGGACAGCTCCAGGTTTTGTACCAGCTTGCCTGCGTTATCGGTAGCAGAGCTCATAGCAGTCATACGAGAGCCCAACTCACTGGCAGCAGATTGTACCAGTGCAGCGTAAACTACGGTTTCCAGATACTTAGGTGCAAGTACCTGCAGAGTTTCGTCTTCACTAGGCTCGAAAATAAAGCTTGCGCTAGCTTTGCCTTTCTCCTTTACAGGAGGCTCTACCGGCAGAATCTTGTCGCTGGTAGGAATTTGGGACAAAGCGGTTTTGAATAGTGTAAACACAACATGCAGCTCGTCGAAATGCTCGTCAGCAAATTGTTTGATTGCATCCTGAGCAATTTCTACCGCATTTGCGTAAGACGGTCTGTCGGAGTAGCCGAAGAGATCCGAAGTGGCTGCTCAGCACTTTATAGCCGCGACGTTGGAAGAAATCTCTAGCCTTACGGCCGCTGGTGATAATGACTACGTCATGCTCACATTCGGAAATCTCCGCAACTGCTTTTTTCAAAGCGTTGGAACTATATGCGCCTGCCAGACCTTTATCAGAGGCGAGCACCAGATAACCAACTTTTTTAACATCACGATGTTGAAGCAGCGGGTGTTTTTTGGCACTTAAGCCTGCAAGGATGCTCGGATCGCTCACAACGTTGGATAACACTTCTTTGATCTTGATAGCATACGGACGGCTTGCTGCAGCTTTTTCCTGCGCTCTTCTGAGGCGGGCAGCAGCAACCATTTTCATAGCCTTCGTGATCTTGCCAATGTTACCTACGCTTTTCATGTGGCGATGAATCTCGCGTGCAGTAGCCATTAGTTAATCACCTACCTTCACTAACAAAGGTTTCCTTGAACTCGGCGATAGCTTTCTTCAGAGCTTCTTCGTTCTCATCAGTGATTTTCTTGGTTTTGATGATGTCTCCGCCAACTTCCGGATGGTTAGCTTCCATGAAGTCCAGGAATTCTTTTTCGCAGCGAGTTACATCTTTAACTGCTACGTCATCCAGATAGCCTTTGGTGCCAAGGTAAATAGCCATAACCTGTTTTTCAACAGACAACGGGCTGTATTGGCCTTGTTTCAGAACCTCGGTCAGACGTTGACCACGGTCCAGCTGTGCTTTGGTAGCTTTATCAAGGTCAGAAGCAAACTGAGCAAATGCTGCCAGCTCGCGGAACTGAGCCAGATCCAGACGTAAAGTACCTGCAACCTGCTTCATAGCTTTAATCTGAGCAGCACCACCTACACGGGATACAGACAGGCCGGAGTTGATAGCCGGACGGATACCGGAGTAGAACAGCTCGGATTCAAGGAAGATCTGACCGTCGGTAATAGAAATTACGTTGGTCGGAATGAAGCCGCCTACGTCACCTGCCAGGGTTTCGATGATCGGCAGTGCGGTGATGGAACCGCCCTTCAGTTCATCGTTCAGCTTAGCAGCGCGTTCCAGCAGACGGGAATGCAAATAGAATACGTCGCCAGGGTATGCTTCACGTCCTGGAGGACGACGGAGCAGCAGGGACATTGCACGGTATGCAACAGCGTGTTTAGACAGGTCGTCGTATACGCACAGAACGTCTTTGCCCTGATCCATGAAGTATTCAGCCATGGTTACGCCAGCGTACGGAGCCAGGTATTGCAGCGGAGCGGAGTCAGCAGCAGTAGCAGCAACGATGATGGTGTATTCCATAGCGCCGTGTTGTTCCAGAGTACGAACAATACGAGCGATGTTAGAAGCCTTTTGGCCGATAGCTACATAAATGCAGATAACGCCCAGACCTTTTTGGTTAATAATGGTGTCGATTGCAACTGCAGTCTTACCGGTACCACGGTCGCCGATGATAAGTTCGCGCTGACCACGTCCGATAGGAACAAGTGCGTCGATACATTTAATACCGGTTTGCAGCGGGGTATCAACGGATTTACGATCTGCGATACCATGTGCAGGAGATTCAACCGGACGACGTTCAGCAGCAGCGATTTCGCCTTTGCCGTCGATCGGGTCGCCGATAGCGCTAACTACACGGCCCAGCAGGTTTTCACCAACAGGAACCTCCATGATGCGGCCGGTACGGCGAACTACGTCGCCTTCTTTGATTTTGGTCTCGCCGCCCATCAGTACGATACCAACGCTGTCCGGGTTCAGGTTCAGAACCATGCCGGATACGTTTTGGGGCAGTTCAACTAATTCGCCAGCCATAGCGTTTTTCATACCGATAACGGTTGCGATGCCGTCACCGATTTTTTCTACGATACCAACTTCTTCCAGATCAGCATCCACATTGTAATTCTCCAGTTTGTTGCTGAGAGCATCACCCAGGGCTTCCGGTTTGGTGTACTCGTGAACGTCAATGCCGTTCAGAGCAACTTCCATTTTCTTCAGCTTGCGCAGTGCGGAAGCGTCGAATACCTTATCGCCAACTTGTACGATGATGCCGCCGAGTATGGACGGGTCAACTTTCTTGTTCAGGAAAATCTCACGGCCCAGTTTCTCGGTCAGGATTACAGAAATGGATTGATACTCTGCTGCAGATAATCTCTTGGCAGTAGTTACGTTTACATCTAACAGCTCTTTAATGGAGCCCAGATCAATTTTGAAGTCGGACAATTGTTGCTTAATTAAAGCAATATTTTCTTCTGTCTTCATGTTGTACCAATCACCTCCGAATACCGGCTTTTAGCCTGCTGCTTCGCATTACAGCGGCATATATCCGGCTTATTAGGGAAAGCAGCAAAATTATTTCATGATAGAATCAACGATTTTGCTAGCCATTTGTTTGTCTTCTTCAGAACCTAACTTTTGTTCTACGATCTTGCTAGCAGCAATCATGGACAGGTTGATAACTTGTGCACGAACTTCGTCCATAGCTTTCTTCTGTTCCAGTGCGATTGCTTCTTTAGCGGTTGCAATAACCTGATCTTGTTCAGCTTTAGTGTCAGCCATGATCTTGTCATGTGCAGCCTGAGCAGTTTTGCGAGCAGCATCAACAATAGCTTGAGCTTCTTGTTTAGCTTCAGCCAGCTTTGCAGCGTATTCAGCTTTAACTGCTTCTGCGTCAGTCTTAGCCTTTTCAGCAGACTCCAGGTCGCTTGCAATTTTATTCTTACGTTCATCCATAATGTTGCATAAGGGTTTGTAAGCAAATTTTGCAAGAACAATAACTAAAACCAAAAAGTTCAGGATCTGCGCGATAAGTGTTGCGTTGAAGTTAACCAATTATAGCACGCTCCTTTTGTAATATCTTGCAAAATAAAATTATTTAATGAACGGGTTAGCGAATACCAGAACGATAGCGATTACATAGCACAGAATAGGCATGGATTCGATCAAGCCTACGCAAACCAGCATGTTGGTGAAGATTTTACCAGACTCTTCCGGTTGACGAGCCATGGATTCGATAGATTTGCCGCACATGTTGCCGTTACCAAAGCCAGCACCCATAGCAGCGCCCAGGCAAACGAGACCTGCACCGATTACGGATGCAGCAGTAATGATTGCATTTTCAGACATTTGTTTCATCCTTTCAGAATATAAAATTTTTGTGTTAAAGAGTTATTCTTCGTGGCCGGCAAAAGCCAGAGCATAAGAGCCCAAAGCCAAGATAGTAAAGATAAAGGCCTGTACAAAGCCGATGAACAGGGAGAACATTACCCACAGTTCAGGGACAACCCACGGAGCCAGCTGATACAAAACGATCAGCAGGATTTCGCCTGCCAGGATGTTACCAAAGAGACGAAGGGCCATAGTCAGCGGTTTAGTCACTGCATCCAAAAGGTGCAACGGCAGGAAAGCCGGACTGGGGCTGACAAAATGTTTGAAATGGCCGATACCTTGTTGCATAACGCCAACAAGATATGCACTGAAAGCTACTAACAAGGACAAACCAAAGCAGGTATTGATATCGTTAGTAGGAGAAGTCCAGTGAACACCGACCTGAGGAAGCATGCCAATTTCATTGGATACAAGGATAAACATAAAGAGAGTAATAATGAAAGGTGCCATATATTTGCGGCCTTTCACACCACCAAGATTGTCTTCCATTAAACCATTCAGAAAATCGACAAAGAACTCCATGACATTCTGCAATCCGGAAGGTACTAACTTCGGATTTCTGGAAGCAGCAAAAAACAAAACAAATACGATAGCCATTGCAATCCAGGTCATATACATAGTTTGCATATTAACCTCACCCAAAAAGGTGTTGGTTGCAAGATAATGGATTATCTCTTTGGATTGTTCAGCCTCTTGCGCCATAGCAGCAGCTTCATTTCCCATCTTTCACACTCCTTTCTTCACGTTCCTCTTCTTTTTGGAGTTGGCACGCGATAAATATTAAATTTAAAATATAGAATATATGTGTAAGAAGAAAGCCCACGGCCACATAAAACACATGGTATTTCATCTTCAACATCGCAACAAAAAGGCTGCCTGCCGCAAAAATCCGGTAGTAGCGATAACGCTTTAAAAGCTTCACGCCGCGCTCAGGATCATCTTTAAATGCCAGAGCCTTACGCGCACCGCTGCACATAATAACCATGTCCAGCGCACCCACGACCATGCCGCGGAACAACCCGGTAGAGATTTCATCAAGACCTGCAAGCCTTGTTATAACCGCCAAAACCAGTACACACAGCGCAGTACGTATAATCACAGGCGTACCGCCCTGTCTGACCAATGGCGTTAAGTCAAAATTATTTTTCATCCTGCTTTTTCTTTTTTCCGGCATCATTTCTTGAATAGATGCTTCTTTGAATAAGATTATAGTAGGTCATAATCAGTGATATTACTGCCAGAGCAATGCAGATACCCCGCATTGTATGGTCACCGGTTTCCAGATGACGGTCGAGCCAGTCACCGCCAAAATAAGCCAGCATAAAATCAATCACAGCCATAAAAGCCAGCGAAGAAACTGTAGCCAGAGCTTCCAACATTCTGATATGTTCCTGATCGGGCTTATATTGTTGCATGATTCCACACCCTAGCATAAATTCACAAATTAATCATATTTACTCTTTTAATTTTAATATTTTTCACAGTGTTTGTCTACGCTTTAGACGCGAATTCCGGCAAAATTTCTACATCAAAGCCATTTTTTCTTAAAATCGCATGAATAATGCGTTCACAGGCCTTGCCGTCGCCGTAAGGATTAGCAGCCTCCGCCATAGAGCGATAATGCTCGGCATCATCCAAAAGCAGATTTGTTTCGCGCAGCACATCATCATAAGCTGTGCCTACGAGCTTAACCGTACCGGCTTCAACAGCCTCCGGACGCTCAGTGGTATCACGCAGAACCAGAACCGGCTTGCCTAAGGCAGGAGCCTCCTCCTGAATTCCGCCGCTGTCTGTGAGCACGATATCAACCTTAGCCATCAGATTGGCAAACGGTTCATATTCCATAGGCTCAATCAAATGCACTCTGTCTAAATGTCCCAGCTCCTCGCGCACGATTTCACGCACCTTGGGGTTTTTGTGTACCGGGAAGATTGCTTCCACATCGGGATGCGCTTCCAGCACGCTCTTCAAAGCGCGGTAAACATGACGCATAGGCTCGCCCAGGTTTTCACGGCGGTGGGTAGTCATCAGAATCAGACGATGACCGCTGGCAAATACCTTATTGAACTCCTCGTCCTCAAAGCGGTAGCCTTCCTTCACCGTAGTCTGCAGAGCATCGATAACAGTGTTGCCTGTTACCAGAATCTGCTCGGGGCAGATGTTTTCCTTCAGCAGGTTAGCCTTGCTGGTAGAGGTAGGCGCAAAATGCATATCGGCAATCGCACCGGTCAGCTTGCGGTTCATTTCCTCCGGGTAAGGAGAATATTTATTACCAGTACGCAGGCCTGCTTCCACATGGCCTACAGGAATCTGCGCATAAAAGGCAGCCAGAGCACCGGCAAAGGTAGTCGAGGTGTCACCATGCACCAGCACCATATCGGGATTTGCTTCCTCCATAACGGATTTCAGGCCCATCAGCGCGCGGGTAGTAACATCATACAGGGTTTGACCTGCCGACATAATGTTCAAATCATAATCAGGCGTAATGCCAAACAAATCCAGTACCTGATCAAGCATCTCGCGATGCTGTGCGGTAACTGCCACAATCGGCTGAATATATTTGGGATATTTACGCATTGCCAGCACCAGCGGGCACATTTTGATAGCCTCCGGACGAGTGCCGAAAACTGTCATTAACTTTATCTTCTCCACGGTTCTTCCTCCCCCTTATCTGTCGTTCAGAATACCGATTTTCTTAGCACCAACGGCAACTGCCGTAATAATAACCGCTATAATAAGTGCGGCGTAAAAGCCGTCAAACTCTGCCCACAGCACAGCTGCGATACCGAGCACGGCTGTAATAGCATACATCAGCAGAACTGCCTGCTTCTGGTTCATGCCCATCGCCAACAGGCGGTGATGCAAGTGTCCCTTATCGGGCTGGAAAATTGGACGGCCGTTGCTGTAGCGGCGCATAATCGCAAAGGCTGTATCCATAATCGGCAGGCCCAGTGCAATCGCCGGTACAATCAGCGCTACGGTAGCAGCAGTCTTGACTGCGCCATAAACCGAAATAGCTGCCAGCATATAGCCGATGAACATACTGCCTGTATCGCCCATGAAAATAGTAGCGGGATTAAAATTATAGCGGATAAAACCGATAATGCCGCCGGCCAGAGCCGCAGTCATTACAGCTATATGGTAATAACCCATCTGAACCGCAACCAGAATGACTGTCATCGAAGCGATAGCGGATACGCCTGCTGCCAGGCCGTCCAGACCGTCAATCAGGTTGACAACGTTCGTAAAGCTGATAACCCAGAAAATTGTCAGCGGTATAGAAATAAACCATTCGTTAAGATAAAAATAGCCGCCGAAGGGATTGTTCAGCCATTCGATACGGATATCAAAGGCCACAAGTACGCAGGCAGCAAAAATCTGCCCCAGCAGCTTGACCTTTGCCGGCAGCTGATATTTGTCATCCAGTACGCCTACGATGGCAATCACGCTGCCGCCAAGCAGAATGCCGACAATATCCTTCGTCAGCTCCAAGCTTGCCACTGCGGCAATCATAAAGGCAATATAAATAGCCAAACCGCCAAGACGCGGCATAATCTTCTTATGCACCTTGCGGTTATCGGGCTTGTCAATCGCGCCGATTTTAAAGGCTAATGTTTTAATATAAGGGGTCAATATATAGCTTACCAAAGCGGCAAGCAGAAAGGGAAAACCGTAAGCACTTAACATTTATTTCTTTCTCCACCGAAACCTGATTCCTTGCACACGAAAAACACTAAACTATTCGTTCCTTATATAGTATAACATTTTTGACACTTGCGTCAATTACTTTTATTACAAAAATGCTGTAATAAACCTTTTTTTCCGCAAAATTATCCCAAATTATTCCCATTTATTATAGCATAATATCATCAAGGGAATATATCCTTTTGGCATAACTTATATGTTGTTTGGGTTCTCCGGATGTTGCCTTTTAAAAATTCTTACGGATTTATCTCATATCGCAGACTTTTTACAGATGATTTTTCCGAAATAATCACCGTTAAGGCTTTTTTAACTTCACTTTGCTCCTGTCTGCTGTAAATCTGCTCTAAAAAAAGTCAAGTAAACTCCTCTATCGTAACAAAGCGAAAATTTATGTTAAATTTATAGTTTTTTTGTCCATTTTCTGCTAAAATTAAATTTAAGAAAGGGAGGGATGAGAATGCTGTCCAAGAGCTCATTTTTCACAACAATTCTGCTGCTTCTGCCTGCTATGGCAAGCGCACAGACAGCAGATGATGATCTGCAGCTGGAGCTGCGTTATTATGCACCTAAACTGAAATTTACATCTCACGGAATTGTGCCTGCTGCTTACAGTAATTTCCGCGATACGCTCAACATTAAAAACGGTAATGCACCCGAATACAGGCTAAGCGGCAAAAACTGGTATGTAGATTACATAGCTATCCACGAAAAAGGCTATGCTTCGCACCACATACCGGCACCAGGCAGCCTGATTCCGGCGGACAGCCGCACCAAGCTGAATCTGGACTATGCTTCCTTTAACTATCTTTCTCCCATCAAAACAACTGAAAACGGCACCGCCTACTGGCTCGCAGGCCTGCGCTGTTACCGCTTCGATACTGCGTTGCAGTTCAGCAGTCCCGTACTTAATAAAAAGTGTGCTAAGCAGCTGAACCAGTTCGCCCCTGCCTTCGGCATCGGCGGCAAGCATTACCTTGATGAGGCACACCGGCTGCAGCTTTACAGCGAGCTTTCCGGCTTGCCCTTAGGCGGCCGCGGGCACACCTACGACCTTGATATCGGCGTAAAATACAGTCCTTGTAAAAACCTCAGCGCCAACGCCGGCTACCGTGTTCTGGATTTGAAAATCAAAAACGATGACGGCACCGGTCTGTACAAGCTTTCCGGTTGGTACGGCGGCCTGAGCTACAGCTTTTAACATTTTATTATGAAAACCAAAGAGGAGGTTCCGGCATGAAAACAATCACCGCTTTACTTATGGCAACACTTATTATGTGTCCCTGCAGCAGCATCATGGCTAAAAATCCTGCTGCCTCTGTAACCGACAAAGCGCAAAAGGCATCAATTTCTACCATTAAAGATTTGGATAACGGGCGTTTGTACGTAATGGATTATACGGCAGACTATAAGCTGGACAAAATGCTGCAGCAGAATATCAACAGCGTTGACACCATGCTGGCCTTCGTCGGCAGGGAGCTTCTCGGCGCAGCCAAACCGGCTCCGGGCGCCATTGACGCCGGCTGCAGTGCCTTCGCCGGACGCACGGAAGAAGGCAAGCCTATCTACGGACGCAACTTTGACTATAAAATGAAAATGACTGCCGTAATGGTACGTACTGCTCCTAAGGACGGCTATCGCTCTATCGGTATGGCGGATGCAGGCTGGGTAGGCTACGATATCGGCAGCCTCAGCGACGGCAAGAGTGATTTATCGGCAGCAGTAGCAATGCCATACCTGATTATGGACGGTATGAACGAAAAGGGCCTTGCTGTCAGCGTGCTGAAGCTGGACGGCAAGCCTACGCACCAACGCACCGGCAAGCCTCAGATTACAACAACAGCTGCTCTGCGCCTGATGCTTGATAAGGCAGCCAATGTAGACGAAGCTTTAGCATTATTGGAAAAATATGATATGAATTCATCTATGGAAACTGCCAACTTCCATTTTCTGCTCAGCGATGCAGACGGAAAAAACGTTGTTTTGGAATATACTATTGATGATATGACTGTTATCGATACCAATTATGTTGCCAACCATTATCTGGCACCCAAAATGCATGGATTGGGACACGCCTATGACCGCTTTGCTGTACTGGATTCTGCTGTAAAGTTTAAAAAGAGCATCTTTACGCCCTTTGAAGCTATGTCCCTGCTTTCCCTTGTCAGCCAGCCGGAAACCGAAGAAGCAACCAGCATGACGCAATGGTCCGTAGTATATAATCTGCATGACCTGACAGCGCAGGTTGCCATCCGCAGAAATTATGATAAGCTGTTCAACTTTACGCTGGCAGATTTAAGCGGCAAGGCTAAAATCTAAATTATAACCATATACCTTACGCAAAAAGAAGCTGACAGGCACCTATGTGCCGCAGCTTCTTTTTTGTATGACCTCTTTCAGCAGTCCCAGCCAGCCTGCTGCTTCTCCTGCTCATCCATCTGCAGGCGCACCCGCTGCGCCGTACTGCGCACAGCGACAGCGTGTCCCTCCAAAGCTGCGAAGGGTGCAAACTGCGCTGCCCGCTCTGCCAGCGGCATCTGCCGGTGCCGCTTTGATACATGATGCGGCAAATTGATAATATCCTCATAACTATCGTTCATGCCTTGTGACCTCCTATCTGTTCGTTGCGCTCCTTTGCTGTTGCCCCGTCAAGCAGGCTCATGCCCTTCAAAACGGAATTCTTGCCAAAGCGCCGCTTAATCTCCAGCTGTGCCTGCTGCAATCTGTTTTCGCGCTGCCATGCAGCCTGCTGCACTGCCTCATTCCCAAAGTTAAACAAGCTCAGCTCCTGTTCCTGCTTCTTGGCAGCAGCCTGCGCCGGAAGCACATGATTCGCCGCCAAGGTCAGCCTCCGCACCAAAAGATTGCTGTCCGTAATGCGCTCGTACAAATCCGCTGCCGCCTGCACCAGCAATTTCGATGATGAAGAAAAACACCCCAGATTAAAGCTGCCATGCGCATGCTGCGGCACCCTGCGCCCGTAACAGTCAATCTTCACCACACCCTGGTAGCTGCTGCCCTGCTTCAGATTGTCGATATCATAGCCCACCGTAAGCACTATCTGGTCGGTCACCAGCGCCTTGCTCACCAGCTCCAGCGCCAACGCATCTGCCATCTCACGCAGCACCAAAAGTGCCTCCGCCGATTCATACGCACGATGCAGCACCTGCCCCGAGCTCAGGCTGCAGACCTGCGGCCGGTATCCCTTCACATCGGCAATCGTACAAGGCTCCCAGCCCCAGGCGTGGTCAATCAAAAGCTCCGTATTTTTTCCGAAAAGACGGTACAGCAGCTCTTCATTATATACCGAGCAGCGCGCTATATCTCCCATAGTATATATGCCCCGCGCCTCCAGCTTGCTCGCGTAGCCACGGCCGACGCGCCAGAAATCCGTCAGCGGCCGATGCTGCCACAGCTCACGCCGGTAGCTCTGCTCGTCCAGCTCCGCAATCCGCACGCCGTTGGCATCCGCCGCAATATGCTTCGCCCGCACATCCATCGCCACCTTCGCCAAAAACAAATTAGTGCCGATGCCTGCAGTAGCGGTAATACCTGTTTCGCGCAAAACATCCAAAATAATCCGCATCGCCAGCTCCCGCGCCGACAATCCGTAAAGCTCAAAATATTGCGTTACATCCATAAACACCTCGTCCACAGAATAGACGATGATATCCTCCGGCGCCACATAACGCAGATAAATTTCGTAAATTCGCGTGCTGTATTCCATATAATAGGCCATACGCGGCGGCGCAATAATAAAATCCAGTGCCAGCTGCGGCTCGCTCTGCAGCTGCGCATAAGAGCACGACGAACCGCAAAGCTGCCTGCCGGGAGCAGCAAAACGCCGTGCGGCATTTATCTGCTGCACACGCTGCTTCACCTCAAACAAGCGCCCGCGCCCCGGAATACCATAGCTTTTCAGCGAAGGCGTCACCGCCAGACA
>ENA-OPCB01001277-OPCB01001277.1-human-gut-metagenome-genome-assembly--contig:-NODE-1277-length-15267-cov-2.115501_pt1 | contig 15267 bp, 9 predicted proteins | sample MGYA00241561_ERZ501473 | MGnify/ENA primary metagenome ERZ501473 (study PRJEB25962, sample SAMEA2042519) | human gut metagenome | biome: human gut; feature: human-associated habitat; material: faeces... | reverse complement strand
TTCTGAAAGCTCTTTCTCCAGTTCCTTATCTTCAAACAGTGCTTTCACACCGCTCTGTGCGTTGTCAAAATTACCGTGGATCGCAACAACAGAAGTATTGTCTCCTTTCTGTGTTACCATCTGCAGCTCCTGTACGCGGCTGACTCCGTTCTTCGGATAGAATACGATGATCTTGGTTCCTTCTACATCTGCAAATCCTGCAAGTGCAGCTTTTCCTGTATCCCCGGATGTTGCAGTCAGAATGACGATCTCATTCTTCACCTGATTCTTCTTTGCAGAAGTAGTCAGAAGGTGCGGAAGAATGGAAAGTGCCATATCTTTGAATGCGATCGTTGCTCCGTGGAACAGTTCCAGATAATAAGCATCCTCCACCTTCGCAAGCGGTGCAATCTCTTCGGTATCAAACTTACTGTCGTAAGCCTTTGCGATACAGCTCTTCAGCTCTTCTTCTGTAAAGTCTGTCAGGAATTCCTTCATAACTGTATATGCGATTTCCTGATAGGTCATCTCTTTGAGCTCACCAAGCGACACCGGAAGCTTCGGAATCGAAACCGGTACAAATAATCCGCCGTCATCTGCCAGCCCTTTTAAGATTGCCTGGGAAGCTGTTACTGTCTTTTCTGCATCTCTTGTACTCTTATAAAGTAAATTCATGGTTCTCCACCCTTCTTATTCTTTCTGATTCACTTCAGCAATCTGCTAAAGTATTTTCCTATTTAGCGATTATAGCATAAGAACCTTTCAAGTGCAATGCCATCCTTATCTGCGTTTCCACATTCGTCCCCACATCCGGCTCAGAAGAAAACACAGGAGCAGTGCCCCGGTCAGAATAACGCCGATCAGAAATACCAGAATCTTTACATAAGATCCATCTCCTGTTGCAACCGTCTTTGCTTTCTCAGTTTCCTTTGGCTTTTCCGGACTTTCCGGTTTTTCCTCTTCTGCCGGCTTTTCCTTTTTATAGGTTACACTCTGTCCTTCGTCCTCCAGATCTGCGTGCACTGCAACCAGCTTCTCTTCCAGATACACTTCCTCAAATACAACAACCTGTTCTCCGTTAAGCTTCGTTGCATCAAACGTAAATTCCATCTGAAGTTCTCCGGAATCTGTATCCGGGATCAGCTTTTTCTCTGCGGTCACTTCTTTTCCATCCTGAAGAACCGGCTTTTTGGTCTCCTTATCCATTAATGTGCCTTTAACTACATATTCTTTTCCAATCTCCAGATTTTTCCATTTTACCCGATCTATGACCGTTACCTGTTCTGTCCGTTTCCCGTTATGCGTTCCCGTTTCCCGGTCAGATGCTCTTGTCCCGATCTCCGGTACGGGATGTTCATCATTTGTCAGTGTCCCCAGATCAATTATTCGCATTTCCTTTGTTACTTCCACCTCAAACGCAGGAATCAGCATCCGGTCTTCATTATTTTTACAAGACAGTTCTTCCACCAGATACGTTCCGTAAGGAAGCGCTCCTCTTGTATTATCCGGAGTTCCTTCCCCAAACCAGATCCCATCTTCACTTGTCTTCCCCTCATTCGTGTTGACGGTATGTGGATTCCAGTACGCACCGGTCGAAGCCTCCCCGTTTTTGTCCGTCAGGATCACATGGCTCTCCCCAGTTGCCTGCGATGTGATCCGAAATGGGATATCCGCCAGTCTTTTCAAGGTTTTATCTGCCGCTTTCACCAGCTTTAAGTCCCCACGGATGAGCTTTTCCTTTATTTCCACTGGATTCCATATTTTCAGGGCTTTATAGCTTCCATTTTGCTCCGTTCCAGTCCTGATACAATGTGTAACGGTGTCCACCAGATACCCTTCCGGCGCATGCATCTCCCATACCGTAATCGTTCCAAGCGGAAGCTCGTTATTTTCAAAAAACGGATCTCCGCTGATCAGGTGCGCCTCATCCATCCGGACCACACCATCCGCATCCGACTTCAGCTTCCAACTCCTGAGCGGCACCTTCACACCGATCTCATTTTGATTGTCAAAAATGCTATCAAAAAATGCCACATGAAATTCAGCTCCCGCAAGAGAAAGTCCTGCCTGCGCCTGCCCTTTCCCTGTTTCCGCATCCTGCTTCCGGATCAGGATTTCCACCTTTGTCTTTTCCGGTTCATCCTGACACTCATAGGTCACGGTCTGTCCGGCATTCACCGTGATCTGCCGCATCTTTGTGTCCAGTACATAACCTTTCGGTGCTTTAGTCTCTTTGATGTCATAGGAACCCTCCGGCAGATTTTCTGCCTTCCCATATCCTTTCTTGTCTGTCCGGATTACGCAGACTGCCTCGGATGTCCCACTTTTACAGACGGTATACTCTGCCCCTTCCAGTGAGTAGAGCTGATTATCAGCCGTAATCTCTGACCTTGCAGAGCTCTTCATGATCTCCAGGCTTCCGTTATGGGTTGTCTTAAAAAGATATATCGTTGATCTGGATTTTGCCACAAGCTGTGAAATCTGATTACCACTCGACGGGATAGATGCCGAATGCCAGAACCGGTTATCGTTGCTATTATCTCCCCAGAAAAATCCGATATGGCAGTCTGCATCTTCTTCCTCCCAGGAAACCGGCTCAAAATAGATCACATCTCCTTTTTGCGCTTTTCCGCCCGCAAGCAGCTCCTCAATGGTGTTGTAATGATAGGATTCCACGGCATTGTCTGTCATCCAATGAAACCAGTTGCTCGCATTGACCTTGCCGCCACGGAGACTTCCTTTGTCAATTTCTGACAGATCCGCTCCACATTTTTCCAGAACATAAGCGACAAACCCGGTACAGTTCATTGCCCCATTTCCACCGTAGGCTCCGTTCGGACGCATGCAGTTCTCTGCTGTCAGAGGATATCCGCTGTAAGGCGTTCCCAGATAATAACCGTCCTTTTCGTGGTTTTTTAACTCCTCAAGCACTTTTCCCGGCTCTGCTCCTAATTTTTCATCAAGTTTTACAATCGTTTCTTTCTTTGCGATTCTCTCTGCTGAGTTTGCAGATACGACAGGCATACTGCTGCCCGACAATGATACTACCGCCAGAATCACACTTAGTATTCCGGCAAAATGATTCTTCATATATTTCATAAAAGTTTCTCCTTCTGCCTTTTCAGGTCAGAAAAGAGAATATAAAAGACGAGTACCCTTACTATAAAGGAAGAGTACCCGCTTGTCAATAGTATTTTATTGTTGATCTGCCTCCAGAACGATCACACTTCTCGGTCCCACAAGAATTCTTTCCTCCGAAATCCGTACCGGATTCTGATAAATTTCCTGCTTTTTATCTCCAGTATTTGCCGCCACATGCCAACTATATCCGCCCGGAAGTTGTGGAAGTTCTACCCAGACACCTTCCCAGTATGGATTCATCAGAAGATACACACAGTCTTCTTTTGCCATTTTGTTATCATATCCGGCAAACATGACTGCCGCCGTCCGGATCTCCGGTCTGGAAAAATCCAGTTTCCACGGCACTTCACCGTGAAAGCTGATCTCCGGAAATCCAAGACTGCTCGCCCCTGCATCTCCTGTGATCGACGGATGCCGTTTCCGAAATGCCGTCATATAAGCACAAAAATCAAATACATCCTGAAACTTTTCTTTTCTTGTCCAGTCCAGCCAGGAAATCTCGTTATCCTGACAGTAGGCATTATTATTCCCGAACTGAGTATTGCCAAACTCATCACCTGCAAGGAACATCGGTGTCCCTCTGCTGCAAAGCAGGACCGCAAAAGCATTTTTCATCATCCGGTGGCGCAGTTCAACAACCATCACCTGATCAGTGTCCCCCTCTGCCCCACAGTTCCAGCTCCGGTTATCGTCACTTCCATCAAGATTTCCCCATCCATTAGCCTCATTGTGCTTCTGGTTATACGAATAAAGATCATACAGGGTAAATCCATCATGGCAGGTCAGGAAATTCACAGAAGCATGTTTTCCGCGGATTCTGGTATCATAGATGTCCGGAGAACCGGCAATTCTCTGAAGCGCTGCTCCTGCTGCCCAAAGTCCCCCTTTTAAATATTCCCGCACGTCATCCCGGTATCTTCCGTTCCATTCTGACCATCTGCGGAATGCCGGAAAACTTCCGACCTGATAAAGTCCGCCGGCATCCCACGCCTCCGCGATCAGCTTTGTGTCTGCAAGCAGCGAATCATAGGCAAGATTCTTTACGAGTGGTGGATTTTCCATCGGTGACCCATCCTCATTTCTTCCCAGGATCGAGGCAAGATCAAACCGGAAGCCGTCCACCCGGTACTCTGCCACCCAGTATCGCAGACAATCCTGGATCATTTTGATCACCACCGGATGATTACAATTCACAGTATTTCCACAGCCACTGAAATTATAATATTTTCCATCGGGTGTCAACATATAATAAATCTGATTGTCAAATCCTTTAAACGAAATAAACGGTCCGCATTCATTTCCTTCTGCCGTATGGTTAAACACCACATCCAGGATTACTTCAATCTGGTTATCATGCAGTTCCCGGATCAGTTCTTTTAATTCTACTCCTTCCCGGTTGTATTCCGTTGATGCTGCATAGCTCGTATTCGGCGCAAAAAAGCTGACTGTATTATACCCCCAGTAATCAATCAGTTTCTTTCCATCAACCTCACGGCTCCCCTGCAGTTCATCAAATTCAAAGATCGGCATTAACTCCACCGCATTAATCCCCAGTGTTTTCAGATAAGGAATTTTTTCTTTGATTCCGGCAAAGGTTCCAGGATGACGGACACTTTTGTCCATCTTCGTGAATCCCCTGACATGCATCTCATAGATGATCAGTTTTTCCATCGGGATCTTATCCGGCTTTTCACTGCCCCAGAAGAAATTATTCCGGACTACTCTGGCACGATATCCCCCTGTATTTAGTGCTTTTCCCCATACACTCTGCCCGGTAACTGCCTTTGCATACGGATCCAGTAAAATATGCTTTTTATCAAACAGAAGACCTTCCTTTGGTTTCCACGGTCCGTCCAGCCTGTACGCATATTCAAATTCTTCAATATCCAGTCCGAATACCATCATGGAAAATACATCCCCGATCCGGCAGTTTTCCGGGAATGGAATCACCGCATAAGGTTCCGGTTCCTTTCTGTGAAACAGAAGAAGTTCACATGTCACAGCCCCTTTTGAATGCACTGTAAAATTAACTGCCGACTGAAATGCAGTCGCACCCTCATCACGATACAGTCCGGGACAGATTTCAAATCCATTTACATTTTCTGTCGGAACCCATCTTGGCATCATTTCTTCCAGCATTTTACCAGCTCCTTCCATGTCATGTTTTCAGTATAGCACATTTTTCCGTTTACACATCTTTCCTTTCTGTATATAATATAAAGGATTACATATTTTTTTGCAGCAGACTCAAGGAGGTTTTTTATGACTGCACAGCATCTATATTATTTATTTCAGTGCTTCTTTATATATGCCTTTTTAGGCTGGTGTACAGAAGTTGCGTTTGCCGCTTTTAAAGAACGTCGTTTTGTCAACCGTGGATTCTTAAATGGCCCGATCTGTCCGGTATACGGTTTCGGCGTGGTTGCAGTCATTCATTTTCTGACACCGCTTCGTTCCAACCTGCTCCTGCTATATCTCGGAAGTGCTATTCTTGTTACTGCAATCGAATGGCTGACCGGGTTCATTCTCGAAAAGGTTTTCCATAACAAATGGTGGGATTATTCTAATATGCCGCTCAATCTGAATGGATATGTGTGCCTTTTGTTTTCTCTGATCTGGGGAGTGTTCTGTGTTTTCATCGTAGATGTATTCCATCCACTGATTGACACACTGCTCTCACACATTCCTTTCCTTGTCGGTATCATTCTTGTATGTATTCTGGTGATTGCCGGACTTGCCGATCTCTATGTAACAGCATCCGGTATCCTGAAGCTCAACAAACGTCTTGAAAAAATGCAGGCCATTGCAGACGAACTTCATCAGATTTCCGACAAGCTTGGTGAATCAATCTACAAGCGTACCATTACAGCTATGGAAAAACAGGAAGAGTTCAAAGATACTGTATCTGAGAAGCAGGAAGAATTTAAATCTGCTATTTCCGAAAAACAGGAAGCAATTTCAGACACCCTTGCCGATGTTTCTGACGAAGTAAAAGAACGGATTGCTCTTCTTCGCAGAAGCTACCTGGAAAATGTCAAAGCAACTTCTCATATGCAGAAGCGTATCATGAAAGCTTTCCCGAAAATGCAGAGCCGCAATTACAAAGAATCCTTTGAAGATCTTAGAAACAAACTGAAGGAAATGTCTCTCAAAAAATAACAGGTTGTAAAAAATCCATCTGGTTTTCTTTTAAAAAAAGAAATCAGATGGATTTTTTATCTTTAAAATTATGATGTGAGTATCAAAAGTAAATTTTGCCACTCACTAATGTTTCCTCTTGATCTTGTCCAGATACGGAATCTCGATTGGATCGATTGCATCAAGTGGCTGTTCTTTATTGATCTTCTTTTTGCGTGTGTGCTTTTTCAGAAGTGCACCACCCCGGTTATAAAACCAGAAAGAAAAGATCAGAAGTTTATTGAATTTTCCAATTTTGTCTTTTGTCGTCTTCGTGTAATACTCCCCACCGGACTGGATCTCTCCTTTTTCCCTGATCTGCCGGATCAGATCCAGCTCTGTCTCAATCCGTACCGGAAATTCCGTATACCCCATGCCGACGCAGTCCAGCTTATGCGCATCACTTCCTCCGGTTCCCGGTTTTCCATATTTTTCAGCAAGATACTTCGCCCCTTCATTGGACTGTGGTGGCTCACATGCATTGAAAGTCTCTATAAAATCAAATTTTTCAATCAACTCCGGAGATTTCTGCCATCTTTTCGTATTCGTAAAACTCAGATACTTTTCCCCACACGGATGTGCCGGTCCACAGATTCCTCCATTGTGATGCACAAAATCAATCAGCAGCGAAAGCGGAAGCCCTCTCAGCTCCAGAAGGCGCATCTTTACTCCCTGTGGCATAATGATCAGAATGTGTCCCGCATCCAGTGTATCATACTCTATTCCTTTCAATACGACAAAATCTTTGTATTTTCTCCCTTTGATCGTATTCTTCCAGTGCCGATATCCATTATAGGTGTCATGATCTGTAACCAGCATTCCGCCAATGCCTTTAGACTGCAGCTTTTTAATAAATTCTTCAATCGGCACTTTGCTGTCAATTGATCCTTCTCTTACATGACAATGCATATCTATCTTCATATTTTCATCTCCAGATCTTATATCGTTGATACTATTTTTATTATACCTCTTTTTTTATAACGCTGCAAGAAATACCGGTTTCTTCCAGCCATTCCTGATCAAATGCAAAAGAGGATGTATCACATTCTGATACATCCTCTCATCCATCTTATCTATTCTTCATCCTCGTCATCATCATCATCCAGATCGATCAGCATGGTTCTTGCCATCTCTATTTCTTCTTCTTTTGATGTTTCTTTCTTGATCGCATTTGCTCTTCGAACCTGCTTCTTGTTGATCTCACTTGACTTCATAATAAACTGGATCACGATTCCGATAAATGTAATCCCAATCGAAATGATCCACATGAAAATCACATTTTTCAGATCTGCCAGATCATAGATCATCATTCCTGCTCCAAAACCGCCTGCTAATGCCGTCGCAATAATCACAAACGGTTCAAACCAGATCATCGCAAGGATTGCGAAAATCAGTCCGACTGCTCCGCAGACTGCCAGCATGATCCAGTTTCCCGCATTTGTAATCGCAAGTACTGTGCCAGCCATTCCCAGAAAGCATACCCAGAAAGCTCCGAATTTCTTAAATACACTGTTCAGTATTGCAAAAACCAAACCCGCAACACCGGCTGCGATCAGTACCGGAACAACTTCCAGTCCCATAAGATATGTCACGGCAAATCCAAGCAATGCCCCTGCAACAAATCCAATCACTGCATTCCAGACACGGATCAGCTTCAAACCTAAAATTCCAATGAAAACTGATATAACAATTGATACCGCCGAAACAATCACGGCTTCTTTTCCTGCTATAAATACCGCACTGTTTCCCATGATATCCTTCAATACTATACCTATTGATTCCATCCTAATCTCTCCTCCTGTCGTACTTTCCTGTTGTTAAGTCAGACGCTTATTTTGATGAAGAGTCTGAAGATGTATCTGTATCTTCGGTCGTGCTCTTAACCGTTACGCCCTGATCAGCAAAACTGATCGTATTCCATACTTTTTTATGTACTTTAATATCCGTTTTCTTTTTCCATTTCTTACAAATTGACTGATACTGGTCACTCTTTCTCTGTGATACAATGGACTCTTTCTTGGTATCCGTTGCATCACGGTCAAGAAGGCTGACTACTTTTGCAACATAATAGCCATTGTCTGCTTCGATCACGTCTGTTACTTCGCCTTCTTTTAACTTATCAGCAGCTTTGATCAGATCTTCGTTTGGCGATGTCGTATCCGAGTCAAATGTCAGATCGGTGGCTGATGCACCTACTGCTGTTGCAAATACAGAAAAATCTTCTGCCGAAGCCGCATCTTTCTGGAAATCTTCTGCTTTCTTTTTCACTTCTGCTTTTTTGTCATCTGACATATCTGTCGATTTTCCATCACTGCCCGTTGTCTTTGTAGAGAACAGCACATACTGCATTTTCTTCTGTGCTGCTTCCTCATCGGATACATTCGTATCTACATCCGCAGTCATGGCAGTTTCCATCTTCTTCTGAAGTGTCAGAAGTTCCAGTACTTTCTTTACCGTCTTTTCATCGCCCGATACTGTATCTTTTGCAGCACTGTCATTGCTGTCAGTAAATTTCTTCGCAGCATCCTCGATGCTTTTTTCCTCATCATCACTTAGCGAAACTTTATAATCATCCTTGTGCTCATCCAGAATATACATTTCTTCCAGAGAATCCATGATTGAATCCTTATAATTCTCTTCGTAAGTCTTTCCGTCTGTAACTTCTTTTCCCCAAAAATCATCTCCCAGATAACTGCTATATGTTGTTTCAAACTGCGCCTGCTGATATCTTGCAAAAAAGTTCGCCACATCTGCAGTCACTTTCTCATCTCCGACTTCTACCACTGTATCCTGTCCGTTAAACTTGCTTCCACATCCGTTTAAAGATGCAATGCAGGCAACTGCCAGTATACAGGCAACCACTCTTTTTTTCATTTATAAAATTTCCTCCTTGATCTTCTCTCCATTGTACACACTTCTTCACTATGCACTCGTATAGTATATCTTTTTTTTACCTTACTGGCAATCTTTTTCATAAAAAATACACATTATTCTTCGACAAGTCCCTGTATATCTTCGACAATTTTTCCTGCATTTTCAAGAATCTGCTCTGCTTTTTCTTTTTTATTTTTCCGAAGTTTACAATAAATAAAATATGGATTTTCTGCATCTGTCTTAAATGTCAGTTCTCCCTTATATTTTGCCAGCAGTTCCGGAATCTTTGCTACATTTACCCTTGCCTTCTCATACATGGTAAATTTGTATTCATCGCCTTTTTGCTCTACCGAAATTACATAAGCCGCATGTGCTTTCGCCTTCAGCTGCGCGATCATCAGAAGCTGCTGCACCTTGCGTGGCGGATCGCCGAAACGGTCAATCAGTTCTTCTAGCATATCTTCCTGTTCTTCTTCTGTCTCAATTGCTGCGATCCGTTTATAGATATCCAGTTTCTGATACTCATTCGGAATATAAGATGCCGGAATATAAGCATCAATATTCAGATCCACGGTTGTCGCATAGGTTTCTTCCGGGATTTCTCCCTTCAGGTGACGGACTGCCTCACTTAACATCTTACAGTAAAGATCGTATCCCACTGCATCCATATGTCCATGCTGTTCCTCCCCAAGCAGGTTTCCTGCCCCACGGATTTCCAGATCCCGCATGGCGATTTTTACACCAGAGCCAAGATCTGTAAACTCACGAATTGCCGAAAGACGTTTTTCTGCAACCTCCCGGAGCATTTTGTCTCTTCTGTACAAAAGAAATGCATATGCCATACGGTTCGATCTTCCAACTCTTCCACGTAGCTGATAAAGCTGGGAGAGCCCCATCCGATCTGCATCATGGATGATCATGGTATTGGCATTGGAAATGTCAAGACCGGTCTCGATGATCGTCGTCGATACCAGAACATCAATTTCTCCATTGATGAAATCGTACATAATATCTTCTAACTTGTGTTCCCGCATCTGCCCGTGTGCATATGCCACATTTGCATCCGGCACAAGTTTCTGGATCTTCGCTGCCATTTCAGCTATATCCTGGACACGGTTATAGACATAGTACACCTGTCCCTGGCGGGAAATTTCTCTTTCGATTGCCTCCCGGACCATCTCATCATTCTCCTCCATCACATAGGTCTGGATCGGCATCCGGTCAACTGGTGCTTCTTCCAGCACACTCATGTCACGGATTCCGATCAGACTCATATGAAGCGTTCGGGGAATCGGTGTTGCCGTAAGTGTCAGAACATCAATATTTTCCTTCAGCTTTTTGATCTTTTCTTTATGCTGTACTCCAAAACGCTGTTCCTCATCAATGATCAGAAGTCCCAGATCTTTAAATGCCACATCCTTACTCAATACCCGGTGGGTTCCGATGATGATATCAACCTGTCCCTTTTTCAAATCTTCGATCGTTTTTTTCTGTTGTGCAGGTGTGCGGAAACGACATAACAGATCCACCCTTACCGGAAATTCTTTCATCCGTTGCACAAAAGTGTTGTAATGCTGCTGTGCAAGAATCGTAGTAGGGACCAGATAGACAACCTGCTTGTTCTCCTGCACTGCCTTGAATGCTGCCCGGATTGCAATCTCTGTCTTTCCAAATCCCACATCCCCACAGATCAGACGGTCCATGATCTTTGGGCTTTCCATATCCCGTTTTGTTGCCTCGATTGCAAGCTGTTGATCCTCCGTTTCCTCAAACGGAAACATTTCTTCAAATTCTTTCTGCCAGACCGTGTCCTTTTCATAGACAAATCCTTCTTTGGACTGCCGTACTGCATAGAGTTCCACCAGATCTTTGGCAATCTGCCAGACTGCTGTCTTTACCTTGCTCTTCGTGCGATGCCATTCCTGTCCTCCAAGTTTGTTAAGTTTCGGCTTTTTAGCATCTGCACTGGCATACTTCTGGATCTGGTCAAGCTGTGTCGCAAGAATATAAAGATTTCCACCATCAGCATACGAAATCTTCATATAATCCTTTGTCACCTTATCAACTTCTATCTTTTCAATTCCCCGGTAGATTCCAAGTCCATGATTCTCATGCACTACATAGTCTCCCGGTTTCAGATCCGAAAAGCTGCTTATTTTCTGTCCATCATAACTTTTTCGTTTCTTTTTCTTCTTTGTCTTTCCAAAAATATCTGACTCAGATATGACAATAAATTTAATCATCGGGTACTCGTATCCGACTTCTATATGCCCGTAGCATACCATGATCTCCCCTGGATTCACTTCTCGTTCCTGATCCTCACTGTAAAAACTGCTCAGATCATAATCACGTAGATCCTCTGCCAGACGTTTTGCCCTTGTTCTGGACCCAGAAATCAGAACCGCCCGGTATCCGTTCCTTTTCAGTCTTTTGAGATCCTGTGTCAGCATCTCAAAGCTGCTGTTATACGGGTTAACGCTTTTTGCCTGGATCCCAAACCGCTTTTTCACAAAAAATGGCTTACATTTCATTTCCAGAGCACACATCCCGATCATACAGAATTTGTTCAGAAATTTTATAATTTCATCAGTCGTAAAAAATTCCGGAGCTTCTTCCATTTCCCCGGTCCTTTCCATTTCTTCTGCACGGTTCTCTCTCGCTTTTTCCACTTCATTTTCTGCCAGACGCCCTTTTTCCAGAAGCCTTGCTGGTTCATCCAGGAACACCAGTGTGTCCTTCGGATCAAAGTAGTTGATAAAAGAAACTTTCCGGTCACTTCCCAGTCTGTCATCTGCCGGATAAATAACGATCTGTTCCAGATTCTCTACAGATCTCTGGCTGTCCACGTCAAAAGTCCGTATTGAATCCACTTCATCTCCCCAGAATTCAATACGGATCGGCAATTCCTCGGTAAGTGGGTAAATATCAATGATTCCACCACGAACTGCAAACTGCCCCGGACCATCCACCTGGGCTTCCCTGTCATATCCAAGTTTTATGATCTTCTCCTTCAGCGATTCAAATTCCAGCGTCTCCCCATTGGAAATGGTCAGAATGTCTCCTTTTATTTCTGCTTCCGATGGCAGTTCATCCATGAATCCGTCAATCGTTGTAATGACCGTAACCTGGCTTTTTGCCTCCATCATCATCTGCAAGGTTTCCATCCGCTGTTTGACCAGCTGTTTTCCGTGGATATCTGCCTGATAAAAAAGGAGATCCTTTGCCGGATAATAGCTGGTATTTTCATTTAAAAAACGATATTCTTCGTATAATTTTTTTGCTTTATCTTCACTGGAAAGAACGATCAATGTATGCCCATAATCTTTTCCAAGCGCATACATCAAATGCGTTTTCTGTGATGTCACACACCCGGAAAGAAGCAGCATGCCCGGTTCCCGTCCACGCTCTTCACAGATTTCTTCAATCTCTGCCAGTTCAGATAAAGGAGCCGTAAGTGCATGCATCGCTTTTTGCCTCCTCTTATTCTTTCTTTTTCTGGTTATATTCGTTCATTGCCTGATCGATTGCTCCCTGCATGATCAGAGCAGAAGCTTCACAGGCAAGATCATATCCTTCTTCCATAAGTACACGGTCCTCTTTGGAAAATTTTCCAAGAACATAATCAGCAAGATCATATCCTTTCGGTTTTTCTCCCACACCTACTTTAATACGGGGAAATACCTGTCCACCCAAATGGGCAATGATATTTTTGATACCATTATGACCGCCTGCACTTCCTTTACCACGCACGCGAAGCTGTCCTGGCTCTAGGTTAATATCATCATATACTACAATTAAATCAGAGATATCTGTTTTGTAGTAATTCATGACCTCCTGAATACACTCTCCGCTTAAATTCATGAAGGTCTGAGGCTTTACTAGAGCAACCTTTTGTCCCTCAATCGCGCCTGTTCCAATTAAGCCCTTAAATTTTTTTGTTGTTACATCAATATTGTATTTGTCAGCAAGGTAATCAATAACCTCAAAGCCAACGTTATGTCTTGTTCCTCTATACTGTGCGGTTGGGTTGCCCAGACCTGCTATGATATACATGTTTTTTCCTCCTTCTGCCACTGGGGACAGGGACGGTGGCATTAAAAAAGCAATTGCCGCGGCGTCCCTGTCCCCGATGGCGCTCATGTTAGTTCAATTTATTATACGGTCACTCATTCCAAGCGAATCGGCAAGTGCCTGCAGATCAAAATCTTCTGGCACTGTTATTCCATTTACAGGAAGCGGTCTGCGTCTGTCAAAGACATCATATACGTCAAACAGATCACTTGTGAGTACCTTCTCTGGATAAACCATCTGCTTAAACATCATCTGACCATCCATGTTGCGGCGGCCCTGACGCATGTAATTTGAGCCATACTGCAGCCAGTACTGAGTACTGTCTACGTTGCAGAAATATCTAAAGCCTACATCCCAGAGCTTTTTGAATTTTTCATTTTCAAATGTATACTGTGATGGTCTCCAGTCTCCTACATCTGCTCCTAACGGATATAAAATAATATCTGTATCTCCGATTATAGATTCTACTTCGCGCTCCCACATATCTGTGTCCCATACAAGATGTTCATAGCTTGTACTTGTCATATTCAGATGACCCCAGCTGTGGCTGGCAAGCTCCCAGCCCAGATCGCGAATTGCCTGTGCAACTTCTCGTGCTGTCTGCTTGTCCTGCTCAATATTTTCATTTGGTGACGTATGATCTTCGCGCTTTTCTTTATCGTTTGCAGGTGTAGAAACGTAATAGTCACAATTTTCATTGTACCAGAAATCACTTGTGCGATAGCCTAAAATACCATCATATCCCGTAAATGCCAGAATACCCTTTGAACCCTGATAAGAAAAGTCAGGATGTGTTTCAATAAAATCCTCTAAAACAGTCAAAACGTCATAAGAACCATATGATACGCTTCCATCACGCTCAACATACTCATTTACAACCTTACCGTTTTCATCAAGACAGAGCTTTGTTGCAAATCCAGTTCCTGTCATATACTCATAATAGCATACATCGTCTTCGGAAAGTACAAATGGCTTTTTTCCTCTCGGAAGATAAATTGGCTGCTGCACCATCTGCACGGTGCCGTCTGGCTGCGTTTCCATCTTTGCAATCTTATGAAGGCTTATCAAAACATAACCCTTGTCATACATAGACTGCATTATATCCTTAAATTCTTCGATGGTTGTCATTACCTGATCATAATCACTGCTCTTATAGCTTTCAAATGCAAGCTCACTGTCAACAATAAGACTATGGAAAAAGATATGTGTAATCTTATCATAATCTGTCCACTGTACAGCCTGTGATTTCAAACTCTCATAGCTTTGAATGCAGCTAACATATGTTTCATTATCTGCATAGCCAGGTATTGACTGAATCTGTGCAATTGCACCGTCATAATCGTACTGCATTGCCTTTAAATTAGCAGCCTGTACGACTGGATCACTGCTTTGTACAAGAGCACCATCCGCAGCCGCCTCTGTTGCCTTCCATGTTTCGTATTCCACAGGTACTTTCGTCGATGATGCCTGATCTGGCTGCACATGTGGAAGCGTCACTGGGCGCAGGCATACCCATGCCACTACACCAAGACCTGCACATGCAATTACAAGCAGCACCAAAAGTATGACAATAGGCGCACCTGATTGGCCTCTTTTTATTTTCTTTTTCTGATAGTCTTCCCAGCTGCGTCTTTTCTTTGCCATTTGTTCCTCCATTTTCTTTGTTTACGGCACTGGAACGGTCATTCCCTGAAGTACATATTTTGTATCAGTCTCAAATACATACGCATTCACAATGTATGAACCGTGCTCGTTTTTATGCTCACTTACTGGAACATAACATGTCGCTGTGTTTCCAGATACGGTCATGTTATGCCATACCAGATCATCCTGTCCATTTGCTGCTGTCCACACTGCAGTTGAAACCTTTTTATAGCCTGCAGGTGCATTAAATTGAATCGTAACACGGAAACCATTTGATGATAATTCTGTTACATACGGAATCGCCATCGACAGCACACCTGTACCGCTGCCATTATTATTTCCTGAACTGCCTCCAGGATTTGCACCTGATGGAACAGTTAC
>ENA-OPCB01001276-OPCB01001276.1-human-gut-metagenome-genome-assembly--contig:-NODE-1276-length-15267-cov-3.264002_pt1 | contig 15267 bp, 7 predicted proteins | sample MGYA00241561_ERZ501473 | MGnify/ENA primary metagenome ERZ501473 (study PRJEB25962, sample SAMEA2042519) | human gut metagenome | biome: human gut; feature: human-associated habitat; material: faeces... | reverse complement strand
TCTAAAATATGTATCAACGCATTTCATTTTTTCAAAAGTATGCGCTATTTTTATTTTAGAACAAATTTACCTGATTACAAAAAACAAAGAAAGGCTTTTAGTTATGAAAAGAGAAAATTTTGAAGTTGAAAGATGAAAGGATATATATGAAATCATACGAATATAATTCAATATTTACACCACAAGAATTTCAGAATTTTGCAAGAGATATTATTCAGATAAAAGAAAATAAATTTATTGAATCATTTGCTGAAGGAAAAGATGGTGGAATTGATGGGAGATTTATTGATCAAGAAGGTAATATAACTATTTTGCAAGTAAAAAGATATAAAAATATGAATGTTACCATTTTAAACACAATGAAAGAAGAAAAAAGAAAAATGGATCTACTCATTAAAAATGGAAAGCGCGTGGATCGATATATTCTTGTGTTATCTGAAGATATAAGTGTGCAAAAAAAAGATGATATTTTAGATATTATGTCTGAGTATATAAAATGTTCGGAAGATGTTATTATGAAGGCAGATTTAAATAATTTGCTTAGTATGCCAAAGTATAAAGAAATTGAGGATAAATATTATCAATTATGGTATCCTAGTACAAATATATTAAATAGGAAACTATTTGATGTTGTAAATGGTGAAAAAAAAGATGAACTATTTGATGCAGGAAATCCTACAGAAACTATAACAACTCGTATATCGAGAACAGATTTTTGGGAAGCTGGTAAAGATTTTGCTATACCACATATTCATTATAGTTGTGAAGAAATATTTGCTGGAAAAGTTGGATTATTAAATATTGATTTTATTTCTGGTCAGGGACAGACTTCAAGTTTGAAAACTGTAAGATCAGTAATAGCATCATGGTATAAAATATTAAGATTGATTGCAACTGTATTATTTTTATCTGTATTGATATATACAGGCATAAAAATAATGATAAGTTCAACAGCGAAAGACAAGGCAAAATATAAAGAATGGATAATAAACTGGATAATTGGTTTTGCTATATTGTATTTTTTACATTATTTAATGAGTTTTATAATTGTAGTAATTTCTAAATTTAATACAATGTTATCAAATTCAATGCAATATGTTAATGTTTCTGTAAAGGGAACAGCAAGTTCATTTTCATTTAATACAAATTTAATTGGACTTGTAAGATTTTGTGTTCAGTCAGATAATTTATTATTTAGAACTGGATATTTGATATTATATACAATGTTAACAGTGTATACATTTAAGTTTACAATGATTTATTTAAAGAGATTGATAAATATGGCATTTTTAACATTGATTGCTCCAATAGTTGCTTTTACATATCCAATTGATAAAATGGCAGATGGGCAAGCACAAGGATTTGATATGTGGGTAAAAGAATACATATTTAATGCTTTATTACAACCAATGCACTTTTTACTATATTATGTTTTAGTTGGTTCTGCAGTGAGAATATCAGGAACAAACCCATTATATGCAATTGCTGTATTAGCATTTATGCCAGAAGGAGAAAGATTATTAAAGAAGATATTTGGATTTGATAAAGCTGGCGGAGGAACAGTAAAAGGAATGCAAGATGCAATTGCAGGTGCAGCTATAGCATCAAGTTTAAAAGGAATGTTAGGAAAAGGACCAAAAGGTGGACCTGATGCAAGTAAGATGCAATCACCAGGTGCATTAATAAAAGATTTTAAAGATGATAAACTTAGTGCGGCAGGTGCAGCATTAGGTGCGGCAGGTGCAGCAGGCGCAACTGCAGGAGCAGCGGCTGCACAGGCACATGAAGATGAACATGATCATGATGATCCGCCACCACCACCTCCACCACCACCTCAACAACAACAGCAGCAACAATCACAACAACATCAATCGCAACAACAAAATAATGGTGATGATAGTAATTTACCACCACCACCTCAGTTTAATGGAAATATGGAACCAATTAAACAGAATGGAAAAACACCAATACGTCAATTAGCAGATAGAATGAAAAATTCCAGAGTTGGAAAATCAAAAGTTGGAAGAGGAGCACTTGCGGTTGCGAAAAAAGCGGTAAAACCAATATATGATTTTGATAAAAGTGGAAAATATAATGGAAAAAGATTTATTAGAAATGTTGCTAAAGGTGCAGTTGGAACAGCTGTAGGACTTACAGCAACGGCAGTTCAAGCTGGAATAAGTTTAACAGATGGTAAATATAGCCCAGCAGAAGCAATTGGATCATTTGCTGCAGGTTATGCATTTGCTGGTAATGCTGCGGGAGGAGTTGTAGATACATTTACATCTGGTTATAGAGATGGTTATACAAAGCCAGAAAAAATGAAAGCATTCCAAGAAGATTTCTCAAATAGAGATGATGTAATTCAGTTCTGTAAAGAAAATTATGGAGATGATTGGAGAGAACAAAGAGATAGAATGGTAAATAACTTTGTTCCAAGAGGTTTCACAGATTTAAGTGAAATGAAAGAAATGATGAAATATTCAAATAATGCAACAGCTGAACTTACAAAAAATAATAGTAACTTAACTGAAAAACAAAAAATTGAGATAAGAAATAAACAAGACTTAACAGCAATGGCAATAAAGAATGTTCAAAAGAGAAAAGCTAAGGAAGGAACTTCTGGAACACCATATAATGAGAAGAAAGAAAGACAATTAATTGCTGCAAGAACAAAAGGAATGAGTCAAGCACAAGCAGAAACAACAGCAAATACAATACGAAATGAAGATGAAGCAATAAGAAGATATAACCAATACTTAGAAAAATAAGGCAATTTTTATGAATTACACTCTTTTAGTATATTTTAGAGAGTGTAATTAAAAAAGTTACTTTAATATTTAGAGAGGTGATGTAATGAAAAAAAATATTTTTAATAAAATATTGATTTGTGTAAGTATAATAATTATTTTACTTAACTGGTTATTTTGCAATATAGTATTAGCTGAATCAACAAATGAAAATTTAGAGGATATAAGCGTTGCAGAAGGAAATGTCGGAGAAGAAACATATTCAGAATTAAGAAAAAAATTAGTTGAAGAGTTAAGAAGTAAATTAGAAGAGGCATATTCTTATTCTGGAACAGTAGAAGAACTTGCTGATCTATGTGGAATTGATTTAAATGATACTACTGCAGGAGAAGTTACATCATCTGAAGGTAAAATTATAAAAATTGATGACAATACAACAATAGTATTAGGCTTTGAAATGAAATGTGAAACTGGTTCTAAAAGTCAATATATAACAGATGACAATACAGATGGTAGATATACAGAAATGAAAATAAGTAATATTAAGGTTGTAAAAAATACAGGAGCAGATAATACTACGAAAAAAAATGAAGAAGCTAAATCTTCAAGTTTCATAAATTTTACAAATGAAATGATTGTTGGTGGAAAAACATATTCAGGAGATACTAATTGGGACATAGGAGGAGTATTATTAAAACCATTCTTTTTTTTGGTTAACTGTGTTGCAGATACTTTACTAGGAATTATTCAAAAATTTATGTATTCTGATGTAACAGATCAGGCCCAAATAACAAATTATGTAAAAACAAATTATATAGATAAATGTAGAGTTGTTGACAGTAGAAATATAGATACAATGTTTGATCTTTCTTTAAATAATCAAATTCTTTGTTATTTAGGTTCTAAAGGAAAAATAAGTAATGTTGAATATCCTCATATTCATTATAGTCCAGAAGAAATATTTGCTGGTAAAATAAGTTTATTAAATATTGATTTTATTTCTGGTGTTGGACAAGCAGAAGGACTAGGAGTTGTAAGACAAGCATTAGCTAATTGGTATAAGGCATTAAGATTAATAGCAACAGTTGGATTTTTATCTGTATTAATATATATTGGTATAAAAATAATGTTAAGTGCAAATACAAAAAATAGGGCTAAATATAAAGAATTAATAATAGATTGGATTGTTGGATTAGCTATTTTATATTCTATGCATTATATAATGTCATTTATAATTACAGCAATAAATATGTTTAATGATAAATTAGGAGCAAGTATGCCACTTCTAAGAGTTGTTGGCGGAAATGGATATGATACATTTGCAACTAATTTAATCGGATTAGTAAGATTTTGTACAGAATATGATACAATTGCAGTAAAGATTGGATATGAAATTATGTATATAATGCTTGTAGGATATACAATAAAATTTACAGTTATTTATTTAAAAAGAGTTTTAAATATTGCATTTTTAACATTAATTGCACCAATTGTAGCATTTACATATCCAATAGATAAATCTATTGATGGAAAAGCGCAAGGTTTTTCAATGTGGATAAAGGAATATTTTTTTAATGCATTAATTCAACCAGTACATTATTTATTATATTATGTAATGGTTAGCTCAGCAATGGGAATTGCTGTAAAAAATCCATTATATGCAATTGCAGTTTTAACATTTCTAACAGAAGCAGAAAGATTGTTGAAAAAGATATTTAGATTTGATAAAGCTCGTGAAGGAATGGTTGGAGGACTTGGTGCTGTTTCAATGGTTTCTGCAGCTAATGGTGTAAAAAAATTAGTTGGAAAAAAAGGCAATGGAGCAAATTCATCAAAAGCAATTGGATATCCAGGAGCATTAAATAAAGATTATAAAACAGCAGAATTATTAAATGATTCAATACAAACTACACAATCTCCAACATCAGCAGATGATGATAGAGAAAATATAGATGATGATGAAAATAATAATGGACCAATAGGTGATAATACAAATCATAGATTGAGCAATAATAATATTCAAGATATAGAAGAGCCAATTGGAAGACCAAAGTTATTAGGTGATATAATTCCTAGAAGTGAATTACCAGCAAATAAAAAACCAATAAAACAACTTATGAGAAGTATGCATGAAAAAAGAAAAGATTTAACTGCACAAGCACTCGAAACACCTGTAGGACAGACAATGTCAAATATAGCAAATTCTAGAGGTGGAAGAGTAGCTATGAGAATTGGTAGTGGTATAGGAGCTATAGGGAAAAGGGCAATAAGACCAATATATGATGTAAATAGAACTGCAAAATATAATGGAAAAAGGTTTGTAAGAAATATAGCTAAAGGAGCTGTTGGAGCTGGAATAGGAATTACGGCAGCTGCAGTTCAAGCTGGAATAAGTTTAACAGATGGTCATTATAAACCAACAGAGGCATTAGCATCTTTTTCAGTAGGATATGCATATGGTACTAAAAAGACGGATAATATTATAGATACTTTCGGAACAGGGTATGTTGAGGGATATGATAAAAATGAAAAGATGGAAGTATATAAAGAAAACTTTAAAAATAGAGATGATGTAATACAATTCTGTAAAGAAAAATATGGAAATGAATGGAGAGAGTATAGAGATAGAATTGTAGATAATTATGTAACAAGAGGCTTCATAGATTTGGATGAAATAAAACAATGTATAACATATTCTAATGCAGTTGCAAAAGAAGAAGTTGAAGAAAATCCAGAAACTGCAAACTTAACAGGAAGAGCTAAGGAAAAGGCAATTGATAAAGAAAGAGATAAACAAGATGTAATTGCAATGTCTATACTTACACATAAAAAGAAGAGGAAAAAACAGAATATATCATCAATTACATATAATCAAAAGAGAGAAAAACAATATTTGGATTCAATTACAAAAGGAATGGATACAGAAAAAGCAGAAAAAACAAGAAAAGAAGAAAAAGCAGTAAGTGCATCAATAAGATATTTTGATAGCAAAACAACATAAAGAATGAGGTGAAAATGTGCAAAAAATTGTATATAAATTATTAACATGTATTATATTAATGAATATTTTATTTCAATTTAATTATAGTAGTATTATATATGCAGTTACTTCGGCTACAACAGTAACACAGAGTACTACATCTGGTACAACAGCAAGTACTACGGAAGAAACAATAGACCCAGATCAAGATGTTACAAATGCAGATGATGATAATTTAGGCGCAGATATTAATGATGACTCAGGAACATTATTAGGTCCACTAGTAGAAATAGTTAGAGCAATTGGAGATGCTATAATGTCAATATTGACTAAGTGCATGTTGGGAACTTCATTTGAAAGTATGATGGTTTCATGGGACGAAGTCGATAATTCAAAATTGTTAGAAGCAAATACAAGTAAAACATATACGGAAAGTGAGATTAATGAATTTAAAAATGCATTTGGCAATTTACCAGATTTAAAATATCCAAATTTTAAATATACACCAGAGGAAATTTTTAAAGGAGAAATTGACGTTTTTGGAATTGATTTTATTGGAGGAAATACTGTAAAAAATGGTGAAGTAAAACAAAATGAATCAACAGGATGGAATTCATTAAGAAAAATGGTTTCAATATGGTATCAAGTTTTGAGATATATAGCTGTTATTGGATTATTATCAATTCTTATATATTTAGGTATTAAAATTATACTTAGTTCATCAGCGGGAAAAAAAGCAGAGTATAAAAGTGCATTAATAAATTGGATTATTGCTATGTTTTTAATATTTATAATGCATTATATAATGGCATTTATAATAGTTTTAATTCAAAAATTCACTACTTTACTTGGTAAAAGTATAGGAAATATAAAAGTTACATTTGGTGATAAAACATTTATCACGAATTTTATGGGATTAGCTAGATTTCAAGCACAAGAAAATTCACTAACAAATCAATTAGGATATGTTATCATATATATAGCATTTATAACATTAACTTTTAAATTTACATTTATATATTTTAAAAGAATGTTAAAAATGGCAATTTTAACACTTGTTGCACCACTTGTTGCAATGATGTATCCATTAGATAAAAAAGGTGGAGGAAAAGCAAGAGGGTTTGATTTCTGGTTAAAAGAATATATATATACAGCATTATTACAACCAGTTCATTTATTATTATATAATTTATTAATAGGAACAGCTGTGCAAATATCAGTAAAAAATCCAATATATGCAATTATAGCATTGTTCTTTATGGCAAATGCAGAAAAAATGTTTAAGAAAATATTTGGATTTGGAAGAGCTGGAAAAGGAATGGAAAATGGACTTGAAAAAACTATTGGGGCTGCGGCAATGACATCAGCAGTTATGAATGGTGCTAAAAGAATGTTTGCACCACCACCAGCACCAAAAATAAAAGAAACAAGTAAAAATGGTAGTGATGATAAAAATAACTTAAATACAGATACTGATGATGATGATCAATGGGATGACTATGATGACGAAGAGGAAGTAGCACCAGAGTCTTTGTTACTTGATAAAGGAATTCTTAAGACTAGGGAGAATTTGGCAGATGAAGAATTTAAGAAAGAGAGAGAACAAACAAAATCATTTGAAGAAGCATTTAATAAACTAAAACAAGATGGATTAATAGAAGGAAAAGGACATAATAGTCCATATAATAGAGTAACAGAAGGAAGATTTAAAATTTTAAGAGCAGCAATAAAAGCTAATGAAGATCCATTTGAAAAAAATAATATTCCATTACAATATAATGATGAATATTCACATCTAAATTCAAATCAATTATTAGATAAGATGAGATGGCATTTAGAAAGAGGAGAAATTGATGAGGCACAAAAATATTATAATGTTCTACATAAGAGAATATTACAAAATAAATATATAAGAAATCATGGAAATCCTCAGGCATTTTTGGAGAGACCATATTCAAATCTTAGTGATGAACAATTAAAATTACAATATGAAATGGCAAAAAAAGCAAATAATAAAGAAGAAATGAGAAAATATGAGGAAGAAATGGAACTTAGAAATAAAGCTAAAGGACAAGTTCCTCAACAAATAGTTACTAACCAAAATACAAATGAAAATATGAATAATACAGATGAAAATAATACAGAAACTAATCCAGAAAATGAAGAAAAACAAACAAAGAAAAATGAATATAAAGATAGAGGTACTTTAGATAGATTTAGAAGAGGAACTATAAGTGGAGTAAAGGCATTAGGAAAGAAAGCCATAAAACCTGTTTGGAATTTTGACAAAACAGCTGGTGAAAATGTTCAAGAATTATTAACAGACAAAGTTTTGAAAGGGGCTGTACAAGCAACAGTAGGAGTAACAACAGCTGCTGTACAAGCAGGAGTTAGTTTGACAGATGGAAAATATACAGCCAAAGAGGCAATTGGTTCTTTAGCAGGAGGAATTGCCCTTGGAGGAAAAGTGTATAAAAGTGGCAAGAAGTTTGCAAAAGGAGTTGCTAGAGAAGTAAATTATGGCAGTTCAGATGACGAAAGAAAAAATAGAATAGCTAAAGATTGGTCTGAAAGAGATGATGTTCAAGATGAATTTAAAAACACTTATGGTGCAAAATCAGATGAAATGATTAGAAGAGCAAAACATATAGTTGTAAAATCTGCTATACAAGATGTTAATGAGCAAAAGAAAATTTTTAGATATTCAAATTACTTAAGAAAACATAATAGTTCTTATAGCATTGAGGAAGCAGATAAAAAAGCATTAGAAGTATACAAGTATAAGAATAGTTTAGAAAGCAGAAATCAATTAGACAGAGTTATTAATGATAAGTCTGCAAGGGAGGAGATAGCAGAAAGAGCAGTGCAAAACAATCGTAGTTCAAAATCAAGTGATTTAGTTAGAAAAAATTGTTTGGATATGATAGAAAGTGCAGTAGAGTTTAACAATGTTCAAGAAAATTCTGAATTAGATATTTTTGGAGGTGAATAGAATGAACAATTTTATGAGATTTTTTAATAAAAATCAAAAAAATATTTTTCTGGCTACAGCAGTAGTTATATTTGTGATATTAATAATAGTTATATTAAATCAATATTATATAGCTCAAGAAGAAAATAATCAAAAAATAGCACAAGATAAACAATTGACAACAGAAAATGGATATTCAAATCAAGAAAATGTTACATTAGATAATATAGAAACAGAGTCAGTAAAAAAATTAAATAATAATACTATTGAAAATACAATGAAAAAGTTTGTTAGTTATTGTAATAGTGGGGATTATGTGCAAGCATATAATATGTTGACAGATGACTGTAAAGAAGCATTAAAATATAATGATGCTAAAACTTTTAAGGAATATTACATAGATTTAAGATTTCCTGAAAAACAAGAGTATTCTTTATCAAAATGGGCTGTAGAAGGAGATAATGCAGTTTATTTGGTAACTTTTAATGGAGATTTATTAGCAACAGGAGGAGAAAAATATTCTTCTAATGAAGAGTATTATACATTTGTAAAAAAAGACAATGAATATAAAATAAATGTAAATAATTATATTTATTGTGAAAATAAAAATACTAGATATGTATTTGACGATATAGATGTTAAAATTGGAAAAATTAATAGATATAGTAAATATGAAGAAATGACAATAGAAATAAAGAATAATTCTCAAAAGACAATTGCAGTTACAACAAATGATGCTGGTAATAGAGTATATTTAACTAATACTAAAGGTGCAATATATTCGTCTATAAATAGTGTACTTGATGAACAAGACTTAATTTTAAATGCAGGGGAGACTAAAGAAATTACAGTTAAATTTAATAAATTATATAGTGTTGCAAATAAAGCAGATAAACTAATATTTCCAAAAATAATATTAGATTATGAAGATTATTTAAGTACACATAATAGAACTGCATATTCAAATACAACAACAATAACAGTTCAATATAACTAGAAGGAGGAAAAATATGAAAAAAACATTATTAAGAAATTTAATAATTGCGATTTTAGTAATTATAATCATTTTTTCCACAATGACTCGAACATATGCAATAGGAGTAATAAATTCAGTAGAATTAGCAGACCTTAGTTTATCTAATTCTGCTGATGATAAAAGTTCTAATATTGGTAGTAGTACAGCTACCAGTTTATTAGCAGGATTAGAAGAAGCTTCTTCAGATTTAAAAAATATGGTTTCTATAACAAGTAATGGATATGAATTACAAGGAAATTATGCATTAAGAATTATACAAGCATTGGAAAAAGCTTCTGTTGATACATATGCTTTTGGATTTAGAGATGAAGATTATGATATAAAAGCTAATGACAATACAAGTCAAACTTATACACCAGATTCCCAACTGAAAAATGTATTAGATAAATATATTAGAACAGAATTAAAAAATATGTTACCTAATATAGGTTCTTATGCACATACAGCAATTAATGGAAATGTTAAAATAAAAAGATATACTAGTAAATTTGGTAGATATAATGCTTCAAATTCTGGTGGAACATCACAAGAAAATGGAATGGATTTTGGAGAAGGTATAACATTGGAATATGTTCCATATGCTACGTTAAAAAAATATTCAGAGCTTACAGCAAGATCTTATGCTGAAACTCAAAAATATTTAAAGTACTTTTCAATAAATCCACAAGGAATGAAATTGTGTATATTAGTTTCAGAAGAAAATTATGTTTGGGATTATGATAATATAACACCTAATAGAGCAATTGATGATTCAGGAACAAAAGATCCTGCAGGTGTTGAATTATTACCAGATGATTATGCAACAGCAACAAGAGTAGAATCAACATTTAAAATAAAAGAATATGAATATTTAAACTTGTTAGAACAAACAGCAACACCAGTAAATTACTTTCTTGCAATGCAAATGATTTCACAAAACGAAGATTTTATGAATGAGCTTCTTGATAAATGTAATAGTGATTCAAAAATCGAGATTGGTTTTTTAGAATCAACAGAGACCGACTTTATTCATTATAATTATGGAACAGATGCTAAAGATGTAATAAGAGGTGGAAAATTAAGTACATATCAAGTTGATACTTGGAATAGATGGGATTGTTGTAAAGATATAACAACAACAACAACAGATTCAGAGGGAAATGTTACTAGCCATACAGAGGAGAAACCTCATTCTGGAAAAGAGTTAGTAAATAAACAGATAGGAGATTATATTGGAAATGAAGATGAAGTTTATGCAACATGTTTAAAGTATGCAGGATATGAATTAAAAGATTTTTTGAATGTAAAAATAAAAAATACGGGAGATTTATATTTAATAAGAGCTGAAACATGGAATATGAATTACCAATTAAAACCTAAAGTTGGAGGAATAGAAAGGCCATTTAAGAAATTAAATAGTGTAAAGAAAATTGATATAAAACCAGATCCTGTACCATATGTTGAAAGACTAGAGCCATATGAAGAAAGAAGAATTGGAAGACATAATTGTGATGCTAATCATTATAGTAATCTATATGAATGGAAAAATACGCATTTTTATATATACGAAGGAAAAGCTGAATGGACAAATAAATATAATATTTATACAGTTATAGATGGTGAATATAAAACAGATTTTATAATAGGATTAATAAAAAAATATCCACAAGTTCAAAATAATTTCACATCAGCTGCTAGTTTATTATTTTCTTTATTGGAGCAAAATGGAAATACACAAGAATTAGAAAGATTTATGAGAACAGTTATAACTCAAGTAACAGGTAATCAATATTTAACAGAAAATACTCAAAACTTGAATTATGATTTTGCAGTAGGATTATCAGAAGATTCAATGTATAGTTTTAATATTAATTCAAATGATACTAGTGCAACACCAAAAAGTTATAAAGTAGATACAGATTCGTCTGCAAGTAGTTCTAATGGACCAAAAATGTCTGGAGGAAGCGGAAAAACAAAATGGACATTATCAAAATTAACTACAATAAAAACAACAGATCAAGATGGAGAATTTATTTCAAATAGGCAATATTATTATTTTAAGCAAGGAACAGGAACTAATATATGTGGTAGAGCATCTCTAGCAATATGTTTAAGTGGATTAGGAATAAAGAATCCAAGTACAGGACAACCATATACGCCAACAGAGATAAGTCCCAATAATACAAATGCATGGTTTTCATGGATGAGTTCCGTAGGAGCAACAGGAGTAAGATATACAAATAACTTAAAAGCAAAACTAATTGAACAATTAAGTACAGGAAATCCTGCAATAGTTCATATAAAAGCAAATTCTGATCCAAGTAATATTTATAATACAAAAGGCGGCCATTTTATTGCCGTTGTAGGCTTAAAATATGAAGGAGACGCATTAGCATATGTATTGGATCCAGGAAGTTCAAGAGCTACAAGAACAGAAAATTATATTAATATAAATAAGATATTAGCATATGCAGATGAAGTAAGAACAGTAAAATTAAAATAAATATATTTCAGAAAGGTATTTATAAATGAATAATAAAAATATATTTAAATATTTAATAATTATAGCAATTGTAGTATTAGTAATTGTAGCAACTGTTTTAATTATATTAAATACAAAAGTAAAAAATCCAAATATTCAAGAGGATGTAGGAGAAGAAGATTTACCAGAGCTTGAAATTGATGAAAGTATAGAAAAAATAGATCAAATAAATACATTTTCAATGGTTGAAAAAATTGTAAATTCTAATATAGATTCAAATACTACATTCTTTGCTACTGAAATTTATTTTCAAGAAATAGATGTTGTATTAGCATATAGATTATATGTATTTGGAGAAATATTTGATATTGGAAATCAAAGCTATCAAAATGTATTTTTTGCAATAGACTTTGATGAAGAATCATCAAATTATAAAATAACACAAAAAAAATTAGATATTGAACAATCAGAATATGAACAAATTGCAAAATCTGGTGCCCAAAAATATCTAATAACAGATAATTATAATGGAGAATTTTTACAAGAAGATATTTCAGATAATTTAGTAGTAAAAAGATATTTTGACTATTATAAAATGTTAATGATAACAAATCCAGAAAAAGCATATTCATTACTAGATGATGAATATAAGAAAATAAAATTTGAAAATTATAACAATTTTTATACTTATATTAACAATAAGATTGCTCAAATAAAAGCAATGGAATTAAGTAAACTTCAAGTAAATTATTTTGATGATGAAAAACAATATGTGGCTTATTCAAATTATTCAGATTATTATATATTTCAAGTTAAAGATGTAATGGATTTTTCAGTATTATTAGATCAATATCTTGTAGATATTCCACAATTTGTTACAAAATATGAAGCATCTGATATAAGAATAAAAACAGCTTTAAATATTAATAAATTTATAATGGGAATAAATGATAAAAATTATGCTTATGTATATACATTATTAGCAGATAGTTTTAAAAATAATATTGGAGTAACAGATGTTAATAGTTTAGAAAAATACTTAAAAGAAAATTTTTATGAAAATAATGAAATAGAATTTTTAATATTTGAAGAACAAGGAAGTTATTATACATATTCAGCAACATTAAAAGATAAAAACAGTAGTGTCAATAAAGAAATAAAATTTGTTATGAAATTAGAAGATGGAACAAACTTTAAAATGTCATTCAGTTTTTAAATAGGAGGTGAGAGGTCATATGAATCAAGATCCTAATAATGATAATCAACAGTTAGATGATTTAGAAAATAATCCGTTTTCACAAGCAGAATCACAAGCTGTTGATAAGATGGTTCAACAGGTTCAAAATGTTACTAGAAATATTTCAGAAAAAGCCAAAAAAGCTACACAAGAAGCATTAAAAAAGATTGGAAAAGCAGCAGTAAAAGCAGTTATAAAATTAGGACAATTAATATTAAAATTAATAATGGCAACAGCACCAGTAAGTCTTATTATAATTGGGGTAGTCATTGTTGGAATTTTAATTATGACCCTTTATATGGAATCATATAGTGGATCAAGTAGTGTATTAAGGCGTGATATAGAAGCGGGTGATGCAGATGCATTAGATCAAAATGTATCATTATATGAAACTAATGGATATAGTTCTAATACATATAATGGAGGTGCAGATTTTGATGTTGCAGCTGGACAAAGTATAGTTGCAACAGCGCAACAAATACATGATTACATTAGAACAAATTTATATTCATATCGTAATGGAAATACAATGAATTATCCAACAACACCAGGAGAAGTTGATAGAAGTGGTGGAGGAATAGATTGTAGTACATATATAACATGGATATTAATAATGAATGGATATACCGAATTTAAAGGAAAACATCAATTAACAACATATGATTTTATTCAATGGATAAAAGGTGGAACAGGAAATTATGATCTTTCACATTATGGGTGGACATGGCAAAAAACAAGTGATAGTAATGCAACAATTAATGAAGGAGATTTATTATTAAAAACTTCTAGTTCCGCTCATATAGAATTATATGCTGGAAATGGAACATATGGTGCTGGATCAACAAATGCAATCAGACGTGTAAAGTCATATGTTAATTGTAGTAAACAAAGAATAGTTCAATTAGGAAATTTTGATTATATAATAAAGATTAACAAAAAGAATTAATTTTAATTTTTAGAAAAGGAAAAAATATGAAAGAAAAGAAAAAAATATTTTGGATTATTGGGTTAAGTCTTATTTTACTTACAATATGTATTATTGGAATTATTGTTATAAAAAATATTTATATGAAAGATAAATATATAGATGAAGATGGAAAAGCTACAACCGTAGATATACCTCAGGGAGATGTATATGAAGAGGCAAAATATTCCAAAGAAAAAGTAGCTAATGGTACATATTTCTATAGTATAGAAAAATGTATTAATAATTATTTGAATGCAATAAAAATAGGTGGAGCAGTTGATGTAATTGACTTATTAGATTCAGATTTTATAAAAACAAATAATTTAAATACAAATAACATACTTACTAATATAGAAAGTGCATATACATTCTTAGCAACTGAAATATATGAAACAAGAGATAAAACATTATATTCATATATAGTAAAAGGAACAGAAGATGATGGAAAATATGATAAAGAAAAATATTATATTGTTAATTTGGATTTGTCAAATTATACATATGCAATAATACCTTTATATACAAATAATTATACAGACATTAATCAAATTGAAGCACATGCTCCTCAACAAATTTCTTCTAATAATCATAATTCTTTTGAATTTTATAGAATTACAAGTGAAGAGATTGCTCAAAAGTATGTTAAATATTATATAAATTTAATTACAAATAATCCAACAAAAGCATATCAAATGTTGGACTCAGAATATAGAGAAAAAAGATTTCAAAATAATTATAATAACTTTATATATTATAGAACTCAAATGTTAAACAATGCAAAATTTGATACAGAAATAAAAAGTGTAACAGAAAGTACTTCTAAGGAAGATAATATTAATTATTCAATAAAGACTAAAAAAGATAA
>ENA-OPCB01001271-OPCB01001271.1-human-gut-metagenome-genome-assembly--contig:-NODE-1271-length-15323-cov-6.111344_pt1 | contig 15323 bp, 10 predicted proteins | sample MGYA00241561_ERZ501473 | MGnify/ENA primary metagenome ERZ501473 (study PRJEB25962, sample SAMEA2042519) | human gut metagenome | biome: human gut; feature: human-associated habitat; material: faeces... | reverse complement strand
TTCTGTTTGTAATCAACTTTCCCCCTCACACGGGAATTTCAAAAAACTATTGAGGTCCCCTTGAATCAAACCTTAATTCAATTCAAGAGGACTTTTCTCTATCGGCTTTTTCCGCTCTTTGCAGGCTCATTCTTTGTTGCATTATCCTTAATCATTGTTTTCTCTGCTTGCTGAAAATACAAATGTCAAAAAAATATTGCTTGAATATAAAAACATATATTCATCAGAAATCAATCTAATCATTTTTTTGTAAACCCGTCAGGCACTCCTTTGTCAGATCAAACAGTACGGAGAATGATTAACAAATACACTTCTCTTGCTGCTATTGAACAGCATATTACACCTCATATGTTCCGTCGTACATTTGCAAGCTCACTGTTAGATGCAGATGTTGACATTCGATATATTCAGGAAATGCTTGGTCATAGTTCTATCAATACAACTCAGATTTACACTCATGTCACTATGGCAAAGCAAAAAAACATATTAACAACAAAACATTCACGAAATAAGTTTAATTTTTAACCTCTGGTCTACCTTAGCTGACTGATAATACCTGATTATCAGTCAGTTGTCTTTAAATCAAATTCTAATATCAAAAAATAACAATTGATGGAAATAAGTATCAGGTTAATCGTGGAATACGCAGAGCCTTCACGCTCCAATAGCTCCCTGTACTGTATAACCAGCTCCTTTGTTATCTCATTTCCATCCACATATTTCAAAAATTTTTTGACATATCTGGTATAGCTTTCAATCGTTGATTTCGATTTTTCTTTATCTGTCAGGTATCCCACAAATGCTGCTAGGTGCTCATTCATTTTTATCTACTCCCCTCGCACAATTATATTATTACGCAATTACGTGTGTCATTTATTATAAAATGCCACATGTATATAACCAATCTGCCGTAGCGATGACAATAGTGTAGAATCAATAAAATAGGGACGCAGGATATTCTCCCACGCCCCAATTACTATCTGGCTTTATCTTCTCTTACCTTCGATACTTTCTCTGCTGTCCCCACTTTCACATCGGCACCACCTCTAGCCTCAAATGCATCGGCATTATACTGATACTCATGTGCTTCAGCCACCATTGGAGTATACACAATCTCAGCATTGACTCTCTCCGGCTCTGCTTCTGCCCTGTCAGGTACATTCTGCTTCTCACTCTTCGTATTCTCCACACGCTTTTCCTTATCTATCTGCACATTCATCGCCAGATTATCCAGCTTATCAATCGAAGCGTCCAGATGCAGCTCCATTGATACAAGCAGTTTTCTCACTGCTTTCATAGGGGTAAGTACCGCCTTTGTGAGAGGGTGTTTCTGCTCTTTCTGTGAGTAATCTACCTCCGATTTGTCAGCAAAAGTACGGAATGCATTGGCTACTGTCTGCCCTGCTTCACGAAATCCTTTTGCAAGAAGTGCTGTCTTTGCTATATCCTTATCCATGGTCTTGATTGCACTTCTTACATTTTCCCGGATATCAAAAAGTCTTTTCTTAATTCCTAAGAACTCCGACACCCTGTATAATGCAGATCTTCCCTTTGCCTTTGCTTCATCTACTATGCTCTTTGCTGTAGATTTGACCTGTGCTTTCACTTCCAATACCTGCGACTTTATCTGTTCACATCTGGTATTAAGTCGCTCCTGTGCTTCTGACAATGCCTTTTTAGCATTATTGACAAGTGTATCCTCCTGCATTTCTTTGATCTGGTTCTGCATATTGGTAAGTTCTTCCGTCATGGAATCAATCTTTTTCTCCAGTCCATCCACATAGCTGCATATCTCAAATACATCGTTTGCCTGCTCTTTCATGGCATTCTTCTTTAATAATTCAAGAAGTTCCCTTATAACCTCCTCATTGGTAAGTGTTTTTCCTGCTTCCATATCCATTCTGTTTCCTCCATTCTGTAAATGGGGCAGCCTTGGACGCCCCTGTACTCTGATTACTGATTATCGAAAGGGTGTTGCCTCTTTGTCCTTCTCTTTATCGGGATTGCCATGATGTTTCTCGGCACTCTCCCTCGCCTTTTCGTTGCTCTTATCCTTTGCTTTCTCATATTCAGAGATAATCTCATTATAGAGTTTTTCCCTGAAATCCTTTGTGACCGGATAGCAGACATCCTGGTAGATAGGCTTGCCCTGCTCGTCCACCTGCTTTGTCTTATAAGAAGGCATTGATACAAAGATTTTCTCTTTACCCTGCACGATATTGATGTTATTTACGATGAAACTATTTTCAAAATAAATGCGGGCAAGTCCTTTGATGTTACTGCCTTCCCTCTCATAAGGTGTCACAGTTACGGAAAACTCCGGCATTTCCTGTGTTCTGTCCTGCTTCTGTGTCTCCTCTTTCTCCGGTTCCTTGATTCTTGCATAGGCATCAAGGATATTAGTATAGAGTTCCTCTCGAAACTCTGCTGTGATAGGGTTGCACACATCCTTATAAATCACACCGTTGCTTTCATCACGCTCATTGGAGCGGTATCTTGGCATTGATACAAAAAGCTCTCCCTTATCCTTATTCTCAAGAATTGCAATATTGGTAATCTTAAATGAATCACCAAATACCACTGTTGCAAATCCTTTGATATTGCTGCCCTCTTTTGCTCTTACTTCGTTTACCTTAATTGAATACTTCATATGCTATTCCTCGCTTTCTTTTTGTTCTTTGTTTTGCTCCGGTATGATAAGCTCACACCAAAGCTGTTCTATCTGTTCACAAGACAATCTGCCATTAAGCCAGTTGCCAAGTGTAATGACCATTCCGTCCTGCTCGTAGTAGAGCCACTCCTGTGTTTCAATGTTCCCCTCATACACGATAGTCACATCAAAATCAGGCATAAATAATCCTTCCTCTGCATCCCATACACAGGCTATTCCCTGTCTGAGTGTCAGATTCAGGCTTTCGACATACACAGACCAGCCGCTTACGACTATCTGAAAGTCATCATCAATCTCTGCAATATCATCCTCGATGTCGATTAGTTCTTCCATTTCCGATATTGCCTCTTCTATATCACCAAGTCGGTATCTCTTATTCATCCATCACCGCCTCCTTATAAATGCACCTGACCACAAAACGCATGGTTCCTTTCTGGGAACAGGTAAAAAGAGTTAGTTCTTTTTCATCTCCCTGTGTCTTGATGCTGTTATCACATGGATTTACTACCTCTGTCTCTGTTACCTCATAGATATGCTTCAGTCCATTTTTGTCGGTTATCATCACTTCATCGTCTATGGATATCTGACTTAGTGGTGTAAAAAATGTGCCATATCTGCTGCCATTGTGACCGCATAACACACAGTTGCCACTCTCACCGATTCCTGCTGTTTCTTCGATATGACCAATCCCGGCATTAAGCACTTTACTTGTGGTTCCTTCCATCACCGGATACCTGATATCTAAGCCCGGTATCTCAATGATGCCGATAACACCGCCTTCTTTAAGAATGGCTTCATCCTCTTCACTAATGGAGGTTTGCTCTTCCTCCACATCTGTTTCTTCATCGTAATCATCCTCCAATGTCTGCTCAAACTGATTTATGAGCTTGTCTGTATTTCTTTCTCCGGTTGCCCGCCAAAAAAAAGGGACTGCCATAATGGCAATCCCTGCTGTAATCAGTAGTCCTGCGACCACTTTTCTTATGCTCATATTATTCACTCTCCTATCGTGTTCTGCCCTCTCTGTCGGCTGGATAAGCACCTTTATCCTCTGCAACAATTGCTGCAGATTCCATCCTGTCATCTGTTTCTCTTTCTTCCTCCGGTCCGCTTAAATCTGCATCCACAGCCTTTGCATTCTCAAGGTCAAGCTGGGCATTCAGTTCACACTGCCTTGCCAGTTTTTCATTCAGTTCCTCACTGTACGCAAATGGCTTGTCATACTCTGCCTTTGATGCTTCAAGGTCATTCTGGTACTGCTCAATCTTCTTTTCTAAGAAATCAATGTTCTCATGGAGTCCATTGAACAGGTTTTCCAGCTTTACCATACTGCCGACAGGACTTGTGGAAAGCTCTGCCTTGTACTCAGTCTTTCCACGAAGCACCATATAATTGATGCCAAGGAAGTTCTTTTCCACAAGCAGTTCAAATCCATGAAACTTACCGATAGCTGTCGTCTCTCCGGTCTTACATTTGCTGATAGCTTCAAGCATCATCGTTCCGCCATCCACACGCTCTGTGTAAGTTGCTTTGCCTATGGTAATGGCAAATTCCGGATTATCAATCAGCTCCTTATCCCTTGCCTTTACATCCTCACGGACATTGGCAAGCTTTTCAGTTGCTGTCTTAATCAGCTTCGGGTACTTAATCATAAAGTTGTCCTGAAGTCCATATCTCTGATTGTCATAGGATGCCTTCAAAAGCTTTAATCTCTGGACATCATTGTCAATCTCCATCTTTTCCTTGATCAAAGGATTACCTGTAGCAACCGCCTTAATCTCTGCATAGGAAAGTGTTGCCTCGTCGATGTCCTCACAGCTTCGGCTTACTGCCTTGCTTGTCATGACCTGACTGATGAATCGCTGCTTATTTTCGATGAGCGACCAGTTGTATGCATCAAAGGTTCCTTTGGTGACATATCTGTAGATTGCAACCTCTTCATTTTCGTTGCCCTGTCGTATGCCTCGTCCTTCCCTCTGTTCAATGGAGCTTGGCTTCCACGGGCAGTCCACATGATGCATTGCAACAAGGTGTGTCTGCACATTTACACCTGTTCCACACTTGTCCGTTGAACCGATAAGAACTTTCTTTTTACCTGTCCTCATCTCCTTAAAAAGTGCGTCTCTTTGTGCATCCGTCTTTGCATCATGGATAAATGCTATCTCATCTGCCGGAATACCATACTGGATAAGAGTTTCTTTCAGATAATCATAGATGGTAAAGTCCTTATCCGGTCCCGGTGTGCCGATGTCCGAAAAAATAAGCTGGCAGCCTATATGACCATCAGCATTTCCTTTCTCATATTCTTTCCACACATTTTCTGCTACCTTATTGAGCTTTCCGTCAGGATTACTTGGTGCGTCCTTATCAATCAGCCTTGCATCTGTTCCGAGTAATCTTGCCTCATGAGTAATCTTTAGGAAGTTGTCCACGCTTGGATCTACTCCACCTCCTCTGATACGCTCTGCCCTCACAACAAAATCTTCCATGACCTGCTTTACATACCAGTCAGGCTCCGACTCCACAATAATAGGCTTGCCGCCCCTTAGTGCCGGTACATCTAAGTCCAGCATATCGGCAGTCTGCACATCTGCTACCTCACGGAAGATATTCATAAGCTCCGGAAGATTGGTAAATTTATTGAATCTGCTCTTGAAACGGAATCCGCTTCCCTCTACAGTAAGCTCCAGTGCTGTTGTCACTTCACCAAAGTTCGCTGCCCATGAATCAAAGTGATAAATCCCCATCTCTTCAAGTGCCGCTTTCTGTAAGTAAAGCTGCATGACATACATCTCACACATGGTATTGGATATCGGTGTGCCAGTTGCAAACACAATGCCTCTGCCATCATTTATCTCTGATAAATACTGACATTTAAGCTGCATATCTGTTGACTTCTTTGCTCCACTGCTGCTGATACCTGACACATTATTCATCTTGGAAAAAATCGCAAGGTTCTTAAAATTATGTGCCTCGTCCACCATGATAGAGTCCACACCCAGCTCCTCAAAGGTTATAAGGTCATCCTTTCTGCTCTCATCAGATAGAGATTTCAGCTGTTCCTCCAGCTTTTTCTTCTGACTCTCCATCTGCTTTACAGTCCAACGCTCTCCGTTACGCTCCTTCATCTCATCAATCGCATAGCTGATTTCTTCAATCTGCTCATTAAGCATCCTCTCCTTTCTCTCTGCCGAGATAGGAATTTTCTCAAACTGCGAATGCGACATGATAATACAGTCATAATCTCCAGTCGCAATCCTTGATACAAACTGCTTTCTGCGACTCTTTTCAAAGTCACGTTCCGTAGCAACCAGGATATTGGCTGATGGATAAAGCCTTAAAAATTCACTTGCAGTCTGCCCGATAAGCGGCTTTGGAACTACCATGATTGTCTTATTGGCAAGTCCAAGTCTTTTCTGTTCCATACAAGCTGCCATCATCTCAAAGGACTTTCCTGCACCAACACAGTGTGCCAATAAGGTATTTCCTCCAAGAAGGATTCTAGCCACAGCATTTTTCTGATGAGGCTTTAACTCAATCGCAGGATTCATTCCTGGAAACTGCAGATGGCTTCCATCATACTCACGCAGGCGGATGTTATTGAATGTTTCATTGTAATACTCCACATACTTCTGTCTGCGTTCCGGCTCTGAAAACAGCCATTCCTTGAACTTTTCCTTGATCATGTTCTGCTTTTCCCTTGCAAGCATTGTCTCATTCTTATTGACTTCGTAATGATACTTGCCATCCCCATCATCAATCCTGTCCCTGACTGTTACAGTTTTCAGATTCAGTGTATCCTCAAAAATAGAATAAGCATCCATGCGGCTTGTACCATAAGTCTTAGTAGCTGCCACTGAATGCTTATCCATGCTCTTATTCTCGATGAACCATTCCATGCTCATCTTATTTAAGTGTACCTGAATGCCTGTATTGTAAAACTGGCTTCTGACTGCCCTTGCTCTTCTTGGTGTATTGAGAAGCTCATAGATAAACTGCTCATAATCAAGCGGCTCAATCCATGTCGTACCAATCTTTACATCAATATCCGAGGCTTCAATCCATTCCGGTTGCACCTTTTCAAGTGCTGCCACATTGCCTGCAAATCTTTCTGCCTGTGGATTGTTTGTATCCGCTGCCATAGCTTTTGCTACTCGTAGCTTGTCTCTCACATTGCCGGAAAGATACTCGTCTGCCGTCTCCCAGCCGATGTCGGGATTGTTCTCGTTGTAGCGGTCGGGATTAAGGAAAATCAGTCCGTCCAGCTCTTCCACAAGAGCTGCCCTTCTAAGCTCTGCCAAAGCATCATCACTAAATGTTATCTCATCAGCTGTCTGCCCGGACTTTTCTGCAAGTTCTTCCTTTGCATTAGTAATGTCCGGCTCATAGATAGAGAGCATATAGGCAAGATTTACATATCCAAATTCATTGACGGATACATTTAATGCTTCCACAGCGGTCTCCACTCTGTCTATGACTGTCTTTGCCTTAATCGTCTGCTTATAAAACATATCCGCTTTTTTCACCTCCCCATCTTCGTTTACTTCCTCAAGACTGCAAAGAAGTGGATAATCGCTGTCATCCCTGAATGCTATTCTGTTTGCTTTTGAAGTAATGGCTCCATACTGCTTTACGAAGGCATCATATTTTACATTAAGAAGTTTCTGCTTATCAGAAAGCTCCTCCTCGCTGCAGCCATCCATCTGGATATCAATCAGCTCTCTTGTTATCTGTCTGATTTCATCAAGGCTTCGGATTCGCTCCTCGGCAGTCTGTGATACTTCTTTTTTTACCATCTCGGAATTTTCCCTGTAATAGAGTTTTCCTTCAAAAAATGTGTAAGTGTAGTTTCTCACATCCGGATCAGCCGGAATAACTTCCTCCGTCTGCTCCGCCTCATCTGCCACTCTCTCAAAATCTGTCATCTGTGCTTTGATATTACCGATAGCTTTGTTTAATGCTTCATAAATATTGAAGTTCTCATCATCATTCACGCAGACTGTGTATCTGCTGTCCTGTCCGTAAATCCTTGTATCATATTTCATAGAACCAAGCATCATTTCCGGATGCTCTGCAAAATAAGAGTTGACTGCAATGCCATTCTCAGTTACACCAAGGTGTACCCAGTCCGGCTCAATATCAATCTTTCTCTCCCTTTTCTGCAAAAACAGGATATCTGCTGTCACTTCGGTTCCTGCATTATCTTTAAATGCAGTATTCGGAAGTCTTATCGCTCCCACAAGCTCTGCTCTTTCAGCCAGATACTTTCGGATAGTAGGATTTGCCTTATCAAGTGTTCCCTTTGTGGTAATCACCGCAACCATGCCTCCCGGTCTTACCTGATCAAGTGCTTTTGCCAGAAAATAATCGTGGATACGGAAGTTATACTTGTTGTACTTCGGATCAAAAACCTTATAATCACCAAATGGCACATTTCCGACAACTACATCAAAGAAGTTATCCGGATATGTGGTATTCTCAAATCCTGTGATACTGATATTGGCATTCTGATAAAGCTGCTTTGCAATTCTTCCCGAAATGCTGTCAAGCTCCACCCCATACAGCTTACTTCTCTGCATAGGTGCCGGCATACTCCCAAAGAAGTTACCGATACCCATAGATGGTTCTAATACATTGCCGCCTCTGAAACCAAACTGGACAAGTGCCGAGTTCATGCACATGGCAATCTCCGGTGAAGTATAAAAGGCATTGTTTACTGTTGCCCTAGCTGCAGCATACTCTTCATCCGATAACATCTCTTTGAGTTCTTTGTACTCTTTGCTCCAGCCTGCGTTTTCCTCGTCAAATGCCTGTGACAGTCCGCCCCATCCGACAAACTTCGACAAGGTTTTCTGTTCCTCCGGTGTTGCAAGCCTGTTTTCTGATTCAATCTGCTTTAAAGTACGAATTGCATCCATATTCCACTGATATCTGGTCTTGGCACCGCCTTTTTCCATTTCCCAGAGATTGTAATGGAAGTTGTGCTTCGTCTGCCCGGCAACATTCTTCTCATTTTCAAGACTTTCTACTTGCTGTACTGGTTCCTGCTTTGGTGTAAAATCTACAGTTTCCTGTGATTCTGTATCAGCCTGAATATCATCCACAGATACTGATACCACATCATCTGAAACTACATGTCCATTCTCATCAATCTTGGTTTCCCATCCATTCGCTATTGCTCTTTCCCTGGTTTCAAGACGATTAGCTTTTACACTATCCTCGATGTCAAAGAATCTCTTATAGACCGGATTCATCTTATCCCTGTCAGCCTTCTGCTTTATCTCTTGATAATACTTTTTCTGGTCTTCTCCGCAGTAAAATGGCTGTTTTACCATATAGGATAAAATCTCATATAACTCACGCCAGTCGAGAGCACCTTCCTTACGCACACCATTCCTGTTCTTATAGCTGATCTTCACATATCCACTTCTGATTGAGTACTCCACAAGACCATACTTATTGTTGGAATATGCCTTTCTTTCTGCATTATCTGTCCCTAATGCAATATCCCTGATAAGGTCAAGTTTATTGGGCATAAATGCAAAATCAGACTGCACCACATCCATAAGGAATGCCCTAAACGGAGTGTAGCAGCTGCAATCTGTTACAAGAATCTCCGCCGCATCACGCAGGTCTTCATCAAGCTCTGCAATACGCTTGGCATAATCAATCGGTGTAATATACTGAAGCTCTGATGGATCTTTTTCAGTTGTTTCAGCTTCTATCTCTGCACCATATTCTGCCTGTGTTACCATGCGGTCTTCATCGGTAGTTTCCTGTGGTGTCATGCCTTTTGCACTTACATAATCTCTGTTAGAAGCATAGCTCTCCGGCTCATCCGGTATTGCATAATCATCAATCTCTGATTCTGCCTCCTCCGGTTCCACTTCCCAGTATTCGGCATCAATGACCTCATCATCCTCACGGAGTCCGTCCATCGCAAGCTCATCAATACGAGGTGTCTCAGGCTGGTATTCCCCTGTAAGAATAAGGACACCAAGCTCTTTTTCGATATCTTTCCACGAAACATATCCTTCAACCTCTCCATCCTCATCTCGCCACTGAAAACGCAGTCCATTCCCATGAAATGTGTCATATCCGTGCAGTCCCAGTCCGTCAACCGGCCAGCCTGCACCTCCCTGACCATATTCTGCTTTGATACGCTTTGCCCTGGTTCCTGCATCAATCTCAGTTTCAAAAATCTTGCATACCCTGCCCTTGCCACCGATAAAACCTGTACCTCTCATAAGCACCTGTTTGATATACTCACTTGGTACTGTTGCAGACTTTTTGGGATTCAGGTAATTGTATTTACCTGCTAATGCAGCTTTTCTGTCCTGCTCGAACTGACGCATAAACTGATTATTGTTTTCGTCCTCAGTATGAATAGTGCCAATGCTTGCCTGCCCATTCTGGTCGAAAAAAAAGGAAGCCTGTGTATATTCGGCTTCCTTACTAACACCCAATGAATTGATTTCATCAAGTTCCCTATTCAGTTCTGTATCATCTGATTCTAGTGGAATCGCATCACTATCTGATTCAGTACCACTTCCTCTGCCTGCATCTTCGCCTGCTCTCTTATCTTCCACATCTCCATTGTCGATGACGGATTCTGTGGCTTGTGCTTCGCCAGATACTGCATCTCCAGCTGGTCGTACAGCTGGTTCGCTTCCTCCTCTACCGCTGACATCTTCTCGTACATCTTCCCGAATCTCATCAGCGTCTTGTATCTTGCCGGCTCGTTCTCCTTTAGATAGTTCATCGCCATCCTTCCGTATTTGCCCAGCTTCATAAGATCCTCCGTCTCGTCCGGCATCTCTATCTGCGGATAAAGCAGTCCGTCCACTTCCTTGTAAGTCATTTCTTCTAACATATCCAATTCTCCTTTCGCTCTCGATCGCCTTTAAGTTACGACTAAATTCTCTAAGAACACTACAGGAGACATCGCATACAATGGAACCAAGACGGTAAATGATCTCTTCGTCTTTGATATTTACGATCTGACTAAAATCCTGTTCTTGCACAGATAAGTCAAATCCGCATCTCGTCCCTACAGCATACATGACACTTGCATATACAAGCTGCTCCATGTCCATTTCCTGCTGTAAGCCATTGCGTTTCTTACTTTCTTCCTTTATCACACTACCTGATAGCTGCATAAGCTCGGTCATTCGGTCTCCGAACTCTTTTTTTATTATAAACCAAACATCTGTTCCTGTAAACTGTTTTAATATATTTTTTAGAGACTCCCTGTCGCTGTTATCGTACTGCTCAATCTGACCTTCTGACACAAGAAAATCCACATAATCTTTAAGATTTTCTCCCTCAAGGTCCCATGTCAGCTTAACATTCTTCCCTCCGGTATCACTGATATCAAATATATACCTCATGCGTGGATTCAGTGCCCTTGACGGGAAGATAGCGCAGCCTTTCGCACCACGCTTTACATATCTTCCCACCTTTTTCCAGGTATCATAATCTGCCATGAGTGTGCTTTTTTCCGGAGGTCTCTGAGCTGTTACCATAACGATATTGTCAAATTCATAGCGGTATAACTGACCTGCGACCTTTAACACATCCTTCCAGTTCTTTTCTGATCTGGTGATGTTACCAATCTCAGAATCGTATATCGCCTTGACCTTCATATCAACGCCCATACCTTTGTCCTCCTCTACTTAAACATCTCTGCAAACAATCCTTTAAATAGCTTTAACTCATCCTTATCCAGCTCGATTGCAAATTCATTGTCGATTGCCTGTTTTTCGCATTTATCCTTTTTCTTTGCAATCTTACGCACCACACGAAGAATCACATAGCACTCCTTGGACTTTGCAATGCTCTGTTTAAAGGTCAGCTCATCCTCATCGACTGACTTCTGTGTCTGGTAGATAATCTCTTTTAACTTATCATTGATACCATCTACTTCCTCAAGGGAAATAATAACGGATGCCTTAGAAGCACCCGATCTGTCCCACTCCTTATGAAGTTCCTTTACTAAAAACTCCATGTTCTTAATTACTGTTGTTGAATCACTTTTCATCTTGCTTTTCCTCCGTTTTCTTTTAATGAAGAAGGGAGCTGACCTTCGCTGATAGGCGCAAAATCAACTCCCTTCATGTCCTCTGCTCCAAGGACTATCTGCTCTGCATAATACATATCCATTGCCTTATTGATGGCATCGTCAAGCGACTCTGCCTTTACTTTCTGTACTCGTGAAAGCACTTCTTTTATCTCAACATCAAATTCCTGTTCCATATGATATCGCCTCCTGTAAAAATCTCATCACCGGCTCTTTTCTTCCTTTACCTGTCTTTCCTTAAAGCCCTCATCGTACTTTCCATCTTCCAGCCTGTCGTAAAAACAGTCCTCTTCAATCGTTCCAAAATCCTCATACATCTGGTGAAGGAAATCATTCTGCAGTTTCTTTGGCACATCATCATCCTTTGACATATCCTGATAAAAATAGAACTTCTGCTTTAGCTTTGCCCTGTAATCATAGATATCCTCTATCTTTTCCGGTGTGCCATACTCCCTCTTGTATGCCTTGAAATTCGTGGTTGAGAGTGTGGAACCAAGATAAATGCCATGCTCCCACGATACCCCGATTGTGGTATTATCCTTTGAAGGCTTCTCTTCCTTCGGATAACGCTTATACTCTGTCGCACCAAGGGCGATTGTAAGGGAACCTGACTTCATATCCATTACCACGAGATTCCTTGGTGATAATGCTTCAAGCACCATGTAATCATGGTCATTGAAGTTATGAAATGTCTGTCCCCTTTCAAATGATCTGTCCACACTTTCATAATGCAGGTTAAAATCATCCACCCAGCCCTTATCGGTCATTCCAATCTCCTTAAGCTTTGCAACACATTCATAAGAACTGGCTTCTTTATCAAACCGAAATTCTTTGGAATCGTTATAAAGTCCCTGAAGAAAGTGCCCCAGCTGAATATCATCCAGACAGAATCTCGCAGATACAGTTACATTTGCTGCCCTGTAATACTCTGCGAAGTTATCTGCTTCACCAAGTGTCCTTCCAAGCTGCAACAAATTTTCTGCAAGCTCTGACATATCATCAACTGCTATAAAACTCTTATAATCATCCAGAGTCATCAGCATATTTGTCTCTGTTCCCCTGTCGTTTTCTGTTACCAGTATCATATCTTTTAAATCCATTCTTACCTCCAGTCTCAGAGAGGGACTATGCCCTCTCTGCAAATTTCCTGTTATGGTCTTCCTATCACAACAATCTTTCCTGTGCTTGCCACATCCCGGTAAACAACACCAAGACTTTCATTAAGCGCCTCTACCACTTTGCCATTTCCGACATATACTGCCACATGGCTGATGTTCTTATATCTTCCGTTGCTTGTAAAACTATAAAAGATTAGGTCTCCCGGCTGTAACTCATCAAAGGAGACAGTCTTTCCGGCTTCATCCAGTCCCTGTGCCTCCGCTGCCGCTGTGGTTGCACCGCCGTAACTAATATCCACACCTGCATCTTTCCATGAATAATAGGCTAAGGAGCTGCAGTCATAATAGTTACCGCTATCTCTTAAATCTTGACTATAAGGAAAGCCAACTCTGTGAAGTGCATAGGAGCAGACTGTTTTCTGCCTGCTGTCTGTAATTCCACTAAGGATGGCATTGATTTCATCCTCAGTCATGGAGCTTACTCCCGGACTTCCGCCTCCGCCGCCACTTCCGCTTCCGGCATATCCAAGCTGTCCCATAAACTCCGGACTCATGATCTGCTCAAGCATTTCCACCTGATCAGAATTAAATCCATAAACGGAAATCATATCTCTGTATGATTTGAGCGTAACATTTACATACAGTACCGACTTCGTAACAGTTGTTACATTGCCATCTGCGTCTGTTTCCTCCACATCTTTTGTTCCACTACTTGTAGTATAAGAACACATATCATTTACTACAGTCTGCAACCACCCCTTTGATATATCATTCATAATTGTTGCAGTATCGCCTACACCATACTTAACCATGTAGACCGCCATAATGTCGTAGTAGTTACTTGGATTTTCATCCATTCCCTCATAATCTACATACACCAGTTCGCCAAAGTCATATCCGGTATGTTCATTCACTTTGGTATTCACATCACGGTTAAATTCAGACACATAAGCACTTGTAACTGTCTGCACTGTATCTCCTGACTCCAGCGGCGGTAAAAATAAGGCAAATGGTGAATTATAAAGAATCGCTATCACAGCAATAACCGGAACTGCAACGATTACCACTAAAAGAACCAACAGCAAAAGTACAAGTCCGATAATCGGAGCTGCCGCCTTTATCCAAAGAACTGCCTTTTTTACAATCAGATCTTTTACCAGTTTTACAACACTGTCCGTCTGATTTTCCTGTTCTTTCATCTTATCCAGAAAAAATTTAATCTTTCTGCTACGGTTCGCTGCTTTCACATCCTTCGCCTCGATAGATACACCTGTGGCATAGCCTGCCGCCATGCCGACTGCTGTACCTGCTCCCGGTGCAACCGCTGTACCTGCCGCTGTGGTTGCCGCTTTTGCCGTAGTTTTGGCAGTTTCTTTTGCAGTGTTCTTAGCAGTTTCTTTCGCTGCTGTCTTTGTCGTGTCACCGGCAACCTTTTTTGCCGTATCACTGGCAGCTTTCTTTCCCATCTTTTTTGCCAGTTTCTTTCCTGTTTCTACCTTCTTGATACGCCTCTTTGCTTCGGCTGCCGCTTTCTTTCTGAAAAGTGACGCTCCCCTTGAAGCAGTTCCCGTAACCGGACGGCTTACTTCATATGCAAGATAAGCTGCCTGTGACACTTCCTGCCCGCCTTCCACCTGCTCTGTTACTGCCCCGGCTGCAAGTGCTCCAGTTCTTCCTGCTATATGAAGATTGGTATTCTTCGTCTTGATAGAAGTATTGGACTCCCGTATATTTCTCTTAAATTTTGAAGGTTCCTTTTCTTTCTTCTCTGCCTGATGAATGGTACTCTTACGATAAGACTTCTTTTTACCTGTATCATTTATCTTTGCACTGGCAATTTTCGGACCACGCTGTACGGTGTAAATGTTACTGCCCTTAATTTTAGCCTTCTTCGGTTCATGCATATGAATCTTAGCTTTTTTCTTAGTGTGAATGACCATAGGCTTGTCATCCACTTTTTTTATCTTCAATGTTCCCACCTTCTTTCTGTATCCTTAAAAAAGGTAAAAAAGTAGCCATCCGGAACTTAGTCCAAATGGCTGATACATTGCAATTCTAATCAGCAAATTTTGCCTCCCTTTTCTTCTGCTCCGCAATCTTTTCGTGGATATTGGTGTTATACAGTCTGTAAAGGTCAGTGTCCTTGCTGATCTGGTTATCAAACGGAATTACCACGGAACCACACTTGATAAGTCCCATTCCCGATGCAGTATTGGTTACGAAACGAAGCTGTGCCTCTGATACACCGATAACCTCTGCCATCTTGGAACTGTCTGTATTCGCCTGCTTTAAGAGTGCAACAAACTCAGAGTTTGCAAGCATTGTAGTGGCGGTGTAGTTCTGTAAAAGGTCCACGACGTTCTGGGTGATACCCGTGCACAGTCCACCTTGTTTCCTCACCTTCTTCCAGAGCTGCTGTAAATATTTTGCAGAATACTCCGAATTAAGCAGGACA
>ENA-OPCB01001264-OPCB01001264.1-human-gut-metagenome-genome-assembly--contig:-NODE-1264-length-15400-cov-3.721082_pt1 | contig 15400 bp, 14 predicted proteins | sample MGYA00241561_ERZ501473 | MGnify/ENA primary metagenome ERZ501473 (study PRJEB25962, sample SAMEA2042519) | human gut metagenome | biome: human gut; feature: human-associated habitat; material: faeces... | reverse complement strand
GGGTGCAATGAGGCCATGGCCCGCGCCAACGGCATCAACACCGGGTTCAACAAGGTGCTGGGACTGGTGCTCTCCAACGGCATTGTGGCATTGTCCGGCGGTCTGCTGGCCCAGTATCAGGGCTTTGCGGACATTAACATGGGCCGCGGCGCTATCGTTATCGGCCTGGCGGCCGTGATCATCGGCGATGTGATCTTTGGCAAGCTGTTCAAGAACTTTGCTCTGCGCCTGCTGGCAGCGGTGCTGGGCGGCGTGATCTACTATATTGTCATTCAGCTGGTGCTGCAAATGGGCCTGAACGCCAACGACCTGAAGCTGTTCTCTGCTTTGGTGGTGGCGCTGTTCCTGGGCGTGCCGTACTGGAAAGGGCAGCTGAGCGCCAAGCATGTAAAGACGAATAAGGGGGGCAAGGACAATGCTTAAAATCACAGGTGTACAAAAGACATTTAACCCCGGTACCATCAATGAGAAAAAGGCCCTCTGCGGTCTGAACCTTCACCTGGATCCCGGCGACTTTGTGACGGTCATCGGGGGAAACGGAGCCGGAAAATCCACCATGCTGAACATGATCGCCGGGGTATATCCCATCGATTCGGGTAAGATCGAGATCGACGGCGTCAACATCTCCCGGGAGCCGGAATATAAAAGGGCCCAGTACATCGGCCGCGTGTTCCAGGACCCGATGATGGGCACCGCCCCCTCGATGTGGATCGAAGAGAACCTCGCCCTCGCCGCCCGCCGCGGCCAGCGCCGCGGTCTTTCCTGGGGCGTGACGAAGGAGGAAAAGGAGCAGTACCGCGAGCTGCTCGGCGGTCTCGGCCTCGGCCTTGAGTCCCGCCTGACCACGAAGGTCTCGACGCTCTCCGGCGGCCAGCGCCAGGCGCTCACGCTGCTGATGGCAACGCTCAAGCGCCCCAAGCTGCTGCTGCTCGATGAGCACACCGCGGCACTCGACCCGAAGACCGCCGCCAAGGTCATGGAGCTCACCGACCGCATCGTGCGCGAGGGCCAGCTCACCACGCTGATGATCACGCACAACATGCGCGATGCCATTCAGTACGGCAACCGCCTCATCATGCTGCACGACGGCCACGTCATCCTCGACATTGCGGGCGAGGAGAAGAAGAAGCTGACCGTGCCCGATCTTCTTGAGCAGTTCACGAAAGCCAGCGGCGACGAGTTCGCCAACGACCGCGCGATCCTCTCCTAACGTTTTCTCTCTCCCCTATAAAGCACAAAAAGAGCTTGAACGCTTTGTTCAGGCTCTTTTCTTATCCTTTTTTACGCTTCCCGCAGCACGACCTCGACAATGCCGACATCGTCGGTATCGGGGTAGAAGTTCACCTGCCACGGCTCGGTGAAGCCGGTGTCGACCTCCTCCTGCACAGATCGTACCATGTCGCGGATGCCGTCACGGTCCGCGGTGAAGTACGTGAAGCGCACGGCGATGCGGCTGAGCGCGCCCTCGCGCGCCGTCAGGCGCAGAAGGTCAGGCAGCGCCTCAGTGCTCGTCGCGGTGACAATGCCCGCCTGCTCCTCCGCCGTGCGGCGGTAGCCGAGGCGCACGTGCATCTCGTAATAGGCGCGCTCCTGCGTGTCGGTGTAGCTGATGTAGTCAAGAAGATACGCGCCCAGCGCCGTCTCCTCCTGCACCTCCTTACAGGCCTGCTCGGCCATGGCCGCGGCGTCTTCCTCGCTGTAAATACGCACAACGCCTTCCTCGCTGTGCTCGCCAAGGAGCAGCAGCAGCGCATTGACGAGGTCCTGATAGCTGTCGGCGCGCAGGGTGTCCGCACCCTCGTTTTCCCAGTAGACCTCGCTGTGCGGCGTGGAAACGCTGTAGGAACGCTCAAGCACGACGTTGCCGCCGCAGCCCGAGAGCGTCAGGCAGAGCGCCAGCGAAAGCGGAATGAACTTTTTGCGCACGGCGCTCCCTCCTTTTGGGCGAAATCTCTCTTTTTCAGTAGCCAAGCGGCTCGTCGACGAGCACGACCTCGGTCTCGCAGCTGCGGATGGCCTCCCACAGCACGACAAGACCGCGGCAGATGCGCTGCGGGCTCTTGCAGTCGTAGCAGCGGTCGCCGTTCACGGCACACGGCGTCTTCACGCCGAGGCGCTGCGCGTTTTTCGGTGCAGCAATGTTGCGGGCGCGCCAGAGCGCTTCGTCATAGGTCGGCGCGATCTTGTTGCTGCCGACGACGAACCACACCCTCTTGTGGCCATAGAGCGACGAGGACACACGGTTGCCCGTCCCGTCGATGTTGATGATCTCGCCCGTTTCGGCAAGGCCGTTGGCCGAGAGCAGGTAGTTGTCGCACGTCGAGGCGTTTTTGAGCACCTCGGCAGCGTTCATGCCGTCGGGCACGTTCCAGTGGCTGAACATCTTGTTGTGCTTGCCGAGGCTTTCAAAAAGCCCCATCTGAGAGAGCGTCATGCTGCCGCCGAACGACACGCTCTCTCCGTCGATCTGCGCGTTCAGATAGTCCGCCGCTTCCTTCGCCGTCGCGAAGGCGGACACCTTGAAGCCGCGCTCTTTGAGATTCTTCTCCACCGTCGTAAGATCCATTCCTGCTTCCTCCGTGTATCCTGATATCCTTAGAGGCCCTGCGGGTCGTATTCGCCAAAGCCCTCACCGAGCACCTCGCTCGCGTCGCAGACGATGAAAAAGGCGTCGGGGTCGAGCTCCTTGATATAGCGCTTGATCGAAACCGCTTCCTTCTTGCGGATGGCACAGAACAGCAGCGGACGCTCCGCGCCCGTGTAGCCGCCCTTGCCGTTCAGGAGCGTCACGCCCATGTCGCGCCGCAGCATCTCCTGCATGATCTCCTCATACTTGTCGCTGATGATGTAGGCGACCTTCGCCGTGTTCTGACCGTAGACGACCAGATCGAGCACCTTCGTCGTGATATAGAGCGCGAGCGCGCCGTAGAGCGCGTTGTTGAGGCTGTGGAACACCGCGGCGTAGATCAGAATGATCGTCAGGTCGATGCCGAGGCAGATGTTGCCGATTGACAGCCGTTCAACGTGCGACCGCACGATCCACGCGCCGAGCTCCGAGCCGCCCGTCGTCGTCTCCTCGCGGAATAAAAGTCCCGAGGCGATGCCGAGCGTCACGCCGCCGTACAGGCACGCAAGCAGCGGGTCCATGGGCGCAAACTCGTGGATGGCCGCGACAACGTCGATCAAAATGGAGCTCAGCGTCATCGTGTAGATGGACTTGCACAAAAATGCGAAGCCGAATTTTTTAAGTCCCACGATAAAAAGCGGCACATTGAGCACGATGACCATCGTACCGACCGGCAGAATGGGTGCAAAAAAGTTAATGATCTGCGAAATACCCGTAAAGCCGCCGACCGTAAAGCCATTCGGTGCATAGAACCAATCGAACGACAAGGCATACAGCACGCAGGCAAGCGTGACAATGATATAGCTTTTCACCTGCTCGCGCAGTTTTTTATTTTTCATAAATTTTCTCCCCTCACATGTTTCTCTCAGGCTTCCGACGTCAAATCAGCGAGAGCTGCTTGTCGTCGCTGTCCTCCGTCTTGAGCAGTGCGCCCGTCGCGGGAATGCTGCGGCCGCGGTAGCGGGCAAGGTCGGTGATGCCGGTCTCCTCCGGGAAGCGCACCGTGTCGAGCACGTACTTCTTTTTGAGCGTCAAAAGCGCAACGCCCTGCGTCGTGCGCGTCGTCTTCACACCAAGAAGCGCCGTGTTGACGATCAGCACGCGCGGCTCTGTCGAATAGACGGCGATCTCGCGGTCTTCCTTGAGATGCAACAGCGCTTTGAGCGGGCTCTTGTCGCTGTAAGCGCCGGTCAGGCGGCGGCGGTTCGAGGTCGTCTTGTAGGCGGACAGCTCGACCTTTGCGGCCTTACCGTTTTCGAAGAAGAAGATCATATAGCCGCTGTAGTCGCCCGGCAGCACCATGCCCATGACGCTCTCGCCCTCGTCCATGCCGAGCTTGGCGGGCAGGTAATCGCCCAGCTGGCTCGCCTTGCCGTCGGCAAAGTCGCTCGCACGCGTCTTGTAGACCTGCGCCTTATCGGTGAAGAACATCAGCTCGGCGGCGTTGGAGCTCTCCACGCTCATGCTGAGCGCGTCGTCCTCCTTGAACTTCTGCTCGCCGGACATGCGCAGCGACTGCGGCGTGATCTTTTTAAAGTACCCGTGCTGCGACAAAAACAGCGTCACGGGATAGTCCTCGATGGCGTCCTCCTCGCTCTCGGCGTCCTCGGCATAGTCGTAGAGGATGCCGGTGCGGCGGGGCTCGGCGTACTTTTTGCGCACGTCCTCAAGTTCGCTGACGATGATCTTACGGATGCGTGACGGGCGCGCGAGCGTATCCTCGAGGTCTTCGATCTCCGCCTCGAGCGATGCCGTCTCCTCCACGCGCTTCAGGATATACTCGCGGTTGATGTTGCGCAGCTTGATCTCGGCGACATATTCCGCCTGGATCTGGTCGATGCCGAAGCCGATCATCAGGTTCGGCACGACGTCGGCCTCCTTCTCCGTCTCACGGATGATCTTGATGGCCTTGTCGATGTCGAGCAGGATCTTTTTAAGGCCCTTTAAGAGGTGCAGCTTGTCCTGCCGCTTTTTGAGCACGAAGTACACGCGGCGCTTGACGCTCTCGGTGCGCCACGCGCACCACTCGTCTAAAAGCTCGCGCACGCCCATCACGCGCGGCATGCCGCCGATCAGGACGTTGAAGTTGCACGACGCCGTATCCTGCAGTGTCGTCGCCTTGAAGAGCTTCTGCATCAGCTTGTCGGGGTCGGCACCGCGCTTTAAGTCGATCGTCAGCTTGAGGCCGGAGAGATCGGTCTCGTCACGCATGTCGGAAATTTCCTTGACCTTGCCCGCCTTGATGAGTTCGGCGACCTTGTCCATGATGGCCTCGGTCGTGGTGGTGTAGGGAATTTCATAAATTTCGATGAGATTTTCTTTTTTGTCGTAGCGCCAGCGGGCGCGCACCTTCACGCCGCCGCGGCCGGTGTTGTAAATGTCCTCAATGGCGCGCGGGTCGTACAATACCTCGCCGCCGGTCGGGAAGTCGGGCGCGAGCAGCGTTTCGCTGATGCGCACCTCAGGATTTTTCAAAAAGGCGATCGTCGTGTCGCAGACCTCGCCCAAGTTAAAGCCGCACAGCTGGCTCGCCATGCCGACCGCGATGCCCTGGTTGGCCGAGACCAGGATATTCGGGAACGTTGTTGGCAGCAGCGCCGGCTCTTTCATCAAGTTATCGTAGTTGTCGACAAAATCAACGGTGTCAGAGTCGATGTCGCGGAAGAGCTCGGCGCAGATGGGTGCGAGCTTGGCCTCGGTGTATCGGCTGGCCGCCCACGCCATGTCGCGCGAATAGACCTTACCGAAGTTGCCCTTTGAGTCGACGAACGGGTGCAGCAGCGCGCCGTAGCCCTTGGAAAGGCGCACCATCGTGTCGTAGATCGCGGCGTCGCCGTGGGGGTTTAAGCGCATCGTCTGTCCGACGATGTTCGCGCTCTTCGTGCGCGCGCCGGTGAGAAGCCCCATCTTGTACATCGTGTAAAGGAGCTTTCGGTGCGAGGGCTTGAAACCGTCGATCTCCGGAATGGCGCGCGAAACGATGACGGACATCGCGTAAGGCATGTAGTTCGTTTCCAGCGTCTCGGTGATATTCTGCTCCACCACATCCGCGTGGAGGCCCATGACGTTCGGGTCCGCGCGGCGGTGGGTCTGCTTGGGTGTTTTGTCGCTTTTCTTCATTCGGTTACCTCAAAATCGCTCCGACGGCAATATGGCCGCCGGTCATACTATTTCTAATATATCCTATCACACTTTTTTATGCTCTGCAACACCGCGGAGGAAGAGAAAATTGCCGCAAAACGCCATTTTTTCGCCAAAGGCGCACAAAACCGGCGCGGCAGCGCATATTGGCAAAATCGCGGCGCAGAGTGTACAATGCAGATACCCCAACAGGTATGGAGATCAAACGATGAAACAGTGTATGGACGCCGACAATCTGCACCGTCGGCTCAAAAAGATCATCGGTCAGGTGCAGGCCATTGACCGCATGGTGGACGAGGACGTCCCTTGCGAGGATATTCTTGCGCAGATCAATGCGGCCAAATCCGCGCTGCACGGCTGCGGCAAGGTCGTTCTCGAGGGGCACATCAAGCACTGCGTGCGCGACGGCATCGAGCACGGCGACGCGGACAAGACGATTGAGAGCTTCACGAAGGCGGTCGAGCGCTTTTCGAACATGGGCTGAGTAGGGACTTCTCCTCTCGCGCCCGTTTTCAGCAGAATTACATGAAAGAAGAGAAGCAGTTTTGTGCTGCTTCTCTCTTTTTGCGCGCTTGATAACCTATACCCCCATATGTATAATAAGCCAATACCACCTATGGTACAGAAAGGAGCCACTTCCGTGAAACCGGCAATGGAAAAGCTGGAGCATTTTTTAGAGCTGGGCGGCACGAAAAAGGACATCACGCTGCTCGTGATCTCCGTCGTCGCGCTGATCGTCAGCATTTTTGATCTCGTCCCCTGCCGTTCGATGCCTCGTGGGCCGCGATCATTCTCTGCGGCATCCCCATCATTTTAGAGGCCGTCATCGGCCTTGTCACGGCGTTCGACATCAAGGCAGACGTGCTCGTCTCGCTCGCGCTGATCGCGTCGGTCTGCATCGGCGAAGACTTCGCCGCGGGTGAGGTCGCGTTCATCATGCAGCTCGGCGGTCTTCTCGAAGAGCTGACCGTCGCCCGCGCCCGCGCGGGCATCGAAAAGCTCGTCCACATCCGCGCCTATCAGGCTGCGGGCGATAAGGTCTGCATGATCGGCGACGGCGTGAACGACGCGCCCGCGCTCAAGGCCGCCGATGTCGGCATCGCAATGGGCGGCGTGGGCAGCGACATCGCCGTGGACGCCGCGGATATCGCGCTCGTCGACGACGAAGTCACGGAGCTGCCGCACCTCATCGCGCTCTCCAAGCGCATGATGCGCACCATCAAGCTCAATATAACATTCTCGCTCACGCTCAACTTCATCGCCATCGTGCTCGCCATCACCGGCACACTGAACCCTGTTGTCGGCGCGCTGGTCCATAACGCAGGCAGCGTGCTTGTCATCACAAACTCGGCCCTGCTGCTAAAATGGAGGCAAACCGCCTCGCAGAGTTTCGCGTCCGCAGACGCGAAATCTGTTTGATCGTAAATTCCGACGACAGGCGCGTCGGAATTTACTCTTTGCGCAGAGCGTGTGTCGCAGCCGCGCTGCGAGCGGCAAGGCACGAAGCGCAGCGAATCCTTTTCAAAAAGAGTGGATTGCAAAATTGCAATCCACCCTTTTTGATTTTCTTTTATTTTCTGCGCCAGACAGAGGGCATCAAGAGGACAAGCAGCGGCATGATCTCAAGACGGCCGAGCAGCATGATGGCGCTCATCGTGAGCTTGCTGATGCCGGAGAGGAAGCCGAAGTTGCACGTCGGTCCCACTGCGCCAAGGCCCGGGCCCACGTTGCTGATGGCCGTGAGCGAGGCGGTGAACGCCGCGGTAAAGTCGATGTTGTCAAGCGACAAAATCAGCGTGCCAAGCAGCAAAATCGAGATATAGGTGAAGAAGAAGACCGAAACGGACGAGACGGTCTCCTCCGTCACGCGATGTCCGTCGAGCGTGATGGGGCGCACCTCGCGCGAGTGCATCACGCGCCGTAGATCACGCCGCAGCGACTTGCACAAAAGCACGATGCGCGAGACCTTGACGCCGCCCGCCGTAGAGCCCGCGCAGCCGCCGAAAAGCATCACCAGCACGAGGATACAGCGGCAGAACTGCGGCCAGAGGTCAAAATCCTCCGTGCAGTAGCCGGTCGTTGAAATGAGCGTTGTTACCTGAAAGGCCGCATTCTCGATGGCCGAGCCGATGTCGCGCCCCGTGCGCACGATCAGGTCCGCCGCGATCATCGCCGACGCGCCGACCACGACCAGCGAGTAAACGCGCAGCTCCTCGCTCTTGAGCGCCTCGCGGAAGCGGCGCGTCACGCAGAGGTAGAGGAGCGTAAAGTTCACGCTTGCGGCAAACATGAAGAAAATGAGGATCCAGTTGACAAGATGCGACTGATAATACGCGATGCTCGCATCCCGGATGGAAAAGCCGCCGGTAGAGATCGTCGTCAGCGCCGTGGTGATCGCATCGAACAGCGGGAGGCCCGCAATGCGCAGCAGCAGCGCCTCCGCCACGGTGAGCGCGATATAGATGCGGTACAGGATGCGCGCCGTCTCACCCGTGCGGGGGCGGAGCTTTGTGCTGATGGGGCCGGGAGATTCCGCTTTCATCAGGTTCACGCTGCCCTCGCTGAGCTTGGGCAGCAGCGCCAGCATCAAAACGAGGATACCCATGCCGCCCATCCACTGCGTGAGCGCGCGCCAGAATTGGATGCCCTGCGGCAGCGACGCAGGCGACGGGAAGATGGACGCGCCGGTCGTCGTCAGGCCGGAGACGGTCTCGAAAATGGCGTCGATAAAGCTGCAGCTGCCGCTGAAAAAATACGGCAGCGCGCCGAACACGCTCAGCGCGATCCAGCACAGTGCCACGCAGACAAAGCCGTCGCGCGTCTGGAGCCGCGCGTTGTCCGCGCGGATGAGCGAGAGCAGCACTCCCACGCCGCCGCAGATAAGCAGCGCGTACAAAAAGGCCCTCTGGTCAACACCACCGTCGAACACGCTCAGCAGCAGCGGCGGGATCATACAAAGCGCCTCGATACAGAGAATGACGCCCACGATTCTGAGAATAAGATTTTGGTTCATAATGAAACTTCCTTGCCGCAAGCAGCCGGCACATCAGCCGAGAATATCGTTGAGGTCCTGCAAAAAGAGCTTTTTCGCCACCACGATCACGCGGTCACCCGCATGGATCTGGGAATGGCCGTTTGGGATCTCCATCCGGCCGTTGTGCACGATGGCCGCAACGAGCAGGCCGTTTCGAAAATGCAGGTCGCTGAGCGGCCGGTCGAGAAAGTGCGTGGCACTCGTCGCGGTGAATTCGACCGCCTCGATCGCGCCACCGAGGATATAGTGCAGGCTCTCCACCGCGCTGCCCTGCGAGTTGGCAAGGCCGCGGACGTAACTTGAGATCTGGCTTGCAATGATGGCCTTGGGCGAGATGACCGTGTCGAGGCCCGTGAGGTTCACGATGTCGAGATACCCCATGCGCGACATCTTCGGCACGACCTTTTTCACGCCGTAGCGCTTGGCCGTGAGCGCCATGAGGAGGTTTTCCTCGTCGCGGTCCGTCACAGCGATGAACGCGTCGCAGTGGAAAATGCCCTCGGACTCGAGCAGGTCGTGATTCGTGCCGTCGCCGTGGATGACGGTGACTTTCGGCAGCTTTTCCGCGAGCGTGAGACATTTGGCCTCGTCCTTTTCCACGATCGTCACGTGCGTGCCGATGTCGGTGAGCACCCAGGCAAGGTACTGTGCGATGCGGCTGCCGCCAAGGATGCTCACGCGGCGGATGGGCGCCATGGCCCTGCCCATCGAGCGCAGCACGCGCGTCGTCTCCGCGGGCGTGCCGATGACGTACACGCGGTCGCCCGTCTGCGGGACGAACGAGCCGTTCGGCACGATGACCTCTTCCCCGCGCTTGGCCGCGCACATGAGGATGCTGTTGGGATTTTCGCGGTTGTAGTCGATGAGGGACTTGCCGACAAGGCTGTCGCTCTCTTCGGTCTGAAAGCCGATGAGCTCGACAAGTCCGCTGGCAAACGTCTCCACGCTGAACGCAGACGGCACGCGCAGAATGCGCGAAATTTCCTGCGCGGCGGCATTTTCGGGGTTGATGATCATATCAAGCCCGATCTCGCGGCGCAGGATCGGTGCATCGCGGAAATACTCGGGGTTGCGTACGCGGGCGACCGTGTGCTTCGCGCCGAGCTTTTTCGCCATCAGGCAGCAGATGAGATTGACCTCGTCGTTTTCCGAAACGGCGATGAGAAGGTCCGCCTCGCGCACGCCCGCCTCCAAAAGGGCGCTGGCGCTCGCGCCGTTGCCCTCCACACACATGACGTCGAGCATGGAGTCAACGTGGTCGAGCACGGCGTTGTTGCGGTCGATGACGACCAGATCGTGGTTTTCGCCCGTCATCTGCTCGGCGATGGCGTAGCCGACCTTACCGATACCGACAATGATGATTTTCATTTCTGTGTTTCTCCTAAATTCTCTTCGGCTTCCGCCGTGTGCTGCTTACGCAGCACCATCAAAACGCTGTTGAATTCCGCCCCCATGATCAGCATGACCGAGGCGAGATACAGCCACAAAAGCAATACGATCACCGCGCCGAGCGTGCCGTAAATGACGGAGTAGCGCGCGATGTTTTCAACATAATACGAAAAAAGGAATGACAATACGAGCCACATCACGAGCGAGAACACCGCGCCCGGCCAGATACGGTTCATCCGGTGCGACTCCTGCGCAAGGCCGTACATCATCGCGATGAGGAAGAATACGATGCCGCCGATGATAACAAAGCGCAGGCTCGACCACAGGCGGATAAAGCCGTCGCTCAGCGTGATATAGGCCGACAGGTGGCTCGACACGTAGTTCAGCACCCGCCCGCCGACGACGGACAGTCCGATGGACAAAACGACCATTAAAATCAGGCTCAGCGTATAAAGCAGGAGCTTGAGCTGATAGCGCAAAAACTGCGTGGGCCGGTGCTCGCCGTAGGCCCGACGGACAGAGCCCAGAAGCGAGCTTGCCGCGCGGTAAGGAAAGTAAATGGAAAAAATCAGTGAGAACCACAAAAGCCGTGGGCTTGAATCGCGGCTGACATAAGTGAAATACTGCTCGATGATCTCGAGCGCCTCCTGCGGGATGAATGCGCGAATTTCATACAGAAAGCCGCTGATATCCACGGACATGATGCCGACTAAGTTGCTCAAAAAGATCAAAAGCGGGAAAAGCGCAAACAAAAGGTAGTATGTGAGTGCCGCACTGTCGCGGCCGACATGATGATCGAAGTACCGCCTGACCATCAGGTAGATGCCTTTCAAAAAGCGGTGCCGGTCAAGATACTGCTGCAAGGGCGATGCTCACCTCCTCAAAAGTCGATTTCTCTTCAATTTATGTAGTATAGCACAGCCCAATTCGAAAGGGAAGCAGAAACGCGTGCCATAACATACTTTTTACAGAAATAAAGCCGGAAAAGGGGTTGACAGCACGGGAAAATGTGCATAATATAGTGCCGTTAAGTTCATACATCGTCCGGTAGGTAAGGCTACCACAAGGATACGGACTGCTGCCGCGGAGTAGTGGAGACACTATGAGAGGGTTTGAACAGGTTGCATCGAAAGCAAGGTGCCATCTAATGCAGTTTCACCGCCTCGTGATGCTAAAGCTTGAACGGTAAGGAAACTTCTCGCCAGGGGCGGGTGTTTCTTGATTGTCGCTCCCATAGCCGCGTCGCCGGACGCAGGATATGGGGGATTTTTTTATCGCAAAATTCACCTGAACACTTTGACTTGGCACTATCTTCAGAAAGGAGGAGTCGGTATGGTCGGCTTTGAAGAAATGCGCGACGAACTGCTGGAAAGAATCGAGGATCTGCTCAAGCGAAAACAATATACCGCGCTGCGCGACCTGCTTGCAGACCTGGAGCCCGCGGATATCGCCTCGCTTTTTGAAGATTTGGACGAGGACAGCATTCCCCTTTTGTTCCGGCTCCTTCCCAAAGAGCCCGCGGCGGAGGTGTTCGTCGAGCTCGATCCCGACGCGCAGGAGATGCTGATCCGCGGCTTTTCGAACACCGAGCTCAAAGAGGTCCTTGACGAGCTGTATCTGGACGATGCGGTCGACATCGTGGAGGAAATGCCCGCGAACGTCGTCAAGCGCATCTTAAAGCACGCGGACCCCGACACGCGCAAGAGCATCAATGAAATTCTCAAATACCCCGACGACAGCGCGGGCGCGCTGATGACGACGGAGTTTGTCGACTTAAAGCGCGATATGACCGTCGAGGACGCGCTCAAGCGTATCCGCCGCACCGGTACGGACAAAGAGACCATCAACGTCTGCTATGTCGTCGATCCGGCGCGCAAGCTGCAGGGTATCGTCTCGCTGCGAACGATTCTCCTCTCCGACGAGGACGACACCATCGACGAGATCATGGAGACGCACGTCATCTCTGTCTCCACGCTCGAGGATAAAGAGGACGTTGCGCAGACTTTCTCGAAGTACAACTTCATCGCCCTTCCGGTCGTCGACAAGGAAGACCGCCTCGTCGGCATCATCACGGTCGATGACGCCATCGACGTCATGGAAGAGGAGACGACCGAGGATATCGAAAAGATGGCGGCTATGCTGCCGACGGATAAGCCGTACCTCAAGACGAGCGTCTGGGATACGTACAAGTCCCGTATCCCCTGGCTGCTGCTTCTGATGGTCTCGGCCACGTTCACCGGCCAGATCATCGCCCGCTTTGAAGATGCGCTCAGCGCGTTCGCCATTCTGACGGCTTATATCCCGATGCTGATGGACACGGGCGGTAACTGCGGCTCACAGGCGAGCGTCACGGTCATCCGCGGTATCTCGCTCGACGAGATCGAATTTTCCGACCTCTTCCGCGTCATCTGGAAGGAGATCCGCGTGGCGGTCGTCTGCGGCGCCACGCTTGCCGCAGCGAATTTCGTCAAGCTCATGCTTGTCGACAAGATGATCTTCGGCAATCCCATCACCATCACGGTCGCGCTCGTCATCTGCCTGACGCTCGTGGTCACGGTGTTTGCAGCCAAGGTCGTGGGCTGCACGCTGCCGCTGCTCGCCAAGAAGATCGGCTTCGACCCCGCGGTCATGGCTTCGCCGTTCATCACGACGGTCGTGGACGCCATCTCGCTGATGATCTACTTCAACTTTGCCTCGCTTCTTCTCGGAATCTGATAAAAATACGAAAAACTCTTTTCAATCGCGCATGAACTGTGTTATGATGCAAGTTGTATGGCATTGTGCAACAGTAAAGGGCGGCTGTGCCACGCACAGCCGCCTTCTTTTTTGGAGGTCATTCATGGAAGAAAAGCTCAGAGAATATGCAAAACTCCTCATCGAAGTCGGCCTGAATGTGCAGAAGGGTCAGGCCGTCGTGATCCGCTGCCCGGTCGAGTGCGCGTATTTTGCACGCCTGTGCGCCGCCGCCGCCTACGACGTCGGCTGCCGTGAGGTCGTGATGCGCTGGTCGGATGATTTTCTTGAACGCGAGCGCTTTCTGCGTGCGGATGACTCCGTGTTCGACGTCTTTCCCGCCTGGCAGGCGGAAATGCTCAACGGCTATGCTGACGAGGGCGCAGCATTTCTCAATATCTCCGCCCGTGATCCTGAGGCGCTGCTCGGCGTAGACCCCGACCGCCTGACGCGCGCGAGCCGCAGCGAGACGGCCATCCAGCCTTACGTAAGCGCCGTAATGTCCAATGCCTGCCCCTGGTGTGTCGCGTCCGTCCCCATTCCGAGCTGGGCGAAGAAAGTCTTCCCCGCTCTTCCCGAGCAGGAGGCGATGGACAGGCTCTGGGACGCGATCTTCACCTCCGTCCGCATCAGCGGCAAGGGCGACGCCGTCGCGCGCTGGCGCGAGCACGTCGCGCTGCTCAAAAGCCGCATCGCAAAGCTCAACGAGCTGCACTTCACCTCGCTCTATTACCAGAACTCCCTCGGCACGAGCCTCAACATCAAGCTCCCCGAGACGCACGTCTGGGCCGGCGGCGACAACACCAGCCGCGCAGGCTTTCCGTTCGTCGCCAATATGCCGACGGAGGAGGTCTTCACCGCCCCGCTCAGAGACGGCATCGACGGCGTCGTTTACGCAGCCCTGCCGCTCGTGCACAACGGCAACATCATTGAAAACTTCCACTTCGTCATCAAGGATGGCAAGATCGTCGAGGCGCACGCGGAAAAGGGCGAGGACATTCTGAAAGCCGCCATCGCCGAGGACGAGGGCGCGGCGTATTTCGGCGAGGTCGCACTCGTTCCCTACGACAGTCCCATTTCGAACCAGAAGATTCTCTTCTACAACACGCTCTTCGACGAAAATGCGGCCTGCCACCTCGCCTTCGGTGAGGCGTACCCCGAGTGCGTCAAGGGCGGCGAGGCCATGAGCAAGGAAGAGCTCAAGGCCGCGGGCCTGAATGATTCCAACACGCATGTTGACTTCATGGTCGGCACCGCTGACCTTTCCATCATCGGCACGACGAAAGACGGGCGCGAGATTCCCGTGTTCGTCAACGGCAACTTTGCCCTGTAAAAAATGATACTGCGGGCGCTTGCCCGCTCACAAAGGAGAAAAACCATGTCTATGAATTTTAACCGCCTTTCCACCGATGACAAAATTCTCATCATGGAGGGCGCGCAGGTGCTCGGCGACGTCGTCGCGGGTGAAGGCACGGCGTTCTGGTACAACAGTGTTTGCCGCGGCGAGATGCAGAGCGTGCGCATCGGCAAGCGCTGCAACATTCAGGACCTCGCCCTGATCCACAACAAGGTCACCATCGGCGACGATGTGTCCGTCGGCCACTGCGCCACCGTCCACGGCGCGACCATCGGCGACCGCGTGATCGTCGGCATGGGCGCGACGGTGCTCGACGGCGCTGTCATCGGCAACGACTGCATCATCGGCGCGGGCGCTCTTGTCACGGGCAAGATGAACGCGCCGGACGGCTCGATGATCCTCGGCTCCCCGGCCAAGGTCGTGCGCGAACTGACGGACAAGGAAAAAGAGAGCATTCTGGCCAACGCCGCGCTCTATCTTGAAAAAAGCAAGGAATACCGCGCCCACGCCGCCAAGCAGGCGTAAGACAAGCACAGGAGGAATACTCATATGAAAATCTTAGTCATCAACGGCGCAAACATGAACATGCTCGGCCGCCGCGAGCCGGACATCTACGGCAAGGAGGACTACGCCGCCCTCTGCGCCCGCATCTATGAGCACGCACAGAGCCGCGGTGTGGCCGTGGAGTGCTTCCAGTCCAACCACGAGGGCGCGATTATCGACGCCATTCAGGAGGCCGACACGGCGTTCGACGGCATCGTCATCAACCCCGGCGCTTACACGCATTACAGCTACGCCATCCACGATGCGCTCAAGGCCGTCAGCATCCCCGCCGTCGAGGTCCACATGTCCGACATCCAGAAGCGCGAGGAGTTCCGCCACCTGTCCGTCACCGCCCCCGCCTGCATCGCCCAGATCCGCGGACACGGGTTCGAGAGCTATACTATGGCGATCGATATGCTGGCAAAGCTCAATCCTGAGGAAAAATAAGGTTCCTGCGATAGCAGGAACACAATATTTTCCGCGCACAGCGCGGAGGGATATGCCGCCTGCGGGCGGCAGGAGCACACCCCCCATTTTCTTTCCCGAGAAAGAAAACGGGCGGTGTGACCGTCCAAAA